>OFRG01000404.1_pt1 | contig 17363 bp, 23 predicted proteins | sample 1543071 | NCBI WGS metagenome assembly OFRG01 (sample SAMN07774222, study PRJEB24372) | wastewater metagenome | isolation source: WWTP Verbania (Effluent) | place: Italy: Verbania | collected 2015-12
TAAAAAAGATTTGTTTTTTTTGAGTTTCATATGTTACTTTTAAAGGATGAGGGGAATGTTTGGAAACGGTTTTTTTAAACGCGTCAGCAAACTTTCTCTTTTTTTATTGGTCGGACTTTTCCCTAGTTGCATTCAGCCACGTTCCGTTGTTGCCACAAATCGTGACTTACTTCCCGCCACAAAATCCGATTTGCAGCAATTCTTTGGACCGATCTACGCTTACGACTTCGCCACGGGCGCCCAAGTTCAAGCGCTTGAAGAAAAAATTAACGCTTTGGAAGCAAAATCGAAGGAATGCCCAACCATGGGTAAATGTGGCCGTGGGTGCTCTTCTCATCAAATGAAAGGTGGAAAAAAATGAAAAAGGATTTGAAAGTTTTCTTGAGCGCCTTCGCCGTTCTGACGCTTCTCAGTGCAAAAGTTGTTTTCTCGGAACCACGCGAAACCGGTTTATTCCAGAGCAATCTCGTCATCATCGATAATGGTGATTCGATTCGCCCGTTTACGGTGGCCGTTGGGACCACAACCCCGGTTTTGGTGTACTACTCGACGCAAACCGCCGCTCCGCGCATCTCCAATTATGGCTCCCCCGACCGAAACTTGGTCATCCAGAACATCACGGCGTTCAACCTGTTTTGCTCAACCCTCTCGACGGTCAGCTCGCTTTCTGGCAACCGTTTCGTGATCCTGAGCACCGCCGCCGGCCGTGGCGATACATTTTTCCAAACGTACAGCGCGCCCTTCCGGCTTTATTGTGTTTTCGACCCCTCCGCGGGCGCCGGAACCAAAGAAGTGTTGGGTTACGTCGAATACGATTCAGCAGATTAATTCAAAGGAGACATTACTATGGCAAACCGCGATGATTTAAATGCAGCGATTCAAGGAGTTCAGGCTTCGGTTGACGTATTGAACACCGAAATGAACGCCGCTTTCGGACGAGCAGATGCGATTATTTCGAACGGCAACGGAACGCCGATCGATTACCAAGCGGAAGTGGATGCTCTCAACGCTGTTAAGGGCGCCGTCGATACTCTGACGGGCGTGGCTCAATCCAAGTACGTTTGAATTTGCAATGAAGAAACCGAAAGCGAAAAAAGGAAAGGGAGGCTGTTAAGATGGTCGACAAACTCTTTTTTGGAGAAGTGGAAGCACAGGGAGCGAAAGCGGTCAAAGCCTACATGGCAGCCCGCGGACCTCATAAAAGTGAAGGAAAAGTTGAGCAAAAGAAAGTAGACGTTAAAATTGATGAAGTTCCCGGACGGAATGTCCGCGATGGAGGATATTAAAATGGCTGACAATATTAAGTTGGACGTAGTGGCTTCAAACCCGAGCATCAAATCGTTCGAAGATTTCGACGTTCAGTCGGGTGGAAAGAATGAACTTGGTCGCGATGCTTACAAAAACGCCACGTTCACAACGACCGGCGAAGTTTCCGATGCACGCGCCGCGAAGAAAGCTGAATTGATGGGATCGAGCATTGGCGAACTGCAAGGCGAAGCCAAAGCAGCGGCTCAACCCGGCGATACGGGCAAATCAAGCGGAACGCTGTAAGAAGGAGGCCAATTATGGCCGACAAAAAGAACGATAAAGTGGAGGCTCTCAGTTTAGAGGCCGTTCCGCCAACCGTTGAGAATGTTCTGGACCCTTTGGACCGGAACCGTCATGTGTTTACGAAAGGCCGCTTTGAATCTATGGGTGGCCCCGTGACATACGAGCAAGGTCATGGAATTCCCGGTTTCGAGAATCAGAACCGGGTTTGTCATTACCCGCCTCTGGGCGTGAACATCGATCCCATCGCTAAAAAGCTGGGTGTCGACGTTCAGGAACAATAATGGAGCATTCGAGCGTTGTTCGCTCCATCATAAGCCTGATTTCAGTGCTCGGTATTCGAGACGAAATCAAAGCGATACTGAACAAGAGTTAAGGGGCGTTCGCCCGCAGTAACAAATCACCTCAACCGCCCTCGGGCGCAACGGGACCATGAAGTCAAAGGGGTTCCGTTGATCGAACTGTCGAAAGAAACAAAGAAGAATCTTCATAAGAATCCGAAGCTCTTGGCGCCGGAAGTAAAAGCACGTATGAAGGCCGAGCTGGCGGAAGCCGTCAAGGCTTTCGACGATATGAAGGCTCGGACCAAATCCGAGAACCCCTTCTGGTATTACGAACCTACCGACGGCGTGGTCCCGCAACTCAATCGTGAGTTCCTTGGTTCGTATCTCAAACCAGACGACGTGCCAAAAGCTCGACGGTTCCCTCGATGTGCACCTTTCGACCGCTTCAATCCGCGGCGCCTCGGGCGGAAACCAATCTGGAAAGACCACAACGGGCTGTATTGAAGCCATTATCAAGGCGACGGGCGCGCTTCCTTACTGTTTCGACCCGGTCAAAGGCAAATACACGTACCCGGCGCACCGTTTGGTCCGAAATGGACCGCAGCATGTGCGCGTCATCGGCGAGGATTACCAGAACGGTATTTTGCGCAATTTGATCCCCACGTACCGGAAATGGACCCCCAAAGAGTATCTTCTGGGCGGTTCTTTCGAGAACTCGTATTCGGCGGGTGAACAAGTGCTCCGACTCTACAACCCCGGAACAAAAGTTCTATGTGGAACAATTGAGTTTTTGTCGAACAAGCAGGATTTGGGCTCTTTCCAAGGTCCGCCGCGCCACATGCTCATCTTCGACGAAGAACCGTCCCACGACGTGTACCAAGAAAATTTGATGCGCTTCACCACGGCTTCTTCCTTGGACGTGCTTTTCTGCATGACGCCCACCAAAGGCATGAGCTGGACATACGAACTTTTTACCCGCGGCACCGACGCGTCCGGAAACAACGTCGATTGGTTCCAGATCGCGAGTGTTTGCAACCCTTACGCGAACCTGAAGGTTTTGCGTGAAATCCTAAACGAAATGGATTCCTATGAAACCATCAAGATGCGGTTGCTTGGAGAGTTCGTCAGTTTGTCGGGGCTTATTTACGGCAAACTTTTCCAGCAATCAGTGCACGTTATTGAACCTTTTGAGACGGGATGCACCTGCGACGCTGTTGGCAAAGAACATACCGACTCTTGTCCCTTCAACGCGTACATGGGATTTCTTGGGATTGATCCACACATGGTCAAAGATTCGACCGCCGCTCTCTGCTTTGTGGACCGCGAAGACAATTTCTTTGTCGATACCTGCTACAAAGCGGGTGTTACGGTCGAGGAACTCAAAAGGGACCTAACGAATTTGATTCAAGATCGCAGGATTGCGAAAGCAGTGGCCGATCCTTCTTCCGACTCCTCGCTCACGATTCACGACAACCTGAACGTGTTTGAAATGTTGCGAAGAGGCCGTAACGCTCTTCGGTCTTTAACGAAGGCGGATAAATTCCCCGGTTCGATTGCCGCCGGCATTTCCAATATTAAGGAACGTTTAAAAATCAACGAACGCTCAAAAAAACCGCGCTTCTTTATTTTCAACCGCCCCGAAAACAAACTTTTGATCAAGACCATGAAGACCCTTCAGCGCGAAACTCAGCAGAACGAAGAGGCGAAGGGACTCAAGGACAAAATCGCCGAAGGAATTCACGATCACCACGCGTGCGTGCGCTACATTTTGCAGCGCCGCTTCAATTGGCGCCCGGCAGTCGTTGCCACGCCAGAACCACAATTTTCGGATGGGGAGATGATGCTTGTCTAATAGCGATATAAGTATTGAAAAGAAGGATCAGATTACTGACGCATTTTTAATGAGTCAGGGCCGAATGCTCTTCGACAATTCCAAGACCGGCCACCAATTGTTCTTTGAGCGAATGCGCAAAGACATGGATATGTACGACAACAAGTTCTCCGAGAACGAGAGAAAATTCTCCGACTTCCTTGGCGTTCCTCGTTTGTTCATTCCCAAAACCTACGTCAACACGCAGCGCATTTTGGTGGACGTACTCGAATCCATTTTCTTCGATCCCAACGAAATCGTCACGATTTCTTCAAACAAGGAAATTCCGCTCGAATACCAACAGATCGTTCAAGTTCTTTTGAACCACAGGCTCACCGGCCACCCCAACGACGCTTACCAAGAATTGTACGAAGCCGCGTTGGACGCAATCCGCAATATGATTTGTGTTCTCAAGGTTTATCCGATGGTTGAAACCGAAAACGTAACCGTTCAGAAACTTAAAGAACAACGCACCGCTGACGGTGTTTCGTACCACACCTACGTCGATGAAAAAGAAGAGCACATCAAATATTTCGAACCGCGCATGGAATGCGTTCCGCCCGAAGACGTGTTCTTCTCAAAGTCGGCGACGTGGAAAAATTATTGGAAGTACCCGTTGGTGCATCGGTACAAACGGACCCGCGACGAACTTCGTCGGCAGGATTACAAAAATATTGATCAAGTCGCGCAGCAGGGTGTCGAGGATCAAGTCGCCGACGTTGTGAAATACGAACGCCGCCAGGACTACCAAGATTTGTTCCCCGACGAAACGGAAGTCCGCGATCAAGAACAAGTTTACGTCTTCGAGTGCTGGGACTTTCTTCCCGGCTCCGATGGAAAGCTCGTTTCCGGCTCCTATATTCTTTTGGGTGACATGCTTGGCCCGCAAGTGGTTGGCCGGGGTTGGGTCGTCAACGACCTTCCCTACAAATTTTCCAATTTTGAAAATAACCGATCCCCGATTATTCTGGGCGAAGCGTACCCCGAGCCGCACCGGCTTGAAGGGAAATCGTATCCCCAGATCACGGAATCGTTACAGAAAGAAACTAACGCTCAGAGGAACCAGGAACGTGAAGCGATTGCGCGCGATCTTCGCCGCACGATGTACATTAATCGTGATGCGAACGTTGATTTGATGGCTTTGACCAACCGCCGCATTGGCGGTTATGTTTTAGGCGACGGACCTCGTGATGAGGCCGTAGGCGAAATTCCCACCAACAACTCCGCAGCAATCCTCAGCCGAACTCAGGCCAGGACCGATTCGGATTATGCCGAAACTGGCCTCCCACCTCTGCTACAAGGAGCGAGCTCCGGCTCGGATTCCGCGACCGAAAGCTCACAACAATTAACAAATGCAAATAAGAAAATTGCTCTCGTCATTAAAAATTTGGCTTATTCTTGCTTTTTACCAGCCTTCCGTTACCTCCTTCGTTTGGAACAGGCTTACGAGACGGATGAGTACATTAATAAAGTCACTGGCAAATATTTGGGGTGGAAAGTAGGCAACCCCGCGCGCGAAGCGATCCAAGGCGACTTCGATTTGGTGGTGAACATCGCGGTCAACAAACAATCGCAAATCAACAAGTACCTAATGCTCATGGACCGCGCGAACGCCACCAACCAAATGATTGGCCAGCTCGTGCAAACGCGCGTGATTGATCCAGCGAAAGCCAAGTACGTGAACCCGCTTATCCTTTGGGAAGAGGTTCTCAAACTTCAGGGCATGAAGAAAACCGACGAATTTGAAATCCAAGCAATGCCGCCGCCACCCGAACAACAGCCGGCCGGCCAGGGTTCGACGACCTCCCCCATGCTTGATGCCACCGGCCAAGTTTCCAATTACAGCCCAGCCGCCCCCGGACAAGTCGCATGAAAACACCTGAATCCACCACCCAAATAAACGACACGCAGTACCAGGGTCTTGTTAATCAAGGCTTTCATGGCGAACGCGCGCTCGAAGTCAAGAACGGCAAAGACTGGGCGTGGGTCAAAGAATTTTTGCTTGGCGCCATGCAGGATCAAGCCATTAACACTTTAAAAAATGCGAAATCAGAAGAAGAGCGGCTCAAAGCGCAACAGATGTTTCTTGCCTCGGACAAACCGATCCAACTTCTCGATTTCTTGATAAGTCAGGGTGATGCAGCTCGTGCAACTCTGGCGGAATTAACGGCGACCCTTAATGGAGCCGGGGAGAAAGATAATGGCGAATAAAACAGGAAAACCAAAAAGAAATAACGCGATGAATGTTTCGTTCACGGACACAGAAGTGCGTCCGGAAGCAGCGAACGCTCAAGCAGTCCAGGTAGCCAGACAGACCGATGGCGACACCGAAGTCTCGACGTCGCAACGTTTGTTCGGAGAAATTACACCTGAATCATTACGTGACGAAAACATTCCGGCCCCCGGCCAGAGTGTTCCTTTGTCGCAAAACCCCCTTGAGGAAACGGGACCAGAAGAAGAAGTTCCGGCCCCCGAACCTGAGAAACCAGAAGAAGACCCCAAACCAACTCCGCCGGCCGTTGAAGGTAACGATCCAGCACCCGATGAATTCATCGACCTGGAAAAATTACAAGGCAAAAAGATCCGGCAGAAAGTTGATGGGAAAGAAGTATTCACCACGATCGAGGAACTCCAAAAATACCGGAACCAAGATCAGATCAAAAAGCACTTGGCTGAGGAAGCCGACAAAGTAGGCGAAGAGCGACGAAGAAATGCCGAAGAACGAAGACAGCTTCAAGAAATGCGCCAGCAAAGAGCCGCGTTTGAAAATCCTGCCCCACAAGGAAATTTCGAACAACCATCGATGCCGCCGCAATACGATCCTGTCTTGGCACGACTTCAAGCGTTGGAGCAACGAGTCCAACAAACCGAGAGTTCAACAGCACCCGTCATATACCAGTCCAACCGAATGGATTTGGATCAAAGCCTAAGAGCGCGTGGCTTCAATGACTTCAACGACTACTGGCCTCAGATTGTGGCCAATGTCAGCCCGCAGCTCATTCAGGAAGTTGGTGGAAATGAATTCCGGGCCGCTGAACTGACCTATTTCCAGCTCAAAGCCCAAGAATTGAACCAGGGGATTCGTCCCCAGGCGGCACCTCGACCGCAACCAATAGCACAAGCGCCACAACGACCGCCCGTTACGAGGGTCGACAGTGGCACCCAACCTTCAAGCGGAATCAACGACGATGGACCATCTCAGTATCGGCAGGATTTTAGGAGAGCTGTTAACTCCAATGGCGATAAAGAGGCGTGGAACAAAATCTTGACGCAGAAGGGACTTATTTAATTACGGAGAATTAAAATGGCCGCTCCTACAAACACATTCCAAACCTATCAAGCGATAGGTATTCGCGAGGATCTCATCGACGTTATCGTGAATATTAGCCCGACCAAAACCCCGGTCCTTTCCATGACCGAATCCGTTCGCGCGATGAGCACCTTGCACGAATGGCAAACCGATGCCCTCACTGCCGCCACGGCGAACGCCGCGGTTGAAGGTGATGACTCGGCTGGAACAGCGGTGGGTCCGACGACTCGCCTCAACAATCGTACGCAAATCCTGACCAAGAACTTCATTATCTCTGGTACGGAAGAAATCGTTCGTAAAGCCGGACGCGCCTCAGAAGTTGGATACCAAGTTCAGAAGCTCACCAAGGAACTGGCGACCGACATCGAGTACGCGCTCGTCATCAATACCGCAACAGTGACCGGTGCTTCTGCTACCGCTCGCCAAATGAAAGGTATTGCTGGATGGATCACAACGAACGCCAGCACCTCGGGTTCGAACCGCGCCTTAACAGCGGCCTTGTTGGACGCCAACCTCGCTGTCATTTGGGCGGCAGGTGGAGATCCAGACGTGATCTTGTCAGGTGGCGCGCAGAAAATCGCCATCGCCGGATTCACTCAGAACACGCGCTACATCAGCGCTGAAGCCGCGAAAGTGGTCAACGCCGTCGACATCTATCAGAGCAGCTTCGGAACGTTGAAAACTGTTCTCAGCCACGTCATGAACGCGACGTTGCCGAACACGCTCTTCAACCTCGACATGAGCTACTGGCGTAAAGCTTGGCTCCGTCCTGTGATGATGCATGAGTTGTCGAAGACTGGCGACTCTCGCAAATTCCAGTTGGTTGCCGAGCTCACTCTCGAAAGCTTGAACGAAAAAGCTTCGGGCGTTATCAGCCAGTTGAACTAAAGATTAATTCTGGTGGGGTTAGTTGAAACTAACCTCAGCTAACTCCACCAGATTTTCTTTTAAAGGAACGAACGTGATCTTAAGAACGAACAAAATAGAAGAAGGAATCGACCTGAAGTTTGAGGGGGATAATTTCATCCTCAATCGAGCGGTCAATATTAACCCCGTTTTGGAAGCAAACTATCATGCGCGTAAAGATGCGCAGAACGGCTGGGCGCGCGACAAGTCGTATCGTCGTTACGCTTCGGTCCCTATGGAAGTGTTGCTGGAATGGAAAAAAGAATACCCGGAAATTCTTTCTGGTGATGCTGAAGCGGAACACAGCGCCTTGAGTCGCATCCTTGACCGTCCAGAAAACGAAATCTTTATGACAGTCGAAAAGAAAGTGGGGCGCACACTGTGAGCGAAGTTTTGAAAGTAAACATTATTCGCCAAGGTGAAATGGCCCAGGATTTCTATAGAGCCACGTTGCCACTCGGGAAAGCCGAGCAAAACAAAGCAGTGGACGTAAACGAAATCTGGCAATCGAATTTCCTTCAGGAAGCGTCCGCGCGTACCGATACGTTTTTCAAAGCGATGGCCTCCGATATTTATTTGATCCAGCGTTTAAGCTCGACCAAATTCATGCGCAAGATCAAAGAATTTATTCACGAAATAGATTTGAAAACGAAAGTGGTTCTCGACCACGACGACGATTTCTTCAACGTTAGTCCCATGTCGCAAAGTTATTTCCAATATGGAACGCAGGAAGCCAAGATCCAGCACGACGGGAAAGTAATTTTTGAATGGAAAAACGGCGTCAACATCGATATTGATTTGAATTTAAAAGCGATGGAAGAATTCAAAGGAGCGCTTCGCGGCGCTGACTTGGTTACCGTCACGACTCCGGAACTTGGCGACGTTTTCAAGCCGTACAATCCGAACATTAAAGTTCTTCCGAACTGTGTTGATCTGACGCAATGGAATCGACTGAGAATTCTTCGCGACAACCCAAAAGAAATTCGCATTTGCTGGTACGGCGGAAATTCGCATTGGGAAGATTTGATTCTCGTTCGCGACACACTGAAAGAAATCGCTGCGAAATACGAGAACGTGAAAATCGTTATCGTCGGATACAAGCCCGCTGGAATCATTAATGATTACAGACCGGGCCAAGTTGAATTCCACGATTGGGTGGAGTTCGCCGCTCACCCTTATCGAATGGCCGCGCTCGACATCGACATCGGTGTTATCCCGCTTCGCGTCACTCCCTTTAACAATGCCAAAAGCCCAATCAAGTGGATTGAGTTTTCGTCGCTCAAAGTTCCGTGCGTCACTTCTTACGTTACTCCCTACAAACAAGTCGCTGACTTGGATGAAGGGAAAAGCGGAATTTTCATCGACGGAAACAGCAAGAATGATTGGATGGATGGAATCGAAATGTTGGTCAACTCCGAACAGCTCCGACAAGAATTTGGCGAGAAGGGCCGCGCCGTTGTTGCTCAGAATTTTGACGTCAACACCCAATATCACCAATGGATTGACGCCTACAAAGCTTTGCTTCAAAAAGTACCGGAAGGAGTCTCGTAAATGGCGATCCCAGCAAACCCAACTTTAACCGAAATCGTCACAGAGGGAATCAACCAGGCCGGCGAAGCCAATCCTTCGGCAGCGCTCATCACGCGCGCGAAAGACCGCTGGATGGAAGAAATCAAAAACGACATATGGCATTTGGCCAAGAAAATGGAGATTCTGCACGTCACGTCTTACACCGTGGCGAACGTTGGTCAATCGCGTTACGCCTATCCGTCGGATTACTCGTCGGATTTGAATTTGCGAATGTTGGCGGGCTCCGACGTGGGAGTAGCGCAAGCGGGTGCCACCAACAACGTTACCTTGGCTGCAACCGACCTTTCGACCAACAACATCATTGGCCTTCACATCTTAATGACGGGCGGAACGTCCGCCGGAAGCTACGCTCAGATCGTCAGTTATGATTCGGTGACAAAGATCGCGGGCGTGATCCCAAATTTCTCGGTGGCCCCCATCGTTGGCGACACCTACCTTATTGTTGATGCGGAATATCCGGTAGAAATAAGACCCTCGTTCCAATTTGACCGCTTAACCAATTTCCCGGTCCCTGGACTTCCTCAAGCGGCTTACCCCATCGGCAACGACGAAGAAGGCTATTTCTTCCTCGATAAATCACCGGACGTGATGTACGGGATGCAGCTTCGTTACTACGTGGATTTGTCGCAGGTGGATTTAACTTCAAGCCTAATGTCGGTTCTTTACCGTCGGTGGCGCAACATTTTTGTTCAAGGGATTAAAGCCAAAAAGCTCCTCGATGAAGACGACAACCGCGCCGATGCGGAACAGAGCAAATACCAAAGCAACCTGCGCGCACTCATCCTTCGTGAAACATACGGAATGGATTTGAGCGTGATCACAGATCGCGTTTCGGATTACCAATGAGAAAGCTCCTTCTTTCCTTATTGGCAAGCGTTGGTTTGGCAAGCGCTGGATTTGCTGCGATTGGTGGCGGGATCGGCGGCGCCTACATTCAGAACACGAACAACCTTCAGCCGTCCGCCACGTTCTACGTGTCGAGCGGAACCGCGCGTAACCTGAATGTGACCACCCTCAAATTTAACGATGGCACGACCATGACGACCGCTTCGATTGGTGGCGGAGGGGGCGGATCTTCCGCTCTTCAAGTCGCTTTGGGTGGCGTGCAGGTTTCAAGTCCAACGGCTTCGATCAATTTCAGCTCCAACGCTTTCACGGCGACCCAATCACCAACAGGCACGTCCAATATTGGATTGGCGAGCGGGTCGACGCTTTACATTCAGAATAACGCGAACCCAACCACAACCACTCAAGTTTTCAGGGTTTCGAGTGCGTCCGTAAACGGTCAGTTCATGTCGAACAATGGTCAGTTGCGTGTGTTCTTAACGCCCAACACCACAACCGCCATGCAGGTCGTGAACGTTAGCACGCAGCAAGCCTTCGTTCAATTCATTGCTGGAACAGGCAATGTTTGGAAGGTTGGTAACGACATCAGCGGCAACAACATTTCTGAATATTCCATTTTCAACGATCCAGGAAACACCAAGGTTTTAGCGATCAGCACGAACAATGTGATTACGGTCGCTGGCACCATCATTATGAGCCCGCTCACCGCCACGCGTCCCTTGAAGCTGGATGCGAGCAAGAACATTATTTCGTCACTCATTGATTTGACTACTGATGTAACGGGCTCGCTTCCTTCCGGCAATCTTCCTTCGAACGTGGTTTACACGAACAACAGCCAGGTTATTTCTGGTTCAAAAATATTCACGGCCTCACAAACTTTTACCGGTGGCATAAATCCAAGCGAAGTAAAACTTGGAACGGCGACCCTCCCCTACAACAACATGATCGTTGATAACGATGGCGATTTCTGGATTCTGGCGAACGCTTCTTATACCGCAACAACGGGCCGCTTCAATCGTATCAGCGCGAACCGTGCGGCCTGGGGCTTGGAAATGCAGGGCCGTGGACTCTTCCCAGGCGAAATTGATTCTGGATGGGTGGTTTGGCGGGCAACCGGAGCCACACCGGGCGACCTCGAAATATCGAATAACTATGGGGCGGTAGGCGGTTGGGAACTCGGATTCGACGTAACCTCAAATCGCGACCTGGTTGTTGGTGGTGGCGCCATTGAAGTCGATGGGTTCGGAACCTTCCCGTTTGGTCGCGTCATTCACAGCAATCTTTCGGGCCGCGCTCTAACCGGGGTTGGCCGGAATCTTTATAACGATTTGGGCGATCACGACTCGGACGTGTACCCGGAAATGTTCGTGGGGTTCTCGTCCGATACCTTTATTGTGGCCTATTCCACTCCACAGGTGGCGTCCAATCTTCGCAACCATTTGGTCATTTCAACGGGAACAGCGCCCATCGTGACCTTGGGTCAAATGGCGGTGGCCAGCATCAAATGGCCAGATGGAACGGTGCAAGTCAGCTCCGGTTCGGGCGGTGGAGGTGGCGGTGGAACACCGGCTGGCAATAATGGAAACCTCCAATATAACAACGCCGGTGCCTTTGGTGGAATTGCGACTTCAACATTTACGCCGTCCACCAACAGTTTGGTGATTGGGGCCACAACCACCATTCTTGGAACAACCGCAAATTTCTCAGGAAACGTGACCATGACCATTTCCAGCGGGAGCCAGCTCATAACAAGCACTGGATCCTTTTCCAATTTCCAGGGATCTGTCACGATGAGAACCGTTTCTATTTCATCGAACGTGTACGTTCTCAACAAAAGCTCGATTGTTTTTGTTGATCCAAATCTGAAAACCGTGAGATTCTACTTGGATCAAACCACCGATTCCTACAGCGTGAAACTTCCTGGTGCAAATCCGTCTGTCGATGATTATTTAAAAATAACGGCTTGCACCGGATTTAATTGCACCGCTTCCTGGGCGCCCAGTGCAGCGGCGGGCTTTACGGCCGGAACTCTTGTCCGGAGCAATTTCGCCACTTCAAACACTCCCGCGAGCACCACGAACAACACTTGGTTCGATACAGGAATATGCGCCACCGACAGTCAGCTCGGTGGAGTTGGTTCGGTCAATCGTATCACCGCGGTTGGAAATCTGACTACCGCCGACATCGGTGTGAGCGGCGCCTTCGCCACCATCCTTCGCGACGGTTCCGATATTTCAACTGGTGGCGGTGGATTCGCCCACATCTTTCAAAACGCAGGAATGGCCGCGGCAGCGATTACCGAGTTCCAGGCAACGGTCACCATGGTTGTCGAGGATCAGAGTGGATCCGGTTCCACTTATTGCATCGGAATTCAAAACAGCGACGCAACAACCACGATTACATGGGGACAGAATGGTTACGATTCAAATCTATTTATCGACAACGTGGCAAACTAAGGAGAATAAAATGAAAAGATTTTTAATTTTAATAATCACCATGCTTGGGTTGGCGCGTGGTGCAAAAGCTGAAGATTTGGTTCTTCCGCTTCCGGTCAACGAAAACAACAACATCATTGATTTCGCCGCGAGAAATAAGGGGTGGAAACAAATCATCCAGGATCCGCTCAATCCTGGAACAACGATTCAAAATCCGCTTACCAAGAAACAGTATTTGTTGCGCAAGCTGGCTGACGATGTTCAACGCTCGGCCCAGACCCAAGATCATGCGGATCGCACCGCCAACAGGAAAGCTGTGACCGATACATTATGGAGAATTAATCCTTGAAAAAGTTTCTATTCCTCATTGCTCTGATTCCATCTTTCTCATTCGCTGATATTTCATTGGTTGGAAGTGGATCGGGCGGTGGCCTGACAGTCGCCGCTCCGGCCGCAAGCGGTGGAAGTGGTGGTGCATCTTCCCTTGAAGTTTTCAACAATAACGATGGAACGCGATCAAGCCCAACTGCGTCCATTTCTTTGAACAATGCTTTCCGTGGAACCGTAACGGGATCGACTTACACATTTTCTCTCAATTCTTCTTCGGTAACTTTACTCGGTCCGAATGTTGCGGCTCTTCTGTCGACTCAAACATGGAGTGGAAGAAATACTTTTACATCAACGCAATCCATTCGATTGGTTCCGGTTGGTGGAACTGGATCCACGGCGGGTACTTCAGGCGCCTATTTGCTCGATTGCACAAATGCTTTCAATGGAATCTGTGAGCAGATTTACAGGAATGACACGAACACACAAGGGCAAGCCAGTGCGCTTCTTTTCTTGATGAACGATGCGACGTCCTACAACACCAATATGCTTTGGATTAAATCGGACAGCACATCAACCATTGGTGGCAACGCCGACATCAATGTTCACGCAAATAATCCCGACATAGAATTCAGAGAGCTCGACAAATACAACGCTGGCTCTGGTATTGGCCAGTGGGAAATTGCGGTCAACAACGATAACCTGCAAATGAATTTCCGCAATGCCGGCGACACATCGTTCCAGGTTCTCAATGATTTTGACCGCGACTCTGGATTCCGTTTCAAAGAACTTGATAATGGCGCAGATTATTCCGCGTTCAGATCCACCACAACGATGCCCGGATATTCCTTGAGCTATGTTTTGCCTTCCGACGTTCCAGCCACAGGCGACTCGCTTCGCATTCTTGGTACTTCCGGCGGAAGTTTCAACTTGGATTGGTCGCCTATTCCGGGTGGCGCCGCCGCTCTTGCCATCGGAACAGGAACCGCTTCAAACTTCACCACAAGCGTAACGAGTCCAACCGCCGCCATAAGTTTCTTGGGAAGCCAATTCATATCGCAATCTGTGGGAACAACAAATTTCATCAGTCTTGTTCCACAAGCGAGTGGCGTGAGCGTTTATAACGCCACTTCAACCGCTGGATTTCCTTTTGGATTCTCCGCTTCGACGGCGGTTATTCCTTCGATCCTGGGAGCAACCGCTTTTAATAGCGCCGTCACTATAGGGAACACTGGTGGAACAAACGCCCTGGTTGTGAGGGGCAGCGGATCGTCGTTCAGTGCAGCTCCCGTAATGGCTGTCTTTGATAATGCAAATTCAGCACCTTTTAATGCGGGCTATTTGGAATTCCAGAATGCTGGAACAACCGCTGGGTACCTCCTATTTGCCAACAATATCTTAAGATTTTACAGTGCCGACAGATCGCAGAATGCGGGCTATTTCTTTAACGGTTCCGTGGTGGCACTTAACTTAGGGTCATCCAACCTGGTGGAAGTGAGTGGTGGAAATATCGCTGTTCAATCCGGTGGAAATCCACGCGATATTAATGTTCGCTTAACAAAATACCTGGACTCAGATCAGTCCAATTTTGTGACCATCGGTTCTTCTGCCGCAGTGACCGCTGACTATGGATTGGTTCTTCCCATAAGTTCCGTTGGTGCCAGTGCCGGATCATCCGTGCGCGTTGCTTCTGTCTCTGGAACGGCCGTCTCATTGGAGTTCGGCGGCGTTATCGTCGGAACGACCTCAACGCCAACTTTGACAAATGTTGCAAACGTTGCCGCCTCAACCGCCTACAAGGGTCAGTATATGCGCACCGGAGAAACCGTTACATTCTCATTTAAGGTTGACATAGATCCGACGTTGGCCGCTACGTCCACTCAACTTGGAGTTTCAATTCCAGTGGCCAGCAATTTTACAGCGGATAACAATGCATCAGGTACCTGCTTTGCTTCTGGTATTGCTGGGCTTGGTGCGGCTGTTTTAGCGGATGCAACCAATGACAGATTGCAAGTCCAATATATTTCAAGCGATGTTACCAATCAGCCGATGTACTGCACGGCGACCTACGTGGTGCAATAATGGAAAAACGCCAATGGGACGGAGATGAACGCCGGAAGTTTGATCGCACGGATCACGACGTTCTTACGCGCATCGACGTTAATCTGAGCAACTTTATGAAACGTTTCGACGAACATGTGCTCGAAGACAACGGTCACTTTGATCGCCTGTACAAAAAAACGAGCGCGACCAATAAATACATTTGGATGGCGATGGGCGGAATGACCGTCATTATTTTCATTCTTGAAAGGGTTTGGAAGTGAAGATCGAGATGCCAGAAAAAGTCCGAGTCATCATGGCGATCAGTGAGCGAGTTGGAATCCCAACCATTATTTGTTTCGTGTTCGGTTACCTTTACTTTATGAAACTCGACAAGGTGATTGAAAAGCAGGAAGCCAATAGCGCAGCCATCGCCATCATCGACAGCAAGATGACTTTCATCAATGATGCGGCCAAAATAGATCGAGAAGAAATCAAGCGTGAACTCAGACGCTTCAATTATACAGGTTCACGGAGGGACCGATAAATGGCGAAGTACAAGTATTTTACCGACGAGGAAACGACTGGAATGGTCGCCGACTTGTGTTTCAAGTTGGACCGTGCTCGTGAGTTCTATGGAAATCCCATGACCTTAACGAGTGGTTACCGCGCGCCTTCTCATAACGCTTCCATTGGCGGTGTGGACGGATCCGCTCATACCAAAGGAATGGCCGCCGATGTGAGAGCTCCAAAAGATCCATTCGCTCGCGAGAAGATGGCGTGGGCATTTGGCGCTGCCGGCTTCAAACGTGTGGAGGCCGCCACCAAACATTTTCATGTGGACGTGGATTACACAAAACCAACGCCCGCTTTCTTTTCCGGGGTCAGCAAGTGAATGCGATTCAAAATCGGATGGACATGGGATTTACCAACATTCAGTTCCACAAAGGAGAACCAAATGGGCGTATTCGCTAAATTGAAATTGTTGTTTCGTGCAAAGAAACCCGCTGAGCAATTGGTGGGTCAGGTGCAAGAGCTCAAACGCGGATGGAAGAAAATATCTTTCTGGATTTCAGTAGTCAGTACGCTCTTGTCGCTTTTGGGAGCTCTCTCCGGTGTGATTCCGCCAAATCTATCAGTGATCATCAATACGGTATTAACCGCGTTCTACAACGTACTTCGCGGTCTGGACAAAGCGAGCGAGCCAGGTGTTCGCCCGCCACTTCAATCTACCGAGTTTTGGCACGGTATTTTAACAGAAGTTTCAAATATAGCGGTTGCGGTGAATGGCCATGTTGACCCGGCACTTCTTCATAGTTGCGAAGTTGCCATCGCCGCCATCATGGCAGTGGTTCAAAATCTTGGCGCTCAAGAGCCGGACATCATTATTCCAAAAGAACCGGCACCGGAATCGACACCGCCAGCAGCTTAATTTAAGGAGTCTTTTATGGCAGCAATTATAAGTAGTCAATTAGGATACAGTGGAGTTACTCTCTACGGGATTGTTCGTGACCAAGCAGCCTTGGTGGCCAACGGAACAACGCTCGAGGCGTACAACCCCTCCAATTGGGCTACTTATGTTGTGCCGATGACCGAGCAAAGTGGAAGCGGTTTCTTTGTCGGCGCCTTCCCAGCGTACCTTCCGGCCGGTCCTTATTCGTTTTCCGTGCATCAAGGTTCGGGTGTTCTTGGAGATCAAGCGGTTGACTCAGGCGCTATTGATTGGTCTGGTTCGTCCGAGAATTACTTGGGACTCGTTGTGGCGAAACTGCCATCGGGTACCATCAGCGGATTCGATCCGACAGTAACGAACGTGAACCTGTCGGCAAACCAGTCCGGCGTCACGATTGGAACCGTCAACAACTTGGGAACCAACGCCGCGGCTTCCGTCAAAACGCAAGTTGATACAGCGCTTGATTCGGACGTGATGAATGAGCTCGTGGGAGTTCCATCGGCCACGCCGACCTTGAAGAAAGCGATTATGTTCCTCTTCATGGCGTTCCGCAACAAACGTACTTCAACCGCCACAGCTGTAAATGTATTCAATGCGTCGGGAGCGGTTATTACCTCGGCGGTTCAGTCGGATAATTCATCCACGTACACAAAGGAAAACTTCCTCTAATGATAACGATTCTGTTTTCTCGGATTGGGAATACCCTTATGATGATGGGAAGTATGATCAGCTCTTTTCATCAGCACAAGGTTTT
>OFRG01000405.1_pt1 | contig 17191 bp, 18 predicted proteins | sample 1543071 | NCBI WGS metagenome assembly OFRG01 (sample SAMN07774222, study PRJEB24372) | wastewater metagenome | isolation source: WWTP Verbania (Effluent) | place: Italy: Verbania | collected 2015-12
TAAGCCCCGCGGCTGCAAAAAATACATAGTCTACTCCAGCCGTCGCTGGCGCAGTAGTACTTGCTGTAATAATAGAAGTAGTACGGGTAATTCCTGTCACACTTCCTCCTCCACCACCAGAACCTGCAGAAATAATCGATGCGGTAATATTGACCCGGTTATATGTTTCGTCGTTGGATGCGCTCCATACAATACCGCCACCATTTTTGAAATTAATATCCGTGTACTTCAAAGACATTACAGAACTGTTTACATTTATCTGTCTTTGAGCATTCCCACCATGAGGAAGATTATTTATCCGTGTGAGTAAATCTTTTCGAACAATCTCTAGAGTGCTCTCTAACGTTTGTATGGATTCTTGTACTTTTTTAATATCAGTTTCATCTTTGACCCCTAAACTCCGAAGGTCAGAGAGTATTTGTGATACTTTTCCATTGAAATAGTTTTGGAGTTTTCCTATTGCATTTTTTGTTTCTGAAAGGGCGGAAGCTTGTTCGGATCGTATATGAGTAAGAGTACCTCTTAAAGAATTGATTTCGAAGTTTGTTTCCTGCCTATTTGATTCAACCGTATCTCCAATTTCATCTTTCGCAATTTGTTCCTCGAGAAGAGCCACTCTTTGGTTTACTGTTTCAGAGAAATGTGAAATTTTGTTTGTCACGTCATTCTCTATTTTTTGGATAGACTGTATCAAAGGCTCGAAATCTATTTTCTTTTTAAACTTATCAAGTTGCACGGTAACATCGTCTAGTGTTTTTACGGTAATTTTTTCTTTTAGTCCTTGTTTTACTTCAGCAATCTTTTTGTCGAGTTCAGAAAAATCTACCGATGTTTCGTCGGGAGTAAGTGCAGAATTTATACGTTGAAGGACGCTAATCTTGCTCATTTGAAATGGCAGTTTTAATATCTTCTTTGATACTCTCCACTTCTTTTTTCAACATACCAGTAACTTCTTTTTTAAACCCATCAAATTCGCTTTTAAGCGTGTCTATTTCTTTTTGTGTGTCTTCTTCTATTGATGGCATCTGCGTCGATTCTGGGGGATTCTGGGGCTCTTGGGGAGGATTCTGTTGCCCAAGCACTTGTTGTACAAGAGAGTTTGAATGTCCAAGAGCTGCTTTTGCTTCGTCAGGTGTCATTTGTGATAGCATAATTTTATTATACGCTTATTTGAATAAGTTTTCAGTGGTTGCGATAATTCTACCATCTGGTTTATGGGAATAAAATACACTTTTTCCAATATTGTTCTGAAAAGAACCATTCCGTACTTTTTCAAGCATGGAGTCAATTGCTGAGAGTTTTTGATTGTCTGTTGGATCAAGCTCATTATTTTTATATCGAGTGTACTGTTTTCCTTTAAATGCCTGGTACTGATTATCCATTTGCAGTACTTCTGTGAGAGTCTTCGGGGTTCCACGTTTTGCATATTCATCCATTCGGTTGAACGCGGTATTGAGAATTGTTTGTGCTTCTAGCTTCTGTTTGTCAGAAGAACGGTTGCTTATTTCTCCGAAAAGAACAGCCTTCGCCTCTTCTAAATCAGAGTCTTTTATTTCATTATTTCGTATCCAGTAAGAAGGATTTTCAGCTGCTTGAGCTGTTTTTGTTTTAAGTACTCCGTCAAGAAAGGAAACTGGTTTTGGTGTTAGATTAGAAGCATTCTGGGTTGGAGTTTTAGAAATGATTTCTTTGAGTTGAGTATACACATTATTGGTAATAATACCTTTGTTTTGCAAGTCTTCAATATGGGCGTTTTTTTCTTCTGGAGTTTTTAGTTGTTGCAGAGAGTCATAAATATATTGTGCACGCAAACCATTTTCTACCCCGAGAGTTTTGACATAACTTTCTTCCACGGTGAGACCAGACTTACCAGCGATGTTATACAACTGGTCTACCATATCTGGGTTGGTCTTTTCGAGTTCTTGTACTTTCGCGTTCGCCTCATCTTTTGGAAGAGCCTTGAGTTCATTGTAAAGTTTTCTGGCTTCGTCTTTTTTCTTTGCACTTTCTTGTGAAGACTGACGAGAAAGCGTGGAATACTTTTCGTAGTTGTTGAGAAAATTTGTAAACTCCTTTACCTCTTGCGTAGACTTCACGGGAGAAAAGGCGTTCATTATTTTATTCTGATTGGGAATTGGATTTCCTTTTTCGTCCATTCGTGCGGGTACGTACTGCGAAAGTCCTGGATAATTCATCATCAAAAGCTCCAACTGTTTCTCCATGAAGGTCCCGTTCGGATCAGGCTTTCTTTGTACATCATCGAAGAGTCTTGCCAGCCAGCCAGTAAGAGCGCGAAACGGAATGAGTTGTTGTGGGTAATTAGATATCAATCGTGCGATGCTCGATTCTCCACCTTGGATAGCGGCGATAAGATCACCAAAGCTCTTTGCATAAGATTGGTCAGCGGTAAACTGCGCCACTTTCGCTAAAGCAGTGAAAAAGTTATCCACTTGTGTATCGTCTATCTTCTGATTCTTTTGTGCGTCTTCCAGGGCGGCAGAAATAGCAAAAGGAAAAGCAAGAGGCGGAGGAAGTTTCTGATAGGAAAACCAAGTGTCCCCAACTTTGATTGAATACGGTTGTTTTCCACCGGCTCTCCACAAATTCTTTTCTCTTTCGTTTACCGGCTCGGCCCAAGTAAGACGGTCAGAAGCCACCATTATCCCCACACTGGTAAATACGCCAGTCCCTATCATCGCTTTTACTGCTTGCTCCATTTTGTTCCCTGAATTGATAAGCGTGGATACTCCAAGCGGAGAGTACTCTATCCCCTGTTTCAATATATTCATTGGGGTCTTCACGAATGGTGCGGTAAACCGAGCAACAGTAGAAAGAATCTTACTCTCGCTATTACGTGCCATCATCACGAGAGAAGTAACGTGGTCTATAGCATTCAAAACAGAACCTTGTCCCTCTGGAAAAAGGTCTTGCCTATACAATCTATAAGCGGCTTTCTGTTCGGCTTGAGAGGCGATATTCCCCACTTTAACACCTTGCGCCGCTCGGTATTTCAATGCGGCCTCCTCCCCCACTTGAGTAAGAGAAGTAAAGAACTGGTCGGATGCTTCGAGCATTCTCATCGGCACAGAAAGGGTGGATACCACTTTTCCTTTTATCCCCTGTGTCGCGAGAGGGATGTTTCGCGTGTCGAGGTTTGTGATAGCCCTTTTCCCGCCAAGTGTATCCATAAATCTCTGTCCGGCTTGCTTGAGACTAGAAACATATCCTTTTGCAAATGCGCCCGCCTCGCCAGAAAACGCGGTACGTTCTGCACCAGTCAGTTTGGAAGAAACAAGGTCTACTCCGCCGAGCAAACTCTTTTCCACAGGGGCAACCAACGCGCTATTAACTAAGTTAGAAAAAATGTTGACGATATGAGTGAGGGGGCTGGAAAGCATTGAATTGTAACGTAAGAGGTCAAGCCATTCTTGTGTATTCGGAGATACGAATTTCCTATAGAAGTTAGAGGCTTGCTGGAAATCGTTGAAATCAACACCGTGCGCGGCTTTCAAAATTTCGTCTACGTTGTCGTTTACTTTCAATACGGCAGAAATAATCTCTTGTTGCGGTGTGCGAGCTTCGGCTTGGATAGAAAGAGATTGAAGTTTCCGCGCAATGTCGGTGCCTTGGGTTTTTAATATCTTGAGATTTTCTATAAAGTCTTTATCCACCTTTCCATTTTGCGCAGACTTCGCAATGGTTTGCCGAAGGTTCAACATTGCCGATTCCCACTGCTTTGTTTGCTCTTTCCCTACAGAGTTTTGTAGTACCTTGGATGTCTGATTGGTAAAACTCACTACCTCTGCGTTCGTAAGCTTAGAACCCACACGGTTTTCTAAAACTGGTTTTATGTCTTCGACAGTATCTTTTATTACTTTCTTTGAAGCGTCCGATATGTTGAAGTTCTTGACATTGATTTGCGTACTTATTGGTTTTATGATATTCCTAGGCAATGAAACAGGATTTTCTTTCAAAGTCTGTTGTATTTCTTGTGCAACTTGGTGGTGAACTGGGGAAACTTCTCGGGACATTTGTAACAGCGGGTTTTCTGATATACCTACCTTTTGCTCTATTGATTTGGTTGGCAGGGAAGTTTTAGGAAAATATTCATCAAATAATGGTTTCTGTGTCTGAAGCCAGTTTTTTACTGTATCATTTTCGTGTATCCCTAAATTTTTTACCGCCTTCGACAAGTCATCGAACGATTGTATCCCATCTGTTTTTAAACCAGAAAATGCGTCAAGAGTTTTTGTATCTCCACGTTGAACAAGTTGAAGTTTTGCCTGATTTACAAAGTTTTTTACCAAGTCACTCGCAGTAGTGCCCTCTATCCGTCCAGTTGCAAATGGACCAAAGTTATTTACTAAAGAAAATGCTTGTTTTCCTGCTGGCTGTGAGGAAAAGTCTCGCACGTCTTGTTTGAGTGATTCTACATTCGTTTTTGCTGCTTCAGAAAAACTTGCTGGTGTAGGTTTGTCCTGAAAAGCATTTATTCCGTACGCAGTTAATCTTTTTGCGGTATCGGTAAGAGATTGTATAGGGTGCGTGACAAATTGTTTTACCCCTGAAGAAAGTGTATCTAAAACTGGCTTAATAGAAGGAAGTGATACTCCTCCCATAGTGTTCTGTGGTGTAGAGGTTTTCGTATCAAAAGTACTTCCTCCTGGAAGAGGAGTAATTGGTTTGGGTAAAGATAAAGTTGGCTGCCATTCTTGAGCAGGTTTGCTTGGAGTATCTAATGACAACGTTGGTTCCCATGCCATATTTTTAAAAAAGTTTTTCTCTACTGTTTGAAGTATTCGTTGAAGTAGTCTTTTTCGTAAACTTCATTATGTTTTCTGGCAGGAACGTATTGTCTGGATTTATATAAGTTGCTGGGGGAAAGTTCTTAAAAAATTCTGCTTCACTCCCACCTGATTTTATCCAACTATTGTAGTTAGCAAGATAAAGATTTGGGTCTGCATATTTTCCGTCAGCTTCTGCTCCAGCAAACTTAGACGCATCAAGGGCTTTTTTAAGAGAAGAAATATTCACGGTACTCATACTATTCGTATTTGATTTTGATGAACCTGTTCCAGAAGATACTTTAGGATTTGAGTAAACAGATTTTCCCGTATTCGGATCGTACAAAGTAGAACCCGGAGTAACTTTCGTGAGTTTTGAAGACTCGCTCTGTGCCAGCTGTGCCAGCCCCCCTGATGGAAGTCCGAGGGTTTTTTGAATTAATTGTATTTGATTGATATCTCCTCCCGTTGAATCATAGAGCCCCGAATAGCCTACTGATTTCACAATAGTATTGTAATTCTCTTTGGCATTATTTATAAACTGAGTTTTATACTGTAAAAGTTTTTCTCCAAGATTCATCTGTTGTTCTAGCTTTGTTTGTGCATAAGCGCGGTCTTCTTTCGAAAGATTGATTGTCGTATCTATTTGGTCTTGCAGTGCGTTCTTCGTACCCAAAAGTTGGTTGTAGTTTTGTATGAGGAGTTTATTTCTCGCTACGGACATAGCCTGTACTTGGCTCTCCGTTGCTGTTCCTCCAGCACTCATAATTTCGTTACGAATATCTTGCGTCGTTCCGTCAATAACTTTCTTTGCATCAACAAGTTGCATGTTTATATCTTGCAAACCAGTTGACTTCGTTAAATCCTGATATTCCTGTGCAAGACTCGTCTGTTGTATCTCTGGCTTCATCATTTCAGCTAAATTATCCAGTATCTTAGAAAATACTGGTTCTTCAGCAAGATAGGTATCTGTCGGGGTCGTATCATACTGATTCTCTGTCGGGAGGCTGTCCTGAACCGTCTGGAGTGCCTGTCCTGCGTTGTCTGGAGCCGTCCCAGTACTTTGTGCCGTTTTGAGTCCTTGCTGGTACTTTTGAAGAAGTTGCGTATTCTGGTCTGCTGTCCCTGTATAGTTTGGTATTCCCTCTTTAGTTGCAAGTTCTGTTCGTGAAGCAAAGTCAGAAGGTTGACCACCTGATTTTAGTGCGTCAACAATAGAATTTCCTGTATACGGAGTTGCACTTACCGTGTTCGGATTTGGTTTTGATGTATCTACTGGTGTGATAGTCGATGGAGTGGTTGGGACACCAACTGTCTGCAAGGCTACATTAGGATTTACGGTAGAATTTACTTCTGGTGAAACAGGTGTGCTCAAACTTTTTTCGTAATCTGTAGGAGAAATTGGGTTTGGTGAATTACCGTACTTTGCATAATAGTCATTCGTTTGTTGTTGGGTGAGTGCCATTAGAGTACAAGGATAAAATTAAAGTTGGTATTGATTGAAGTTGCTGGTACGTTTGACTGAACAAAAGACACAGTGAATGTATTGAGATTCTGCGTAGGAATGGTCCATGCTACATTGTCAGTCCCAGCACTACTCCCAGATGGAGTGACCACTACTGTATAGGTTAGTCTGTTGAGATTATGAGTGACGGTATACTCTCCGGTAGCTGTTTTTGTAGAAGTCCATCCTATTGGAAATGGAGTTTGTGGATTCCCACTCGCATCCACTATGCCACCAAAAGTCTTTCCGTCAACATATTTTTTATTCACCAACTGCAAGGCTTCTGTTGGAGTATCTCCAATCCTTTTACCAAATTCTTTTCGAGATTGTTCCTCGATAAGAGATTGTATTTCTAGCTTGTCATCGGGAGTAATCATATTTTTATTTACCACTATTTACCGCTTGGAGACCAGTCTATTTCTATTTTTTTAATTGTCATATTTGTCGTTCCTGTGTTCGTTATGCGGATTCCTAAGGCATATATATCGTTCATTCCTGGATTAAAGTTTATCCTCTCGAGAGACCCTGTGAGAGCCGTAGGGTCGTTTCCTGCGCTGAATGTGTAGTTGAATGTACCATTTGTCAAAATACTCCCATCACTTCCAATACAATCGATTTTAAAGCCATTGTTCGCTATAGTAGGTTCAGTATACACCCGAATCTGTTTAATATTAACTCGTTTGCTGAAAAGTTGAGTCTGCGTCTCGTACACACCTAACTGTGGTGTACCTGTCCCGGTAGAGGTGATAAGGAATCTGTAAAGTTTTGCTGTCGTTGGAGAAACAGAAGTATTTGATGCGTTCACCTCAAAAGTTGAGAAATAGTGTTTTCCATAACCAAGCGTAGTGAGTGCTGTGACAGCATTATTAACTGTCATATATTTATTGTTCGTCAACAAGTTTACAGGAGTTTGGTATATAAACCCAGATGAGAGTGCTGTTGTGTACCGCATTACTCGCAACAAACCAGACGGACTTTCTTCGTCTAATTTTCCGTAATAGTAAAGAGAAGCGTCCATACCTGTTCCAGAAGAGTTTACTTCTGGATTTATCCATGATACAAAGTTACCGTTTACAAGAGTAGCATTCGAAAATGGTGCTTTGTTCTGTGTAAGAGAAACAATCTTTTGAGTGCCGTTAGAAAGTGAAGCTCCAAAGGTGTCATTTGAAAAAAACATATTATTGCTGAGATACGTCTGTAGTGCCGTTACCGCGTAGGAGGGAATTGTTGTCGCTATGGTTATGGCCGTATCAGAACCATTCCATCCATACACGTTACCGTTCCCCGCAGACGCCGCCTGTCTGTCGTTCGCTACGGTAACAATATTTTCATTTGAAATGCCTGATGTTGAAATAAGTAGATAGTTTCCATCGGGTGAAATATCTAGGTCTGTAATATATGTTTCCTGTGGGAGTGCTGGAGAAAGTTGTGAATATACACTTGAGGTAAGGGTATCTATTGTTGGTGACGTTACCGTACCAGTATTATCAATTACTCCGATGTTATTTTTGTTTCCAAAAATAACTTTCCCTATAAATTGAATGAGTGGACGATACACATTCGAGGCATAGTGCCCAGCTGTCTTTGAACCCACAAGAGCTTCAGAGCTTCCATCGAAATTTATAGCATTTACTTGTGAGTCTCCCCCAACATAGATTTTCTCCGTTGACCCCAAAACACTTCCATTCGCAAAAGCAAGCGAACCTCCAAAGGAAAAAGATATACCATTTGATTTCACACTAGCGATTCCTATCACAGAGTCTAGATTTGGATTTGATGCAGAGTTTGGTTGTATTTTGTATAAATTTCCAGTATTTCCTAATGCATATACATACGTTGTACCAGACTCAAAACGAGGTTTTGCATCTACAATTAAGTCTGTTATGGCTCCTGCTGTAATATCTGTTGGTGCTTCTAGCCAAGTAAGATTACCTGGTTTTGAAAAAGGGTCATATCCAAATGATTGTCCAAACTTTGCATACCCAGAGTTCAATTCTCCGTTTAGTTTACGAGTAAGTCGTCCCGTAAAGTTCGTTATTTCTAATGTTTTGGGTTTTACATTCATATACCAACACCAATGAGACTTCTAAAGGGTAAGTTTGGTGCCACAAAAGGAGCAAAAGATACCATCATTATTCCCCAGCTTGCAGAACCCGAGTCATTAAAATTTAATGTTTGTGAACCAGCTGGAGTTTTTGGATTTGAGGAGTACTCAAATAAACGGTAACTAGTCGTCCCAGTCCCACGTATAACCGTGTTTGCTCCAGCACTTGTTACGCCTGCTCCATTTTCAATGACAAATGCAGCGAGCCAACAATTATCTGCAACAGTGGTAAGAGCCTTAGACGCAGTAGTACCTGTTTGTGCAAAATCACTTATTGAACCATCAAAAGATGCACTTTGTTTTACTCCTGAGTATGATGCTATGGAACCTGACGCAGTATCACTAATGGAAAAACTTATGACCACATTATTTGTGCCACCTGTTGGTGCAAGAAGATACCAAAGAGAACCAAACTGTCCTTGTGTTCCATTCAGAAGTTTTGTCATAGAGACTCCAGCGTAGGTAATTCCAGATGGGTCAGCTCCTAGTGAACGAACACCTACCCAAAGAATTATATTTGAACCGCCACAAGTATGCGCCTGCGTTAGAGACGTTCCAGTCCCTGAAAAATCTGTGTAAGCATCAAATGCAATAGCCATATTATTGAGCCGTAAACCCGTTTATAGCAGCTTTTATGCTTGCTTGGGTAGTTGCTTTTATATCAACAGACGTCGTCGCATTATTCTGCCTTAAAGGAGTTGGGAACGAAGGAGAAAATCCTCCACCACTGGCAGCTGCGTATCCCGAATATATGACACTTGGTCCGTCCATCACGTCTACGAAAGTACCTACTGCCGCACCATTTGTAATGGTAATATTTGTAATATAGTTTCTCTGCCCACCTGGTGCTGTCGCAAGTACCGAAGTCTGAGACGTCGAAGTCACTATGGAAGTTACCCCAGAAACCATACTAGCAAACGGAGCAAATATATTTACAATACCTTGGACAGAGGCTTGTACGGCTCCCGAAATGGAACTAATAACAGTTCCAGACTGCACCATAGGCACTACTCCTATTACCGAAGCTCCCACAGTGCCCGAAACAGAAGATACCATTCCACCAAGTACGGATACTTTAAGTGCTCCATCTGGAGTAACACTAAGCATACTCGTTGAACCGGTCTCTCCTCCAGCGAGTTTTATTGTTTGGTAATTGAGCCCTGAGATTATTTCAGCGGCTACTGATGATGCTCCTGAACCTGGTGTGATGGGTACTGACATTGTGATATTTAGTTACGTTGCTTTTGCTATTTTCGTCCAAGTTGTGCCAGATACTTTGGATACCTTCGTCCATGGATTCCCAGATGCCTTATTTACCTTCGACCACGATATGCCTGAGCTTGTTGAATAGGTGAGAGCAAGGAGAAGTCCTATGGGAGACCCAGCAGAAATTCCGTTGTCTGGTTTTGCTACTTTAGTCCATGTTGTCATCAGAATTGGAAGCCAGATATATGAAGTGGCTCTGGTTTTATTGGCTGTTGCGACGATGGAGCCAATATGCGGATAATAGCCTGTATTCTTCTATCGTATTCCTTCTCAAATGTCATCGCAGTGTCCCATGCCTCCTGAGTTTTTGCATACATAGCTGCCATTTTTGCAGAAAGAGCTCGGTAATCTAAACTTTGTGGGTAAGAAATAACGTCTGAGGTTGCCGTAAACTCTGTTGGTGTTAGAAAATAAAAGATTTTCATTCCACCTGTTCCCGTTGGGGTTGGAAAAAGCTCAAATGTATCACCACGATTATCATAGAGTGGTGACATTCTAGATTGATAGGTACGCAACCAGTCAAAAGATGCGTTCTGAATATTGGCTACGTCCATCGGAACTGCCTGGAGATAGTTTATGGCTGTTGTATCTGCGTAGTTTACTTCTATTGTTTTAAGCATAAACATGTCTGATGGAAAAGCGTATGTTCCTGATGAGGTAAAGTTCGCTGTAGATTCCTGTGTTTGTGCTGCATCAATATTTTTTTCCAAAAGAGAACGAGTCATGTCTTGGAGAGCATCATTCGCAAAAGCAATACCCAAAGTGTCACTGATACCATTTGAATCAGTCTGTGCAAGTTGTCGTGCATATGTTATTGCTTGAAGGACTGTGGACATAATAATTTTGTTATCTCTACCCCCATAAAGAGGCAGAGGAGCAAAACTAGTTAGATATAGCTGACTCGAGTCGAATTATTCTCTGCGTTCCAACAGTATCCTCAAATCGAGTAGCTCCTAAGGTGACTTTTCCACCAATAGAAGTGTAGAGATTCAAAGGATTGTTTGAGTCTGGAGTATTCACGATAATAGGAGTTGGTTCCTGGAAGAACCCCCAACCAAATGAATCCTGTCCAACCAATGTGGTAGGAAATACATTTACCGTTGAGTTGTAGTAGTTCTGGTAAGCACTTTCCAAGTAACGAACACCTCGGAAATCCCCCATTTTACCTTCTTTCAAGTCTTGTGTTGAGGTATAGCGAGCAATATCAAGCCACGAACCTGTGTTTGAGTTACTCATCAAATCACCCATTACTTGAGGATGAACAACCGCTACATAGTAAGAACCCGCAAATGGCTGGAGTCCCGCTGCGTTCGACGAACGAAGATACTTCACCGCCTTTGTCATATCAGATTGTGTCAAAGTATCTGCCGCCCCAAGACTAGAACGAGAAGTTTTGCCACCAGCATAGAGAACCCCATTTGTACCTGAATTTACTACGGTCTGAATAGCGGTATCCACCATTCGTGCGAGTGCGTTTCGTACCTGACCTGTTACTGAGTCAATCACCTCAATAGAAGAGTTGTGTACCAGCAAGTCAGTGACCTGTACGAGGATTCCATACTGTGCAGGACCTGTTGAGTACGATGTTGATCCCCACGTTACTGCCGTAGGATTAGTTCCCTCCGTAATTGCGGCGACACCAAAAGAAGATGATACTGGGAAACTACCATCTCCGATTACGCTCGCTCCTGCTCCCCAGACAGAACCACCACCAGCCATAGTCCCTGGACCACCTACCGTGACCATAGAAACGTTAATCTTTACTCCAAGCTGGTTCGTCTGTGGGAATAAAATTCTGTCAAAACCCTTCGGTGCATCTCGTCTTGTACCAAGATTTGCGTAGCGTAAATCTGGCTCAAGTACTTTAATTTCTTCAGAAATATACGATACCAATAGGTCAGATGTAATTGTTGCTGCACCACCCCATCCGGTACCACGTACTGTTGCTGCCATATATGTGCGTTCTCCTTTTTAGTTTAAACCTCTGCGGAGAATGGGTTCTAACTCACCACGATTATCTGCTTCGATAAGTGCTTGGCGTTTTTCATCTCGAGTCATCTCGTTGAGAGATTTACTACTCTGTTGAGTAATCTTATTCACTGATGAACCCCCAGCAACTATATCTCTTTCAATGTTAACAGGTTGTGGTTGAAATTTTCCTTCTCTGTTAAGAACCGAGACGGTAGCATCCTCTACAGAGTACCCAGCAAGAACTTTTTCTTTAATCTGGTCTTTGTACTCAATAGCTCCTGGATACTTTGTCGCAGAGTCTGAGAATGAAGCATAGAAATCTCTTTCTTTTTCCATTTCAATTGCTTTTGCTTCAGCTTCTGCTTTAGCCTTTGTGGCAACATCCCGTTCTTCTGCAGTCGTTTTAACCTTATTAGAGAGCGAGGTTATTCTTTCTTCGACCTTATTTTTAGTAATATTCTCTTCACCTTCTACATCAATTTCATCGGGCATAGAGTGCATTGGTTGGAAGCCGAACTCCAAACCAAGAATTAGTCTAATAATACATTACGCATAAGTGACTAGCTTACCCGTAAGAGCTAACGTCTAAACCGTGCTTCATGTTTCCGTGAACACTCATAGGAGTCGCACCAAGCAATAATAGTTCCTGGGTCACTTGGGTGCCCAGCGACATTCAATGTGTGGTGCCCTATAATCTCATCCGGATTCTTACTTTCTGGACAGTAAGAACAACGTAATGCCATTCCCCGATAGTGCGCACAGAGTCTATATTGATATTCTGAAGGTTGATTTGGGTCAATCACTCCACAATATTCACAAATTCCTCCACGCACTTGAGGATACCGTTGTGTATATGGTTCCGCCTTAGATCCCTGTCGTTCTATCCGTTTGCTGTTAGCAGTATCAATTGGAGCAATAGAGGGCTCCGTCCCTGGATTATTATTCATGTTTCAAATTCTTTTTTATATTTACTAATTCATCCTTAAGTTTGTTCGATAACTTCGTTAAATCTGTGTACACTCGTGCCCACGCGATTTGTCCTTGGAGTCTGTACATTTCAGCCGAGTCAATCTCTCTTTTTTCTGATTCAAGTTTCAGAAGTCTTTCCAGATTTTCTAGCACACCATCAAATATTTCCTGTCGTAACACACCCCATTCTCTTGTTTTCAAAACCGCATCAATCGCTTCTATCTTTTTTATTACCGTAGTGCTTCGTTCCATGTACTGTTCGTTGTTTTCCGACGGTGTCTTTAACTCTTCAATCAAGCCGTTATTCATATTATGCAGTACCTGACTGATTGTTAGCGGAAACAGTTACCGACTCACTGATAATACTGGTGACTGCTGACGAATAGCGCAAGAAAATACGGTTTGTTGGACTAAGAATTGGAAGCCCAGAAAAGGACTTTTGTCCTAAGCTTGATGCGGCTGCAGCTCCTGTCGTTGTTCCAAAGGTTTGTACACTACCAGTCGCGACTACACTTGTTCCCACGTTACTCATTCCGATACCAATAGTAGGAATAGAGAGCCATTCAGCAGTACCTGTCGTTGCTCCTGAATTGCTGATAACACTTGTACGTGCTACATCATACCAAGTTGTTCCACCGTCATCTGTTGTTTGGAATGTAGCTGACACACCTCCTCCCATAACCGAAGCGGTAAGTTTAACCACGACATTATCTGTGTCCTGCGGAATAACAAATGGACCCTTAACAACACCGCCAGCTACAGAAGCTGGACCCGTAGCGTTAATCGTTGTGTTGTTATACGAAAGGACAGTCTGTAACGGTAATCTAATTGACATATATATGTGTTATTGATTTATAAAACGACCTTTATTTGCTTTTCTTTGTGCCAAACATCATTTTCTCTGCTGCATTCTCGAGCCTCGACCTGGTTCCTTTTCCTGAGTGATGCTTCTTTTCCATCTCCATTTCTTTTGCTATTTCCTTATTTCCGTTCATAACCCCCATTTTGTTCATCACTTTATACGGTATATCTGATTCAGCCCCGTATTCTTTCTTTAGTTTTTTTTCTAGAAATTTAGGCATGGATTTAAGTTATATAACGTATAATCTCGTTTATTTTTTCTCTCAAAAGATGCATATCCTCTCTTCCAAAATCAGTCATTATCTCTTCAATTGGTTTTTTCATATTCACACTTCCTTCTGTTATATCTGGAGTTCCTAACACATTTTCTATCTTAATCTTCTTTGGTCTTCCTAGCATATTAGTATTCACTTAAAAGTACACTGGCAATTCCCATCGATTTAATCGCCACTCGCTGATAAAGTCCTGCCCCACGATTTATACCTACGACACTTCCCTGACCAAGTCCCGCTGTTTCTATGGGAAGTACAAACCGTCGAAAAGTACCGGTGGGAATAATGTGGTCGTAGTTTGATGTACTTCCCGCGACGGTTACAATACTGGCTTGTGTATCTCCACTCGCTACCCACCTCATTGCTGCTGAACCTCCTACGGCCGCAATTTCTATCGCTGTCGTATCATGACTTACTGATATTACAGAAGATACCGTAGCATTCTCACTTGTATACCGCGCTAACGAAGAAAAGGGTGCTGGGAGTCCTTGGAGTGGGTTGTTCCCTTTGTCGACTGCAAGTTGTTTAGAATAGTTGAGCATGTTTACATTTTATTAGCTGTTAAAGAATTTGTTGTTTCTGTTTTCAATGGGCTTGCTTGGTCAATAGGATTCTTCTTCTCTGTTCCCATTTGTGGTGTTCCTGGAACTTGTGAAGTCCCTTGTGGAACTCCCTGCATTGCTTGCATATCCATCTGTTGTTTCTTTTGCTTTGCTAAAAATTCCTGATGCCAATGAATGTGCATCCATGTTGCCCACGTCTTTGGCATTACTTGCATGTGGGTATAGATGTGAGTTGTGTGATTGTCAGTTTCAGCCACTGGTGGCATTTTGTCTTGTGCCAGTATTTCGTTTTCGTTTTCTGCCTGAATTTCATCCAATGTCTTTGGTAACATTATATCAATCAAACTCGGGTCTTGCAAAAACTTCGGGAAGAAAACGTACTTATTAAAGTTTCGTAGTCCATCTGGGTCAAGTGTCTGCGTAAGATTTGGGTAAAGTTCCATGAGGTCCCGTCGTAAGACGAGTTCTTTATACTCTGCCTCTTTTGCAGAATACACTAAAACACCAGGAGGGAATTTTGTATCAAAGTCTTTCATGTCTATCATGGTGGAGGTTATTCCATTCACTCCAACAATATTCGCCATCTTTTCTTTAACGCTATCAGCATTTGTCTTGTACCGATAAAACCAAAAACTCCAAAAATCTTTTTCCCCAAACTGCATTATTTTGCTCTGCAATGACTGCGCCATATCATTCAGTTGTTGGGAAAGTGCTGCCTGTGTTGCTGTTTGTTTTGAACTTCCTCCAAGAGTACTCATGGGTTGTCCTGCTCCTACTGGAAGTTCAGCCTCTTGAGTAAGTAGAGACATAAATGCCATAAGTTGCGGGTTCATAGCATCTGCTTTTGCCAATGGCCATGCTGCCGTAGCATCATCCATGGGAATGTGTTGCTCAATCTGTCGGGAAAAGAATTGTGTAATATCTCTTACTTTATCTGGATTATATCCATAAAGAGGGTTTGCTGTGTCTTTTGAAGCAATGTATGCAAGATTCAAAAGGACTGATTTAGCTCTATGTTTATCCTCAAGTAAGTCTGCTATTGAAAGTGGTACTGATGAGTGTGGGACGCGGAAGGACTCTTTTACCGCAATAGGCCATCGAGAGCCTGTTTCAATTGTCTGTCCATCAAGTGCGATGATTTCATCACCATCCTTAAAATCAAGTTTTTGTTTCATCAATACGATTGAAATATCTCTGTCTAACCAATAGACACATTTATCTCCATTGTCATCATAGCCAAAGTATTCCAATATTTGGTATACATCTCCTGTGGATGAATCTGGTGGGGGTGCTACCGCCTTCCTTGCAGCGTCTCTTTGTGTTTTGTAGTCCCACAAAACTGAATCAACACCTGATGGTATCTCATCTATGTTTGATACACCATCAATCACACCTTTGTCGATATATTTTTTAAGTTCCCACTTAGACTTTGTTATCCACTTCCAGTAATATCTCCAATCTTGAGGATTTTCAAAGTAGGGGTCATATCCAAAGACCAAGGGATTTATAACGTGTGGTTGCAGTATCTTTTTCTTTTTATTAAATTGAAGTGTTTCTACATACCCACGACCAAAAAAAAGTGCATCCCAGCACCAATCGTAATCTATCTTGGATTTTTCCATCTCATTATAGTCACTTTGAGCAAGCGTATTGAAAGAGTTTATTTGCTTCTGCAATATTCCTTGAGTCGGGAGAAACTTTACTTGCATCTTGTCATCGTAGAGAGATGACATAACCCGATTGAAGAGCGTAATCAAAAGCGTGGAGGCAATATTCTCATCACCTCTGTTTAGGTTATTCAAAAGAACAAGTTGTGCGACTTGTCTTTTTTTACGAGCTTGAAGAAATTGGAAAGATTCTTCATATCTATCATTTATGTACTTGGGGGTTGAGAGCATTTTGTACTGTTTGTACTTTATCTTTATATGATAACAATGATCCTTTTTTCGGCTCACAAGTCACGAAAATACTGAACGCACCATTTTTTTCCATTACAAGTTTGGGAGGAAGAACCATCTCTAATTCATCTTTCCAAAGAAACACCTCTAATCTTTTCACGTGTTCTTTCAGAAGCAATTTTTTGTTTACTTCTTTTATTCCTGGAAGCAGTTGAAACTGAAAGCGTCTCAAGATAACGGGTTTACCACTTTGTTCTTCGTCAAAAAGTTTTACTGCGTTAGTTTCTAGTTGATGTGCTTCGGCACCCTTTGCAAGAAGTTCGTGCTCTTTTACGCGTGTACTTTTCATTGGTTATATATTTCTATTGTTTTATCAAAAAACGGTCTGCTGGAATTTCGTTTCAAAGAAAGATTTGACCGTATTACGGAATCATTCACTACTTGTGTGAGCACCGCTGCATCAACACAGTTTGGAGACATCAGTCCTTGTCGTAAAAGTTCTTCCTTGGACTGTATACGTATCTTGCCATCTTTGTTAATGTACTTCACATATTCAAATTCGTTCCATCCATCATTAGCAAGAAGTCGTCCTCCTGAAAGGAGCCACTGCCGTTCTCTCCAGTGCCACTCTGCTTTTAAATTTAAAAACATGTCTTCTTCCGATTTCTCTCCAAAAGATACACCACGCAATGGATACTCTAAATCTTTCAGACGATCGTAGACTCCCTGCCCTATCCCTGTTTTATCAATGATAATGAAGTCTGCTCGGTAATCTCTATACTTTTCCATTATAACACCAACTAAGTCCATTGTATTGCTTAACTTTTGATTGAACAAAATCTCTTGTAGATTGCCACTTTTTAGTACGATACAAGAGTTATCCCCTCCAGCGGCTGGGTCCACACCAAGTATTTTATAACCAAGATGCTCGCCAGTCTGTACGATACTTGCTTGAAGTTCTCTATCTGTTACTAGACGAATGTATCCCTTTTCGTCAAG
>OFRG01000407.1_pt1 | contig 17131 bp, 18 predicted proteins | sample 1543071 | NCBI WGS metagenome assembly OFRG01 (sample SAMN07774222, study PRJEB24372) | wastewater metagenome | isolation source: WWTP Verbania (Effluent) | place: Italy: Verbania | collected 2015-12
TGGTAGTTTGCGCCTCGACAAAATTTCAGCGTTAGGAAAATTTTTTGCGGGTCGGTAAATCAGGGCTTTTGTTTATTAAGGACTTCGCCGCACGAATGGGCGTCGAAAAGTCCGCCGTGCGGAACGCCATCGCGTCGGGCCGCATTGTCGCGAACGACGTCGGACAAATCGAGTGGGAAACGCAGTCGAAAGCGTGGCGAGACAATAAAGATTTAAGCCGCGACCGCACACCGGGCGACGTGCCGACGTTTGCCGCCGCCAAGGTACGAAAAGAGAACGCCGTGGCGTCGATTAAAGAATTAGAACTCGCGAGCGCGAAAAACCAACTACTCGAAAAAGAGCAAGTAAAACAGGCAATGTTTAAATGGGCGCGGGCCGTGCGCGACGCGGTGCTTACAATGCCGGACCGTATCGCGAGCGAGGTCGCAAGTCAAATAAATGCGACACTAAAAAAAGAGAAACGCGCCAAGGCGACCGACGCCGAGGTCGAGCGCATAGTCCGCGAGGCATGGATAAAAGAGTCCGTGGCGGTGCTCGAAGCGGTCGACAAAGCCCCCGAGGTAAAGGGGCCAAAAGCGAAATTAAAAAATGAAGCGGAAAGCGACGACGAGGAAACGTAAACCCAAAACCGTCGACGGTTACGCCGACGCGGAGCGGTTTGTTTTCGAGGCGGGCTTTCGGGGCCTCGCGCCCGACAAACGTCTTACCGTTTCCGAGTGGGCCGACGCGCACCGGGTTTTAACGAGCGCCGGGTCGGCCGAGCCGGGCCCGTGGCGCACGGACCGCACACCATATTTACGCGATATTATGGACGCCCTGAGCGTCTCGTCGCCTTACTCGAAAGTCGTTTTAATGAAAGGGTCGCAAGTCGGCGCGTCCGAAATGGCCGTAAATTTTTTGGGCTATATCGCGGACATTGCGCCGGGCCCGACACTCTACTTAATGCCGACACTTGACGCGGCAAAAGAATTTTCTAAAATCCGCATCGACCCGCTTATCGAGACGGGGACACTAAAGGACAAAATCCGCGAAGCTCGCGCGCGCGACGCGGGAAACACGACTCTACTAAAAGAATTTTTGGGCGGTTACTGGGCGCTCACCGGCGCTAACTCGTCCGTCGGGCTCAGGTCAAAGCCGATACGTTATCTAGCCTTAGATGAAATTGACGCTTACCCCGGCGCTATCGAGGGGGAGGGCGACCCGGTGTCGCTTGCCTATGCGCGTACCCGGACTTTCGGAAACCGCCGCCGGGTGTTCGCCGCATCGTCGCCGACGGTTGCAAATGAAAGCCGTATCGAAAAACTTTTTGAGGAAAGCGACAAAAGGTTTTTTTTCGTGCCGTGCCCGCATTGCAACACGTTTCAGGTTTTGCGGTGGCCTCAAATGAAATGGACGGATGACGACCCCGACACGGCTTTTTATGAGTGTGAAAAATGCGAAAAGAAAATCTATAACCACGATAAAACCGACATGCTCGCCCGGGGCGAGTGGCGGGCGACGGAAAACACGACAGACCCCTTAACCGCCGGGTTTCACATATCGGCGCTTTATTCGCCCGTCGGTTGGTATTCATGGCCCGAGGCTGTCCGCGAGTTTCTTACCGTTAAAGACAAGCCGGACTTGCTCCGCGTTTTTGTAAATACCGTTTTGGGCGAGGTATGGGTCGACCGTGCGGACGCGCCCGACTGGCAAGTCATTTACCATAGGCGCGAACAGTACACACCGGGAACCGTTCCCGAGCGGTGTCTTTTACTCACCGCCGCCGCCGACGTACAAAAGGACCGTATCGAGTTACTTGTACAAGGTCACACGCGAAACGGTGAACAGTACACCGTCGACTATTTGCAGTTAATCGGCGACACGACACAGGGCGACGTGTGGGGCCGCCTTGACGCGATGCTCGGCCAAACCTACCCGCATGAGTCGGGCCGTGACATGGCGCTCCGCGCGGTCGCTATCGACTCGGGGTATTTGACGACGCGCGTTTATGCGTGGTCGAGGAAACACCGCCCTGATTTTCTTTACGTGGTAAAGGGGGTGTCGTCGGATTTACCCGTCGGACAGCCCCGCCTCGTCGACTTAAATTGGGAGGGTAAACGGATTACTAACGGCGCGCGGTTTTGGCCGGTCGGCGTCAATACGTTAAAACGTGAGATTTACACACGCCTCCGTTTACCGCTTAACGACGACGGGACTTTCCCCGACGGTTACATGCATTTTCCCGAATTGCCGCCCGAGTTTTTTAAACAAATAACGGCGGAGAGTTTACAGTCGGGCGCGCGGGGTAGTAAGAAAGCGTGGAAAAAACACTATGAGCGAAACGAGGGCCTCGACCTTTTGGTTTATAACCGCGCCCTTGCTATCGTCCTCGGTCTCGACCGGTTGCGTGTCGCCGACTGGGCGGCGCTCGAAAGCCGGGTAAAAACTGTTACGTCGGGCACCGTTAGCGTCCCGGCCCCAAACCGCCCGCCCGCCCGCCGCGTCATTTCGCGCGGGCTTGACCTGTAAAAAAGATTGACGGGACACGCGGAGCGGGCAAGGCGCATTAAGTGACGCTCGCGACCTTAACCGCAAATCGAGACGCCGCGAAATTGGCCTACGAGTCTGCGCTAACCGCTCAGTCGTACACAATGAATATGGGCGGGACAAGCCGCTCGAAAACTAACCACGATATTGAAAAAATCCTTAGCGTTTACGAATACTGGGAAAACCGGCTTTCGCAAGCGACCGGGGAAACCCGCCGGTTTAAATTCGGGACGGCGCGAATTTGAGCGGCTCGCTTTTAACGCGGCCTATTAGGTCCGTCGGACGGTTTTTTTTAAACCTCGGCTCGGGCTCTTATCAGGGGGCCGATCAATTCGCCGCGTGGGCGCGACGCTGGGTAACAAACCGCGCGCGTAAAGCGGACGAGGAGATTTTACTCGACCGGCCTAAACTCGTCGAGCGGTCACGGTCGCTTTTCCGAAACAATGCAATCGGCCGCGCGGCTATCAATACGCATAATTATAACACAGTCGGCCGGGGGTTTACATTAAACCTTGACGTCGACGCGGAAACGCTCGGCTTTACCCCCGAGCAAAAAGACGCTTTCGAGTCCGACGTCGAGAGACGGTGGCGAAATTTTGCGGAGTCGACAGAATGCGACGCCGAGGGGCAAATGAATTTTGCCGAAATGACCGGGCTTATAGGCGCGACGCGACTTATCGACGGCGAGGCGTTCGCGGTTTTAAAATCCATACCCCGGCAAAATTCGCTTTACTCGCTCCGCGCTAAGGTTATCGACACGTCAATCGTCGTGAGCCCTTTTGGTATTGCTAACGACTACCTATGGCGCGACGGCATACGCCTTGACGTAAACGGCCGCGTCGTCGGCTATTGTTTCGAGAATCTCGACCGCACCCGGTACGAGGTCCCCGCCTATGGGTTTCAGTCGGGCCGACGGTTTGTTTTGCATATTTTCCGTAAAGAGTTTCCCGGGCAGTCGCGCGGCGTCCCTTACTTGTCGTCGGTTATGCGCGAGCTTCGCAAACTTGAAGAATATACGAAAGCAGAATTAGAGGCCGCCGTCGTCGCGGCTATGTTTACCGCCTTTATCAAATCGAATAACTCAAACGTAACGGAGTCGCCTATCCCGGGCACGGACGACAACCCGGTCGCGTCGGACGAGTACAGCCTCGGGCCCGCCGCTATCATGCATTTACAATCGGGCGAGGACGTGACTTTCGCAAACCCCGGGCGGCCTAACACCGGTTTTGCCCAATACGTCGATTTTATGATTAAGGTTATCGCCGCCGCCCTCGGCCTACCTTACGAGGTCTTAATGAAAACTTTTCAGTCGTCCTATTCGGCGACGAAAGGGGCGCAAAATGAGGCGCGAAAGTTTTTCGCCGTCGAGAAACTATGGCTTGCTAACCGGTGGTGTCAGCCATTTTTTGAGGAGTGGTTGACAGAGGAAATTTTCGCGGGCCGTATCGCCGCCCCCGGGTTTAAAGAGTCGCTCGCGATTCGCCGCGCGTATTTTCGCGCGAAATGGATAGGCGAAACGACAGGCTCGGTCGACCTACTCAGCGAGCTAAACGCGAGCGAGAAACTTATCGCGCTCGGCTACTCTACCCGACAAGACGAGGCCGCCCAGTTTACGGGGCAAGACTGGGCAGACAACCAAACGAAACTAAACCGTGAACGGGCGATTATGACGCCGCCAAACCCGGAGCCCCCGGCTAATGTCTAATGCGACACAGGGGAAACAAACCGCTGTCGTCATGGCGAAAGACCCGGACGGAAACAATGTTTTTTTACAGGTCGACTCACTCGGGCGGCTCATCACGGCCGGGTCGGGTGGTGCGGTGAATTTTACTCCCTATGAAATAATTTTTGACGAATCGGCCGCGACGGAAACGGATAATTTAAAAAATACGTTTGCCTCGCTCATGGCGCGGGTCGGCGTTTTAAGCCCGGAGCCGGTAAAAGTTATTGTAAGAAAGCCGGGGTTAAACACGACGGTAAGCATACCTTTAACGGGTATGCCCGGGCCGGGGTGGGACTTTGAAAAAATTGTGTGGACAAACTCCCCGGACACTATCGGGGTGGTACTCGATTTTGCCGACGGGTCATACGTTCAAAATATGCACTCGGCGGCGTCGGGTATTCGGTTTAAATTTAACGAGACCACCGCGCCCGTGTGTTCTATTGCCGGAATAAAAATTATCGTACAGGATAGCGCCGGGTTTGACAACGCGGGCACACAGCCCATTTTTCAGGTGAACGGCGGGTTTTTATATTTTCTTAGCCGGGGGGTTTACGCACCGTTTCAAAAGTCGGGCTCGGTCGAGGCTGTCGATATTCAATCGGGGTCAATGCAGGTCGATTTTGAAACGCAGACTTTGACAAACGGGTTTTTGTCTACGAATAACCAAATCAGTGGGCCCGGCGGGTCGGCTACGTTTAACATTTACACACTAATTTCGGGCGGGTATAACCGAACGGACGCGAATTTTTCCGGCACGACGACCGTAAATATGCGGGCAGAAACGAGGGTAAAAGAATTAGCGGAGCCCGCCCCGGTGTCCGTCACGGCAGACATTACGCTCACGACTGAGCGACGAGTCGAAGCATCGGGTACACTAACCATTACTTTACCCGACCCCACGTCAACGCCGAGCGGTCGGCAAATATGGATAAAAAACACCGGCGCGGGTGTCGTCACTCTCGCGGAGGCAATCGGCGGCGTCGACGGGGTTGTGTCTTACCCGATGGCAGTACAAAACAGCTCGGTGTGTTTGGTATGTAACGGAGCGCAGTGGTCCGTTTTCGCGAGCCATCTATAATGAAAAAGACTTTACAGACTACGCCCCGCGCGTGTGAAGCGGTTAAGGTATGTTAAAAACGAAAGCCGCTTTTTGGGCCGCGCCTCAGTCATGGGCGAGCCTCATAACGTCGTCAGACGTCGGCCCCGGTCGGACGTATAGCGAGCGACCGGTAAAGGTCGTAAACGGCGTGGCGGTTGTCGACGTTTGCGGCGTCCTCATGCGTGAGGAGGACGACTTTTGCGAGTATTTTGGCGGCGCGTCGACGGTGCGTATATCGCGGCAAATCGCCGAGGCATTAAACGACATATCAATCAAAGCAATACTTTTACACATAAACTCCCCGGGCGGCGAGGTGAACGGGACCGCCGAGCTTGCGGAGCAAATTTTCGCCGCGCGCTCGGTTAAGCCTGTCGTCGCTTACATATCGGGCGACGGCTTTTCGGCCGGGTATTGGCTCGCGTCACAAGCGAGCCGGGTGTTTATCCATAACGCGGCGGGCGCGGGTGCTCTCGGCGTTTGCTACCCGGTGGAGATTGAAGCAGTCGGCGAGGAAAAAACAGTGTGGCTCGTTTCAAACGTGAGCCCAAAAAAACACCCTGTCGTCGATACGCCCGAGGCCGCTACACAAATGCAGGTTTTTTTAAATGACCTTGGCGCTATTTTCGTCGCCGCCGTCGCGCAAGGGCGGGGCGTAACGACTAACGACGTCATGACAAAATACGGCCAAGGCGATATTTTTATCGCGGCGAAAGCCGTTAGCGCGGGCCTTTGCGACGAGGTCGCCGACTTAGAGACGGCGCTTTTATACGCGCAAAGCGCAACGGCGCAACCGATAGCGACGACTACGTCGCAAAGTCCCGCGCAAGACAGCGAAATTTTAAATCAAAATCAAAACACAGCGGCGGCGGGTGAGACCACGACGCAAGGGGAAAACATGGCAGACAAAACAAAAACTCCGCCGGACACCGCCACGCCCGGCGCGGAAATGGTGAACACGGCGGACATTACGGTCGATTGGCTTAAGTCAAACTTGCCCGAGCTTTACGATCAAATCGTAAACGAGGGCGCGGGGACTGAGGCCGAGCGTCAGGCAGGGCTTGACGAAATGGCACCGGCAACCGAGGCGGAGGTCGCGGCGGTTAAGGCCGCGCGAAAGGACCGCAAACAAACGGCGGCGACGCTTGCGCTTGCGTTTCATCAAAACGCAAAGGCAGCGACCGAGGCCCGTATCAAAGCGGAGCAAGCGGCGCGCGTACAGGATAACGACGGCGTCGTTATACCTACAAACGGCACCGGGACTAAAACCCCCGCCCAGCTCGACGACGAGCGCACTATCGCGGCAATGAAAAAGCGCCGTGGCATAGTATAAACCAAACGAAAAGGAAAGGTAAAAAACATGGCAAACTTTACAGACAATGAAAAACTTTACGACAATTTAGTCGTGGGCGGGTGGCCGACTACTACCCAGCGCGAGACCTTGCTCTCGGGTCAAAACGTAGTGCGGGGCGAGGCCCTCGGCAAAATCACCGCGAGCGGTAAGCTCGTTACATGGGGCTCAGGCGGAGCGGACGACGGACACCGTACATTTTACGGCTTGGCGGCCGAGGACACGGACGCAACAAGCGGCGACACGTCGGTCCCGGTTTACAAGACAGGGAAGTTTATGCAAAACGGCATAACGATTTCAGGCGAAGCGTCAGCCGACGACGTAACGGATATTATCGAGCCGGGCCGCGATTACGGTATCGTAATTGTCGCCGACACAAGTGTCCAAAACTAAAACCTAAAAAGGAAAGGTAAAAAATAAAATGGCAACAACTTTAACAAACCCCTACACGCGGCAAACTATGGACGAGGCCGTCCGCATTTTCCGCAACCCGAATAACTTTTTGACCGCAATGGGTTTCCCCCGTTTGCGCGTCGAAGCGTCTACGTCGATTCAGTTTGACGTCGTAAAAGGCGGCCGGACCGTCGGCGCATACGTCGGGCCAACCGAGGAAGCTATCCCGATTGACCGCGCGGCGTTTAACACAAAAACACTGACACCCCCGCTACTCGCTTTTTCCCGTTCAATTACGGGTAAAGACTTAGCGGACCGTACACCGGGCCGAAACGCTTTCGAGAGTGGCGACGGTGCGTCAGAGCTTCGCGCGCAAGACTACGACGATTTGCTTAACATAATTTCGCGCGCCGAGGAGTTACAAGCCTCGCAAGCGATTGTGTCCGGTCAAATCACGCTTAAAGACATTAAGGGTCAAACTATTGGCTCGGTCATCGACTTTGGCGCGACGGCGGCAATGCGTCCGGCGGCTCTTACGGGCACGGCCCGATGGGGTCAAAGCGCATCGGACCCGATGGGCAACCTACGCGACCTTGCCGAGCTTGTAAGCACACACGGGGACATTGTCGCCGACTTTGTGGTTATGCGAACAAGCCTCTTTAACACTTTTATCGCCGACACTAATGTTAAAGCACAGCTCGACACATGGCGCGGCCCCGTGACCGATCAGTTAGCCGTTCGGGCTATGGGCATCGGCGCGAAGTATCGCGGCAATATCGACGGCATGGAAATTTACACCTACGACGGCGCGTATAAAATCCCGGGTAGCAATACCCTCGAATACTACGTGCCCGCTAATAAGGTTATTGTCGGCGCGTCGCAAAGCGAGGGCACCCGGTATTACGGGCAGATTATGAGCGCCGAGGCGGGCGGGTTGGTTACGACTGACCGTTTCCTCGACACCATAATCGAGCAAAACCCCGACTCGATTATCGTCCGCGCGCAAGCGGCCCCGTTACTGGTGCCAAAACGCGTCGATGCTTTCGCGGTCCGCCAAGTTATTTAATGGCGGCGCTACTCGACACGGTCGCAAGCGACCTCGAAACCATGCTCGAAGGGGAGTGGTCCGAGGACGTTACAATCGAGTCGGGTAGTATAACAGAGACAGGCCCGGGGGTGTTCGACCTTACTTATGCCGAGACGCTGCAAAACGGCGCGACCGCCCAAAGTAAAAACCCCCGCGTTTCTCTCTACGCCCCGGCGTGGGCTCTACGCCTTGGCTTAGAGATAAACGACATAAACGCCCAGCATTTCGACTTTACTATCCGTGGTGTGAAGTACAAGACTTTTAAAACAGAGCTTGACGGCACCGGGTGGGCGCTCATTTACCTAAAGCGGGCGAAAGTTTAAAATGGACTATTCGCTTTCAAAACATAAGCTAATCCGCGACGCGGTAGTCGCCGAGCTCGCGGGCTTGACGCTCGACCTGCCCGGCGGGGTGTTTAACGCACGGGTTAAACCCTTTACGAGCGACGAGACTAAATACCCTGTCGCGGTCGTGTTTACGGGTAACGACTCGGCCGAGTACTCACCCGACGAGGCGAATATACGCCGGGACTATGACGTCGACGTCGTTATAGTTACCAAAGGTTACGACGTCGAGGACGTAGCGAGCGGCGAGCTTTCGTTTATAGATCAGGCGGACGCGGCGGCCCTTGCGGTCGAAAACGCACTAACTAAATTCAGATTTACCCTTGACGCCCTGATTTACCGTCTAAAGTATTTACGCAGTGTGCCGGTCATTGACGAGGACGGGGATTTTTACACTCACGTCAGAATTTTGTCGTATTCGGCGCACAGCATAGAAAAAACGGTAGGCGCAAATGTTTAACGGAAAACGCGTTTTTATTATCGGCACGGGTGCAAGCCTTACCGGCTTCGATTTTTCCCGTCTTGACGGCGAAAAGAAAATAGCAATTAACCACGCTTACCGGCTCACCCCGCACGACTTACACGTTTTTTACGATGCCTCGTTTTTAGAGGAGTCGCGCGGCGTGTATAACCCGGCGACGCACACGGCGAAAGTTTTGGCAGGCCGAAACTCAAACGTCCGCGAGCACGAAAACGTGCAACTTTTTCGCCGGGCTGACCACGTCACCCCCTCGTTTCAAAACGGCCTTTACATGGGCATGTCGTCCGCGCTCCCCGCGATTAATGCGGCTTTAATTTTCGGCGCGTCTGAGGTGTTTTTACTCGGTATAGATTGCCGCTTTCTTACTGCCGACGAGGTAGCACAAGCGGCGAAACGAAACGGCAACCCAAAAGCGGCGGCGGATGTGTTAAACGGTGCGGCGTTTGCCCACCATGTAACACAGCGCGACGTCCGGCACACGATGGCGACACAGGATAAAGAGCGTAAATATATGCAAATGGCCGGGCAGTTTAACGCTTTCGCGGGCCGCCCGGTTTACAACCTATCGCCGTTTTCAAATTTACAGCTACCTTACCGCTCGCTCGACGACGTGCTAAAGGTAGGCCCCGAGGCGGAAAAGCCCGGGCAAAAAACAGACATTAAATCAAATCAAAAAAAGGAAAAGGTAAAATAACATGGCACAAACAAACTGGGTATTCGGCAATACGGAGCTTTCGCTCGGGCCGGGCGTTATCGCTATCGCCCAACCAAACACGGCACAAGACGACTGGGACTCGGCGTCTTATAACGACCTCGGCGGGTTTTCATCCGCGACGCTTCGCGACGCTCTCGGGTGGACGGAGCTAAAAGAGGCGCAAAAGGGCGACGGCTGGGCGGACAAAGTCCTTACAGCGGATAATAGTGAGCTTGAATGTGCGCTTACACGCCCTTATGTCGAGCGCATGGAGGATATTATCCCCGGCCTTTACGTCGACTATGCGTCAAACGGTACGACCGTACAGCAAGTAAGCCGTCATCGCCGAATCGGTAAACGCCTCTCTGCGTCTAAGTTATGGGTACGCTTCAAAGCGAACGACGCAAACGGTATTGTTTCGACAAACCCGCTCGAACACTATTATACGCTCGCGGCTCCGTCTATGGAGTCTATCGAGCAAGTTTTCGACGCAGCGACGCAAAGAACTTACCCCATTATGTTCGGTGCGTTTGAGTGTGAAGCGGTAACAAACGCGGCAGGTCAACCGGCGCTATGGTGGACGGGTCGAATACCGTAAAAGGTTTTTGACTGGACGGGGCGGGTCTTACCTGCCCCTTGTCCCCCACCATGGATTTAGATTTAAGCAAACCTCGACAACGCGTTTTACGCGTCAAACTCAGTGAGACAAAATCAATCGACTTTACCCTTAAACGGGTAAAAATTAAAGAGGGTAAGGCGCACTCGGCTAAAATTAAAACCCTCACCGATGCGCTAAACGCCGGGGAAACCGACGGGCTTTCGTTTTCGTTCGACATGCTTAAACTCACTTGTGAGCCTTTCGACGAGGCGACCGTTTTAAAACTCGACGAGGACGCGCTCGGGGAAATATGGCGCGCCGTCCGTAAACTTAAGGAAATGCCCCTCGAAGAGACAGCGGAAAAAAAAACTTAATACACTCGCGCTACCACGCGACTAAATTTTTACGCGCCGGGCTTTCCCTATCCGACCTTTTGGAAATGGACACGGACGACGCCGAGTTATGGGCCGAGGCCATCGAGGCGCGCGAGGAGTCGGACTTTCAAGAAGCCATGTCGTTTGAAAATACGAAACGACTTTACGACAAGCGGTTAAGCGAGGCCCGCCGCTCGGCGCTTAGAAAAAGTGAGTACAGGTGGCACGACAAATTACGCTTGACGGTCGACCTTAGAAAGCTCAGGCGCTAAATCATAGTATGGCGTCAGATTCTAAACTCGTCGTTTTACTGAAACTCGACGGCACGGAGTTTGGCAAAGGCATTTCGACCGCGCAAGCGGACATGGCTAAGTTTGGCGCGGTGCTTACCGGCGTCGGCGTCGCGGGCTTGGCCGCCGTAAAATTCGCCGCCGATTTTCAAGACCAAATGTCTAAGGGTGCCCGCGCGGCGGGTATGGCGACACAGTCGTTTTCGTCCCTCGCCTATGCTGCAAACCTCGGCGGTGTGTCGACACAGGACTTAGGCAAAAATCTTTTAAAGCTACAAAACCCGTCGGAAACCGCGACACGCGCGTTTAAGGACATGGGTATTTCGACGAAAACCGCGTCGGGGCAGCTTAAAGACCAAAGCGTTTTACTTTCTGAGTTTGCCGATACAATGGCGGGCGTTACCGACCCCGTAATTAAGACACAAGCGGCCGTGCGCGTGTTCGGTGAAGAGGGCGCGAAAATGGTGTCCGTCTTAGAGGGCGGGTCGAAAGCCCTAGAGGCAGCGCGCGCCGAGGCGTTCGCGTTCGGCCAAACAGTCAGCGCGCAAGCGGGTAAAAACGCCGAGGCGTTTAACGATAACGTCGCAAAAATGACAATGGGTTTAACCGGCCTTAGAAACGTCGTCTCTGAGTCGGCCATCGCTTTTATAAATCAATCGGGCGTTATGGAGACTGTGCAGGGCGTAATGAAAAGCATGATTGAGTATTGGCGCGGCTTGTCCGACTCAACAAAAAACACGGTTTTATCGGTCGTCGCGGGGGTCGCTGCGTTCGGTGGTTTATTACTCGCCCTGTCTGCCCTCGCCGCCATTATACCGGCAATCGCCGCCGGGTTTACGCTTATGCTCGGCCCCGTCGGGCTTGTTATTATGGCGCTCGGCTTACTCGTCGCGGGCATTGTCGCGCTGTCTAAGTACACGGCGCAAATGTCAGAGTCGACGAAAGAGTTTTTAACCCAGCTCGACGCCGAGGGCAAGCTCGTTATGGATTCGGCGCAAGGTTACAAGACCCTCGCCGGACGTAAAGCCGATGCGGCGCGCATGAGTGACAAAGAGGCGGAGAGTCTCGCGGGCTTAAAATCTGTTACAGACAAATATAACATTTCACTCGTTAGCCAAGAAGGGACTTACCGAAACATTAAAGACGTTTTAGAGGACATAGATAAAGCCCGAAAGTCAGAGCTTGCCACGCGTAAAATCGCGCTTATGCTCGACACCGCCGAAAAAGAGGCGGCCATCGACAAACTTAAGGCGGGCGAAACGGCGGGCGTCGCGTTCGCCGACTCCCTCTCTGTCCGGTGGAAACAAATAAAAAACCTCGACCTTTTCCCCTCTAAGGAAAAATATATTAAGGACATGGTCGACTTTGAGAGCGCGGCAATCGCTACAAACCGAAAAGTTATAGCGGACATTGACAAGCAATTAACGGGGACGACGTTAGAATACAAACCAAAAGCCGAGGGTAAAAAATACGACTTTAGCAATAAGGACAAAGCCCTCGCGTCTCTCGACCCGTTAAACAAAGCCTTAGCGGATTTTGACGCGCGAAACGCGAAAAGCATCGAGGAGGCCGACGTCGCGGTTAAAAAATACCAAACTACTTTTACGGACTCTATGGCAAAACTCCGCGAAGCTATCGCGGGGGCTAACCTTGTCGGGGCTATCGCTCAAACGGCGGGGCAGGTTTTAAAACCGTTTAGCGAATTGACCGACACCATAGCTAAGGGCATCGAATACGACAGCCAAGTCGCTTTACGCGACCTTGACGTCGTGGGTCGTAAAGCGGGCGAAGCGTATAACGCGCAAAAAGAGGCTTTGACCGAGACGGAGGACGCCAAAATCGCGGCCCTCGAATCGTCTTACGACTCACAAATAAATCTTTTACAAGACGCCGAGGCGCGAAAAAATCAAATCGCACAAGCCGCCGCCGACGAGCGTTTACTCATTGCCAATACAGAATACGAAGCGGCGAAGCAAGCCGCGCAAGCGGCCTTTGACGCCCAGCTCGAAGCCGACGCCGCAAACTATGCTTTAAAAATGGAGCAACTCGACACCATAGCCCTCGACCGTGAGCAAAGGGACTTGACGACGACCATTATGGAGGAGGACGCCCGCCTTTTAAAAGAGCAAAGGGAAAAAGAGCATGCGGAAAAGCTCGCGGGCCTTGCGTCTGAGTTTGCGGGGAAACAAAAGGTTATCGACGCGGACCTAAAAGCTACGCAAAAAGCCGGGGCCGAAACCAATAAAGCCGAAATTGAAGCACTCACAAAAGCAAAAGCCGCCGCACTAACAAAAGCGGAGGAGGACAAAAACGCCAAAATGAAAGCACTCGACGAGGGCCGCGCGGCCGAGGAGAAAGCCCTCGAAAAGCAGCGTTTAGAGGTACAGTATAAAGCCCAGCTCGACGCTTTTCACGCTACAAAAGCCGTCAAAATGGCCGAAATTATTGCCTCGGGTATCGCCGCCGCCGCCGCCGCGTTTGCGGCCTTGGCCCCTATACCTTTCGTCGGTCCCGCGCTGGGCGCGGTTGCCGCCGCTACTATTCTCGCGACCACCGGCATGAGGGCGGGACAATTAGGCTCACAAGAACCAATAAAACCCGCCGGGCTTTTGGCCGACGGCGGGGTTATCGGTGGCAGCACGACACACGCACAGGGCGGCATCCCCGCTAATGTCGAGTCGGGCGAAATGTTTATCGACAAAAGCCGCACGGCTAAAATGCTTGACGCTATCGACGGCGGCCTTACCAGCGGAGGTCCGCAAGTGTCCATAGTTTTTGAGGCCGGGGCTATACAAGGGGACATCCGCGACGAGCGCACCCTCACTATTTTGGCCGACCGTCTCGGTCGTTTGGTTTCTCGTCGCATGGTATTTGCCTAATGAATTTAAAACTTGTAAACACCGCCGCCGAATATGACCTTTCTAAATGGACGGTCGACTTTCCCGGCCTTAAATTTCGCAATTCTTACAACGAGCGTTTTGGTCAACCCGGACAGGAAAAACAGGGCGACGGCAAAGAGTCGGGCCGCTCGCTCGTTTTAAACTACGCCGTCGACGGCGAAAACGACAGCACGTTTATTTTAAACGCCGAGGCGCTTTATGCGATGCTTCGCGCCGAGCTTGGCCCGTTCTACTTAGTCGACCCCGATAACGACCGACGTATCGCGGTTTCCCCCGATGAACTTGACCTGTCCGCCAAGCCGGGCACCGAGTTACGTTACGCCGCCGCGCGGCTACGTTTAACGGCGCTCGACACTTTTTGGGAGCAAAACACCCCCACGGTCGTCGACGCGGGGTCGGCCGGGCTTGAAAATGGCGATACTTTGGTATGCAATAACCCGGGCGTTATAAATGTTTACCCGATAATTACGATTTCGCCGACCGAGCAAAACCCGAATTTTTATTTGTTTAACCTTTCGTCGGGCGACGTTATCGGCCTCGGGTCTAATTCTTTTGTCCCCGGCTCTACTATAGAAATTGACAGTAAAAACGGGACCGTCTACCTTACCGTCGGCTCGACCCGCACCGAAATTTCGTCGGCCATTGCCACCGGGACGGGTCCGCTTCACCTTATACCGGGCGACAATAATTTACGGTACGCGTCGGGCTATGGCCCGGTAAATATCGAGGTAAGTTTCCGGCGGCGGTGGGCGTTTTAAATGCGGTTTTCGACGTGGGGTCAAACGGTTTACGGCCTTTTGGCGTTTACGGAAACGCAGAATTTTCCCGCCGTCGTTCAAAATAACACCTCCCCCGGGCTCATGCGGACCCAGTACGGGTGGGGTTTACGGTCCCAAAGAGGGTGGACCCGTCCCGAGGTGTACGAGCCTTTACCGACGTCCGAGGGGGATGTCGGCGAAATTACGATAACCATATCGTCGGTCTCGGGTGCGGTGCTCGGTCGTATTCGTACAGACATCGAGAAACCGATTTTCCACTCGCTCGACTTTACAAACGACGAAAACGGGTGTGCGGACTTTACACTCCGTCTCGCTCGTCTCCCTGATTTTGAGATTTTGCCATTTTCTCTCGTCGAGGTCAACGTCGCAAACGCGCCCGAAAATCAGTATTGCGGGGTTATTACGTTTCTCGATGAGGCGGGCACCCGAGGCGGAGTTTTTGAAGCCGGGCGAAACCGTCCTTTCGAGTACAGGGGGTACGGCCTCCGCCGCTACCTTGACGGCCTCCGCGCCGACGTCGATTTCGCCGCCCTCCTCGACGTGGGGGAGGTCGCACGGCAAATTTTCCGAAACTACGTCGTCGGCGTCGACGAGCCCGCGCCCTTTTCCCCTATCCGCTACAATGAAAGCAAAATCGACACAAACACGGCCGCCGTGCTCGCAAATGACATCGAGCTTGGCAAGTTTACGCTAAGGCAAACGCTCGAAACGCTCGCGAAAATGGCCCCGGCGCGGTATGGCGTCGACGGAGCGGGCGAAACCTATTTTGAGCAAGACAGCGGAGCGATTAAAAAAGTCTTCATTATCGGCGCGCGGGTAAATGATTTTGACCCTAAAGTCAGCTATGAGACGATAAAAAACGCGATTGTCGTACAGCGTCAGGCGAGCCGGGGCTCAGGTCAAGCCGGGTGGGCGGTCGCGGGGATTTATAACGACACCGCGAGCGTGAAAAAATACGGACGAAACGAGCTACTTTATCAAATCCCCGGCTATTTTTCAGACAATGACGCCGACACTATCGGTAACGCGTTACGCGATGAGCTTTCTGAGCCCTCGACCTCCGCCGACATCGCGGGGTTGCAAATCTTAACCGAGGGGGATTTTCTCCGCCGGGGCACGTACCGCTTTATTATGCCACTCGCCGAATATCGCCAAACGGTGAACGACGTCGACGACGCGTCGGCGTTTACAATCGTAAACGCGGGGGACTTAGTCAAGGCAAACGACACGACTTTCGGAAACTACGTTTACGCTAACGGCGGGGTTAAATTCACTTTCCAAAACGCGGCCACCCAGCGCGCCGAGCTTACTATCGAGGCACGGGGTATTATAAAGCAAATCCGCTTTTACATTAAGTCGACTCGCGCGGGTGCGTTTTTGACCCTCGGCGTCGGCGCGTATAACTGGGCAGAGCATACCACGAAAGTCGACGTACAGGTTATCGACGAGTTTATCCCTTTCGTTTGGGACGTGTCCGAACTAGGTTTAGAGTTTTTACAAAAATTCGCTTTGCGAATAGACGCGAATCAGGTCGGCCCAACTAACCTATGGATTGACAAGCTCGATGTGATTTACAGGGGACATGAAACCTATGACTTGACGTTAAAGCGGGCCACGTATTCTTTCGGCCCGCGCGGCTCGACTATCAAAGCCGAGTTTGGGACGCTCCCCGCTTCATTGTCCGACTATGTGTCGGGCCTTTTAGCCACGGCGAGCGAGTTAAAATTTACGGGCGAGGTAAGGTAAAATGGCGGTAAATGCACGATGGCGACGAAACCCTTTTACGGGGGCGGTAAACAGTATTTTAATCGAGGACGAACCCCACACCGTAGAATTTCACCCCGAGCTAAATGCTTATGGGTTTTTTTCTAACGAGGGCATTGTCCTTGACACAGGCGAGCCGGTCGTTTTGACCGAGGATAATTCGGCCCTTACCCCTTTCGTGGAAATACCGCGAATAAGCGCCCCAAACGCGGGGCAGTTTAGGGCGGATTACGACGCCGAGGGGTATTATAACACAGGTTTCGTAAATTGTAACTCGTCGGACGTGGGTAAAGCGGTTTTATGGACTTATCGCGGGACAGGTACGATAGTACACCCGACTTTTCGCCCCCTTACGCAATTTAACTTTCCGGGCGCGGTAAATATAGAGGGGGACGTTTCGCTTGCGTCGTCATCGGGCGCGAAAATAACAGCGAACGGAAAACGTATTCAGGCTGTTAGCGACCCGACGAATGATTTTGACGCATTAAACCGTCGGTCAGTCACTCAAGAACTCCCGTTTCGTAATTATGAAGAACTGACCGCCGACGGGACATGGGTTAGGCCCGCAAACGTCGATAAAGTTTTTGTTGAATGCATAGGCGGTGGTGGTGGTGGTGCGGGCGGTGGCGGTTCTTACGATTGCGGTGGCGGTGGCGGGGCGTCGGGGGAAAGTGCAAAGGGTTTAATTTCAATCGCAGCGAACGTTGTTTAAAAGCACGCGGGAATACGAA
>OFRG01000408.1_pt1 | contig 17106 bp, 17 predicted proteins | sample 1543071 | NCBI WGS metagenome assembly OFRG01 (sample SAMN07774222, study PRJEB24372) | wastewater metagenome | isolation source: WWTP Verbania (Effluent) | place: Italy: Verbania | collected 2015-12
AGCATTTGCTACATTTACCGAAGAAAGCGCAAAGCTACAGCAGGCTACAAAAATAAAGCCTGCTGTCAGAATCTTATATATATTTTTTGACAAGAAAAGGCGCGAAGTAGGCATAGGCGCCTGCAGTGATGACATAGAATCTATTATAAACGATTTTCGGCGATAGAAAAAGGGATGAAGGTGCGGATGCGAAGTGACACCGGGAGAGAAATAACAAAACAACCTTCACACTTAGGGAGACTTGCGAGTTGCAACGAGCACGAGGAATTTTTCAGTAGAAAAATATCCGTGCTCCCTAAGTGTGAAGGTTGTTTTGTTATTCTTTAGCCGGAACTTCAGTATCCGCACCTTCTGCCCCCTCTTCATCTTTCTTACCCTTCTGATCTGAAACGCCAATAGCTTCCATATCGATAGTTGTGACCGCATCTTCTTCTTTCTCTTCTTTAGGAGCTGAAACTAGAGCAACAACCTCTTCGGCATCTGCTTTAGCAGTAACACCTTCTGGGAGTTTAATGTCTTGAACCTTAATTTGGGCTGCGAAGTCTACAAGAGAAGAAATGTCGACTTCAATTGAGTGAGGAAGGTCTTTAGGAAGAGCCTCAATTTCAATTTCGTGCATTACCTTAATAAGGATACCGCCGAGATTCTTAACAGCGAGAGATTCGCCTGTAAATTCGAGGGGTACGGCAACTTCTACCTTCTTACCCTTTTCAATTACGTAAAAGTCGACATGCTTAACCTTGTCGGAAACAGGGTCGAGGGCAACATCGTGAATAAGGGTGTCATGGTCTTCATCGGCACCTGTAAGAGTGACAATAGTAGACTCACCGGCAGACCTCCAGGCCTTCATAAACTCTACTTCTTTAATAGAAATAGGTGTAGATTCTGCTTTTGGACCGTAAAAAACGCCAGGTATTAAACCCTTAGCTCGTACGCTTGCGGCGCTGTTTTTAGGCCGCGTTTCAATGGCTAATTTCAACATAGTTCCCTGATTATATAGATATCCGCAAAAAAGGCAACCTTATACACCTTATACCCATTAAGGCTGACGCACATTGCCTAGTTTCCTGAATCTGTACCTATTACCTCATCATCGGGCGTACCTGAATAACTTGTGCAGCTTGTAGGAGAAGCAGTGAACAGTGGGTACGAGAACGCAAGGCAGGTTGACTTCGCTACATCAAGCGTAGCACCGCCTTTAGACACGAAAATTCCGGTTTTCTTGTTTCCGACAGCACTTTCATAGTTTTGCCACATAAGTGCAAATGAAGCGATAATTGTTCCGTATTCAGGAAAGCTTGAGTCGATGCCTCCCCACATGTGGTAACAAAATGGCCCTGCTGACATGTCGCGAGGGTCGACAGGAATCTGAGGAAGGTATCCGGCCGATACAAGCTCTTGCGAAACACCGTCGAATAAATCGCACTCATCATTACTGTGTTTGCCTGGAAGAGCAACGCTTGTCAACAAACCCGCGTAATCGTACGAATTCTTTTCACCGTATAGTTCAAGTGCCACCCTAACAGCTTTCATGTCCTGCCTGCGGCGAGCATCGTCGGCTTTGTATTTTGAAGCCTGAAGGTTCGTCATTACGACAGAAGAGAGTATTCCTATAATGGCAATAACGACAATAAGTTCAATGAGAGTGAAGCCTTTTCTCATGTGTGATGTCCTAAATGTTCTATCAAAAATGTTCATATGTTTTATATTATTTTTCATTTTATGCGTAGTTCAATTATTTGAGGTTCGGCCAATGCTTGTTTAAAATAGAAAATAGCAAAAATGAGTATAGCTACTGCAATAATAGTAGATAACACCAACGCTTGGCGCTCGTTTCCTACAAAACCAGCTTTTACCAGAAAACGTGCAAAACCTGATCGCGTTGAAAGCCCGTCGGCAGCATACCGAGAAACTGATGGTGCATCTTCTTCAAATTGAACATATTCTGACATAGTGTTCTATATTTTACGCTAATTTATTCATTATTTTTAACTTCTCTTCTACTACCCTCTCTACTGCTTCTACCGATAAACCAAGGAACTTATAAGGCGCCACTTCGTCGGGGTTTGCTTCAAGCAAAGACTTCTTAAGGGCATCGCGATAAGCTACACGCAATTCGGTATTGTAATGAACAATAGATATACCTGCTTCAACTGCTGCCTTTAATTCATCATTACCTATACCCGATGCACCGTGAAGCACGAGCGGTACGCCAGCACTGGCGTCTATATCCTTTATTCTCTCAATATTTATTTTTGGATTCCCTCCTTTAACAATACCGTGAACATTACCTACTGCAGGGGCCAACATATCTACACCCGTCTCTCGTACATATTTTGCCGCGTCTTCTGGGGATGTCATAGCGACGCCATCTGGTACTGCATCTAATATTTTAGAAGATGTACCAATGTAGCCAAGCTCGCCTTCTACTAATATGTCTCTACCTGTTTCGGCGCATACCTGCTTAACATATTCTACAACCTTACGGGTTGCTTCTATATTTACTGCCATATCGAGCTTAGCATTGTCAGTAATTACAGCATCGAAACCTGCTTCTATGGCTTCCTTAACCTTTTCAAAAGCATATGTGTGGTCTGCATTAAGAAAAACAGGTTGATTATACTTTTCTCGAACTGCTTTAACTAAAGCAACTACTTCTGCTACGCCCGTAAATTCTCTTTCACCTTCTGATACACCAATAATAACTGGAACATTTAACTTTCGCGCGGCATTAACTATACCGTGAAAGGATTCTAAGTTTGAAATGTTAAAGTGGCCAATAGCAACTCCGTTTTCTTTCGCAGCCTGAACGTATTCTCGAAGGGTCTTCATTTAGGAATATGATTATTTGTTAAAACCTTTTTGTACCACTATTAGTTTGAAGTTGTTGAACTGCTTTTTGATGTGCTTTTAGCCTCTGTGTTTGTTTGAGATGAAGTGTTATTTTGTGCTGAAGCAGAATTTGTATTGTCATTACTTAATGTAACTGGCAATACATTAACTATAATATTTCGAGACGGGCTATATATGAATGCCTTGCTTGCCTTAGAGTAAATAAGCACTTTGTCGCCATTTACTGAACCGGCAAAAGCTGCCTGCTGCTTAATTGCTGCGGCTGCATCATTAATTGTAAGCACCTGGGGGGTCTCGCCTGTCGGTAAAAGTATTATTTTAGAAATAGTAGCAACTAGGCCTTCAATTTCTTTTTGTTCCATTGCCGCCTTAACTTCAGGGTTCTTGAGCGCCTCTACTTCTTGGTTTTTAGTGTAATAACCCCAACCAAGCGCCACCACGGCTACCAGCAATATAAATGTTAATAAACCCTTCCCTCTTCTAGATTTCTTTTTTTGATTTGGCTGAGCTTGCGCTGGGCCTGCGGTTATAGATTCTGTTTGTTCAATATTTTTCATTTTCATTATTACTTAAGCTTAATTTTAAAAACTTTCATGAGCTTCTATAAGATATTACAGAAAAACTTATACACATATTATATCACACCGCTGGCTACTGGTAGCACACGCCACTACTAATTACCCGCTGGTGCTTCCGCCGTTACCGGCTCAGGAGTTGCCTCAGGCGCTGCTACTGGAGCTGCACCTTTGTTCGAGGCTTCAGTGCTTACCACCACTTCAGTAGGGACTACTTGTGGAGCTACTTCTGTTACAGCCTCAGAATTACCTTCTTCTGTACTACTGCCGGTTTCTGTAGTTGTTCCTGTATTTTCATCAGTATTACCTGTGTCTGATGGTGTGGATGTGGTAGTAACAGTTGTAGTTGGTGTTGCAGTTGGTACTGAATTACTTACAGAATATGACCCGCCATTTATAAGCAGATTCTTAAATTGCTCTTTCGTAACACATACATCGTCGACGCACACCTTTCCTTGTACATTCATTCTCGTGCCATCAAGCGAGAACCATGCAAATACACCCTGCATTTTCTTATTCAACTCTTTTACCGCTTCTACTAACATGGCCACAATTGGTCGTACTGAAAGTGATAGATAATCTCCGCCTGAAGATACGGCTTCGGGCACAACACCTTGAACCTCTTGTGCAATGAAACCAACTTCATTTTGAGAACCAAAACGATCCTTATCTTTCCAATCAAATGTTACGGCTCTTAATGCTAAAACTTTCGCCAATCCATCTCCAGATTCTATTCCAACAATATTTTCCTTTAGCCTTTCATCTGATGGGTCACGAATAATGTTTCCGGAGGCATCTGTTGTAAGGTTTGTAGCACCACCAAGAAGAGCTGATGAACGTATAGAACCTGTGACGACAAGTGCTTGGTCTGGGGTGGAGGTGCCGATGCCCACATTACCAGCACTTGTTACTGTAAATAATTTTGCATTTGTAGATGATGCTATTGTAAATACATCTGCTGTCGCGCCTGCAGTACCTGTGACGGCGAGCTTGGCAGATGGAGTTGTGGTGCCGATGCCTATATTTCCATTAGAATCAATTGTCATCCTGGTAGTACTTGCTGTAATAAACTCTAGACCTCGGGCAACACCTGCGCCAGAATTTTCAGTCCCAAATATCATATTTGAAGTTGTTGCACTCCAACCTATAACTGAACGCACATAGTTTGTGGCACTTGTATATGTAAGATAATTACGAATAGTACTTGTCGCTGTACCATTTCGATATGCAACGACTTGTGTACCTTCTGTCACTATCGCTGAACCATTTCCTCCACTTTGACTCAAAGTTATCACTCCATTTGAAGAACTTAAAGTTATAGACCCAGCAACAAGCGAAGCTGCCCCTCCTCCGCCTACAGATAAATATACCGAACCAACACCTGTATAAGCAGAACCTAGGTTTAGTACTACGCCACTACTTGCACTTGAAACAAGATTCCAGGTGCCTCCCGAACCGCCAGTTGTTAGGGTATTTACACCTGTAGAACCTACCGCCCATTTACCATAATTTGAAGCGTCGTAACCAAACCTTGCTACCTCTGTTGTATCAATAACGTGCAGCTTTGCTACTGGGGTGGTAGTACCAATACCAACATTTCCAGTAGAAGTTATTCTCATCCTCTCATTTACAGCCAATGTGCCGCCTGTATGAAATTTTAATACCGCGTTTGCACTCGAAGAAGCTGTACCTAAAGAAAGTGCGCCATCAGATGTATACAGATATCCATCATTTGCTCCACCTATAGTATAAGAAGCATTGCTGTATGCAGAACTATTAACACCAAAATCTATATAGTATTTAGAATCATTGCCGTTATCTGATGTGGCGACATAATCAGAAGATGCACTCACACCACTATTTCTGTTTTGAACATTTAACTGAGCATAGCTATCTACATTCGCGCCGAAATGTGCAATTGAGTTTGGAAGTGGTGTACCTCCGCCTATAACTAGATAGTCTGCAGTTGTGGTACCGACAACGGTTAAGGCATTACTTGGAGTTGTTGTGCCGATACCGACATTACCAGTAATGTAATAAATATCGCTACCAGTTGTTGTCCATTGGCTTGAAATTTTATTTGCCCACTCTGTTGTGCTTGCAGTAAGAGGAATATTGTAACCAGATGTGAGTGAAAATATTCCGGTAGAATTCGCATAGCTTAAACCTGTAGCAGACGATGATATAAGACCTCGAGCCGTTGATGAGAAGTCGGAGATTGTTGCAGCTAACTGTGTACCTGTGTGATTTGTTCTATCGATATAATATGAAGCTGCCTGTGAATTTAATAAGCCGGAATTTGTTGCATACGTAGAAGTTGCAGAATAGAGCGTTGAAGTTGAAACAGACAGCGTATTACCATTCCACACTAAATTTGTGCCGGCAGTAATACGGGTAGAGGGGGTGGTGTAAAACAACAATGTTGAACTCGCACTTGCAGCAGCTAATGCCCACTCTGTTGTACTTGCAGTAAGTGGAATATTGTAACCAGATGTGAGTGAAAATATTCCGGTAGATGTTGCATAACTTAGCCCAGTTGCAGAAGATGAAAATACGCCGCGAGTTGTTGATGTAGAAAAAGATGTGATGCCTGTTAGGTTAGAACCGTCGCCGTAAAAAGTATTTGCTGTTACATCGCCAGTAAAGTTACCGTTACCAACAACAGCTAGCGCCGCCGCTGAAGTTGTAGTGCCAATGCCTACATTCCCTTTTAAATATGAATTGCCAGTGTCACCAGCAACTTCAAACAAAGAAGTTCCAACGCTATTTTTAAGTTCATAACCGTAACCTGCCGCGCCGTATACTTGGTTAACCAAAACAAACGAATTTGATAATACAGAGTTAGCAGTTGCAGCACTTTCTAGCGATGTGTACCAAGCGGGGTCAGGTGTAGAACCGTTTGAAAAGAACGAATACTTATCACCAACGTTGTGAAGCGTTATGCCGCCAGATACATCGAGACGAGCTGTTGGGTTAACTGTACCGATTCCAAGATTTCCATCAGCAGTCAGAGCCATTAAGTCATCGTTCGCAAAGAAACCAAAAGTCATTTTAGGCAAAGAACTCGATCTGAAATAATCGATATGCCCCATTTGATTATAATCATCAGAAACTCCGAACCGAAGTGACGCACCATGGGTATTATCAGGAGTATTTGGAGCATACAATGCTTGAAGGCTCGGCCACGGGTTTGCAGATTCATTTACGACATGAAGTGATGCCACGCCACCAGTTGCATGGTCAACAATAGTGAGCGGGCTATCGACTGTTGAAGTTCCTACCCCAACATAACCGCCTGTGTAATAAATATCTGAACTAGATGTTGCCCACAAACTTGGGCCACCGGCTGATATACCCGTTAAATTTGAACCGTCGCCGTAAAAAGTATTTGCAGTAAGGCTACCGGTAAAAATACCATCACCAGCAACACCAAGAGTTGCTGCCGGAGAAGATGAGCCTATGCCAACATTTCCTGCTGCAAAATTTATATTGCTTCCATTTGTATCCCATTGGCTTGATACACCTGTTGTTAAATGCTCGATAGTATTAATAATTGTTGAAAGCGCAGGCGGCTGAGAATAACTTGCACCAGACGACGTGTTTGTTACATAAGTATTTTGAATAATTGGCTGGCTTGCTGAATTACTGCTTTGTTCAAGCGATACAACTCTTTGAAAAATATTATTTATTTGAGACTGTACATTTCTTAAAAAAGAAGAGCTGCCGCCCGTAGGTGCTGCTGAAGATATTACCGATGATTGATTATTTTGCGCATCAGTATCGTCTTCATCGTTTCCGTTGTTATTTGAATTAGTAATAACCTTATTAATTGGGGCCGCCAACGTTTCAACATGACGGAAGAATATTGGTTCTAAAATATCTGCACCTTTATCGACAATACTATTCCAGAGATTACTTATTTGTGATGCACCGAAAGACAAATTTACAGTCGCTACTTCAGAGCTTGACCGCAAAGAAGCATATGTAGGCATTTTTACCGGCTTAAGAGCGGAAGAATTATTAACGTTTATTGCTTCATTTTCTATAAACGAGCCAAAGGAAACTACAGAAGCACTAATGGCCTGTATTGGGTTCTTAAAAGAAAACGGTGTAATAGAAATGTCTTCGGCACGTACAGAATAAGGGCAAAGCACTAGTGTGCATATCAAAACGAACAAACCCTTTGAAAGGTGCCTTTTCATGTCCATACATTATATATAAAAAAACGGTTAAATTCTATAAAAAAAGTCTTAGTTATCAACACTTTTGTTACTTATGCTATACTTTTATGATAAATATATGGGATTTTTTTCAAAAACCAAGAAAAACCTCGAATTTGTGGCTATGGGCGATGTTGTTATCGACCAATTCATACGCCTCAAGCAAGCTCATCAGACCATTAACAAAGAAAATCAGCAGACAGAACTCTGCATGGTTTTCGGTACTAAAATTCCATTCGAATTTGCAGAAGAAGTGGTGGCCGTTGGTAACAGCGCTAATGCGGCGGTTTCGGCCGCGCGTCTTGGCCTATCTTCTGGCTTAATTGCTCATGTTGGAAGTGACGAAAACGGCAAGCGTTGCATCGCAAAACTTCAAGAAGAAAAAGTTTCAACCGAATTTATAGGAGTGCACGAAGGCATGACCACCAATTATCATTTCGTATTATGGTTTGGCAGCGAGCGCACAATTCTCATCAAGCATGAAGACTACCCAGAAATGATGCCCGACATAGGTTCACCAAGTTGGCTTTATTTAAGTTCGCTCGGCGAGCATTCACTTCCCCTTCACGGAGTTATTGCCGATTATCTTGAAGCACATCCAAATATTAATGTTATATTCCAGCCTGGCACGTATCAAATTAAATTTGGAGCAGAGGCATTAGCTAGGCTATACAAACGTACCGCTTTGTTTTTTTGCAATTTAGAAGAAGCTCAAATTATTTTAAAAAACAACACTCGCGATATTCCTGTACTTCTTGCAAACATGCGCGCACTTGGCCCCACCCTTCCCATAATTACCGATGGCCCAAACGGTTCTTATACTTTTATTCGCGATGCCGATGGTACCGAGCACGTAGGTTTCATGCCAATTTACCCCGACATTGCGCCGCCATACGAACGAACCGGTGCAGGTGATGCTTTCGCTTCTGCATTTAGTTCTGCAATTGCTCTTGGTAAATCTGAAGAAGAAGCGCTCAAATGGGGTTCTATAAATTCAATGAGTGTATGCCAATTTATTGGCGCGCAAAAAGGTTTATTAAGCGCAGCAAAAATTGAAGACTACATAAAAAAAGCTCCGGCAGATTGGGGCGTGCGAAAGATTGTTTAAGGTGGCGACGGATTGCGTCGCCAATATTATTTTATTTTGCAAAAAAAGTTGTAAAAATTATGTGGAAAAGTAATTTTAGCCTTATTTTAAGGGCTATTTTTCTTTATAAATTTTTGATAGAGAATTCATGTTGGTCTGTTAAGCTGAAAGTATTATAATAATTATAAAAATAAGTATGAATGAACCTGTTACTGAAGAAAGGCTAAAAGTAGTGCTTAGCAATTATCCTACTAAGGATGATTTAAAAGTCACGTTAAATAATTTTCATAAAGAACTGCTTGAAGATATCCGCGATGTTATCTTTGAAGCAGTTGAAATACAAGGAATTAAAACTGATAAGGCCATCGCAAGATTAGATAGACATATCGCAGAAAATTCATTAGAGCATAATAAATTTGACGCAAGAATTCACATACTTGAAACAAAAGCTGCGTGATAAAATAACGCGAATTATATTAAAGTGTATCAGAAACAAATTGGAATCTTGATACCCAATTTCCGTCTATAAATACTTTTTCCATAAATAGCGAAGCTGGCCGTACCCAGAATTTTGAAACATCATTTTCATACAGCGCTTCGTACACAACAAGATCTTCAAGAGATTCACTATGCTTCGCGATGCCCAGAACGCGGTATAAATTTCCTTTCTTGGAGTGTTTATATACTCCAGGTTTTATTTCAGTTAACATGGCCGCGTAGTTTTTTTCCTGTTCCGTTGGGTCTGCGTCCTTCCCTGTCGGAATATCTTTCTTCATAAACATATTTACCATGCCGGCATAGCAAGTTTTGCAGACATGAAGTTTTTGCACATTCTGTTCAGCACCTTGATTCTCGTCGTGCCCTTTCTCAGGCGGGCTGAATATTAAGCCACCAAAATCATCTAGTTCCTTATGGCAAAAATCGCAAATTGGCTGGATGGACATAGTTATATATTACTTATTATTCTTCCTTTGTATGACCATCTTTACCGCCTCTTTTATGTGTTTCTCGCCCATTCCATAATGTTCTATCAGTTCATCAGGTTTTCCAGATTGCCCAAACATATTTTTAACGCCAATAAATTCTATTGGAACTAGCACAGAGCCGCCCGACGCCTCAGAATTTCCGCCCGAATACGCTGCCAAACATTCAGCAACAGCACTGCCTAATCCTCCTATAATTTGATGCTCTTCAACGGTAACCAGCGCGCCTGTTTCTTTTGCTAGCGCTGCAACTGCATCAGCATCTATTGGCTTTATTGTTGATAAGTTCATAACCTTAACGGCTATTCCCTCTTTTTCTAAAGCTTTTGCCGCTTTTATTGCACGGTGAACAAGTGCACCACAGGCAATTACGCCAACATCATGATGAATATTTTTAGGCTGACCGTGGGCATCGCTGGCTATTTCATAAAAAATTTGTGCTTTACCAATTTCAAAAGGAGTTTCTTCGGTGGTAAGAATTGGCGATTTGTCGCGGGCAAGACGGATATAAACAGGGGTATCCGTGCCGCCATCTTTTTTCGAGCTCGCCACGGCAATTGTAGCTTTTTTTGCCTCAATAGAATCGCACGGTACAATAACCGTCATGTTCGGAATGACGCGAGTAATGGCAATATCTTCAATGGCTTGATGCGTGCCGCCGTCGGGGCCAACAGAAACTCCGGCGTGTGCGCCAACAATTATTACTTTGCGATCGTTATAGCAAATAGTAGTGCGAATTTGTTCCCAATTTCTGCCAGGAGAAAACATTGCATATGAAGCGATAAAAGGAATTTTACCCATAGCCGCCATACCAGATGCAACTGAAGCCATATTTTGTTCAGCTACTCCCACTTGAACGAAGCGCCTAGGAAACTTTTGCGCGAACGCCAGCATGCGGGTCGATTCTGTAAGGTCGGCACATAGACCAACAACTCTTTCGTCTTTTTCTGCTACTTCAACCAAACCATCACCAAAACCCTCACGAGTAGCCGCCTGCTCCACATCTGCATCAAATATTTTTTTATTTAGTTTTGGGTCGGTGTTTTTCATAATGGAATTTACTCGCAGATGTAAAAATTAATTTAAAATCAGATAGGAAACAATAAAAACAATAGCCACAAGAACCATATCAAATAAGCCGATAGTTTTTCGAACTATATTATTTATAACCGTAAGCACCAAAGCAATTGATACAACATAAATAATTGGGTACACATACCCCGCGACATAACCCTGAGTGTTATCTATTCCTACAACATATTTATAGAAGAAAATAGCGGCAAATTGCAAAACAGAAAATATGACGACCCACACGGATACAAATTGCACTTTTTGAAGATTTTCTGGTTGGTTGTAATAGGACATGTTTATATGATTGGAATTTTATTTTTTAAGATCCGCAAGCGCCACCTCGACCTGCTTCGACTTTTCTGGCGCGCCGCTAACATCTGCAATTCCCGGCGGCGTACCGTGCCATTCGTAGCGGTTTTCCATATATGATACACCGCGACCTGGAACAGTGTGGCAAACAACCATCGACGGTTTGTCGAATACGCCCTTAGCTTCGCGTGCCGCGGCAACAATGGCTTCCATATTATGGCCGTCTATTTCTTGCACGTGCCAGCCAAAAGCTTTCCATTTGTCATACAAAGACGTGAGCGGAAGTATGTCTTCGGTGTTGCCGTCTATTTGAATATTATTTCTATCTATAAATGCAATTAAATTGCCAAGTTTTTTTGATGAGGCCAAAAGGCCGGCCTCCCATATCTGACCTTCATCGTGTTCGCCGTCGGAAAGTAATGCGTATATAAAGCGTGGAATTATTTTGCCTGGCGCTTCGCCGCCATGGTCGATATTATCGGCAATAGCCATACCTACAGCCTGCGAAAGGCCAGAGCCCAATGGGCCTGAGCTTGTTTCAAGCATAGGTAGAAATTCGCGGTGCGGATGACCTTGAAGTCTTGAACCGAATTTTCGGAGCGTCTTTAATTCTTCGACAGGAAAGTAGCCCGCGTGTGCCATTGTTGAATACAGCACTGGGCAAATATGGCCATTAGAAAGCACTACTCTGTCGCGTTCAGGCCAATCGGGCTTTTTAGGTTCGTGTTTTAAAATATTAAAATAGAGCGCGGTAAAAACATCGGCCATACCAAGTGGCCCTGCGCTATGGCCCGACTTCGCCTCAGCAAGCATTTCTATAATTGAAATACGTATCTGCCTTGCCTGCTCTTCGAGTTTTTTTGTTTCTTCATCAGAGAGGAACATATAGAAACATTATACCAGAATCTGGAAAATCTTGCGGGCGCTGTTAAGCTATTTATTAAAAAGTACGATATACGGTTAGAAAAAATCAATATTGACTCATCCTCTCGACGGAGTAGTATATACATACAAATGGCCATGTACATGTGTACAAAGGCTCCGGAGATCCCGCCCCACAAAGGCGGGAATCGCTTTTTATATATTTAAAAAATAACCTTTCTAATTTGCTCCATTATTTGAGTGAACAAAGAGCGTTCTATTCTGGTCATTCTGCGGGTAAATCTGACAGTACTCAATAAACGCAGCTGAGAAAGCAAAGCCACAAATACTACATTTTGAAAAGTAAAAGAAAAATAGTACGGATTGTCTTTGGGCATGGAAGTAAGAGGAACTCCTAAAACAATTTTACGATTGAACCTTTTTAAAACCAATACAGGCCTTTCAAAATCAGCGTTCCTGCCATCCTGCTCATCCCCTATATTTAACCCTATAGAGCACCACCAGATATCTCTTTGGTGCACCGCTGGAAAATTGTCACCTTGCATACCTTTGTGTATTTCTTTTTTCCGCTTATTCCACGCATCAAAATCTTTCTGCATCCCGCAATTATGCAATAGTCCACATTAAGAACCCATCAAAAAATTATGAAGATTTTTCTAAAATTTTCTCAAATTCCGCCACCGTCTCCGCGGGCTTGGCCGAATCAAAAATAGATGAACCGCAAACAAGCCGCGTGGCGCCAGCCTCATGTAAACTTGCGGCATTTTCAATGCTCACTCCACCGTCTACTGAAATAGGCGTACCTGGAAATGAGTCGCGAAGTTCAGCAACCTTACGCAAAGCATCTTTGTCGAACTTTTCATGTTGAAAACCTTCACGGCGAATACCCATGCATTGTATGCCGTCGAGCCCGCCAAATTCTTCGGTAACAACAGCGTATGCGTGAATATCCTTAAGAGGCACATCAATTTCAACGCCAAGAATAAGTTCAATACCTTTTTCTTTTATATTCTTTGCCAGCACTTCAAACTGATCAAGCTCGATACTTCGGATATGAATGACAAGACGCGAAGCGCCTGCGGCAATCCATTTATCAGATTCAAACACAGGGTTCGCTACCATGAGGTCAACTTCAATACTCACTTCATCGCAAAAAGGAAAGCCTTCTTCTTGCTTGATAATTTTCATAAAACGGCCGTCGGGGTCGCCGGCGTAGGGCCATGTTTTATTCGGCACGAACAAACCGTCGGCCGCATCTACCTGGACCCAGGCAACCAATGGCGCAACAACAGAAAGCTTTTGTTCAAGTTCTTCAAATGTTTTTGGGAGTATGGCCGGCGTGACTTTTGTAAATAATTCTTTGTTCATATTTTTGCTGATTTTCTGTAATTAAAGTTCGTAAAGCGGATCATATGCTATATCTTCTATTTCATGCAACCTTCGTACATGCCGCGCATCTCCAGAAAATGGAGTATTGAGCCACAACAAAACCAATTCGAGAGCTTGGTCATCAGATAGAAAGCGCGCACCGAGCGACAACACATTCGCGTTATTATGCTCGCGACTCAGCCTCACAATTTCTTCAGCTTTTTCGCCGCCGTAACAAAGTGCGGCGCGCACATGCGGCAATTTATTGGCCGTAATTGCTTCACCCTGCCCTGAACCGCCTATAATTATAGCCCTAGTATCGTGATCCACAGCCACATTACCAGCCGCGTCTTCTGCTGCGCATAATGCTTCAGCTTCGGAAACTGCACGCGCTGCTTTGCTTATATACACCGGGTAGTCATCTACTTCATTGTATATGTACGCTCCGCAGTCTACCGCCGTGTGCCCTATTTCTTGCAGCGACTCAATCAAAAAATTCTTAAGTTCGAATCCGGCATGGTCTGAGGCGATGTAGATGTTCATTTAAAGATACTTCGCCGCCTCCACTACATGGCGCAATAATGCATGCGTATACCCCATCTCGTTGTCGTACCAGGCGAGCACTTTCACTAAATTGCCGTCGACGACGCGGGTGAATTTAAGGTCGACAATTGAGGCGTAAGGCGTGCCGATAATATCGCGCGAAACGAGTTCTTCGTCACTTGCAGCAAAAATACCTTCCCAGCGTTTTTCAGCGGCAGCTTTTGTAAGAATTGAATTTACTTCTTCAGCTGTTGTCGGCCGCTTTGAAATAAATGTTACATCTACTATTGAGCCGGCAATAACAGGCACGCGCATAGAAACACCGTCGAACTTACCTTTAAGGTCTGTAAGTACTTTTGTAACTGCAATTGCCGCACCAGTTGAAGATGGCACAATGTTCATTGCCGCTGCCCTACCCTCTCTCCAATCTTTTTTGTTAGGAGCATCAACCAAAGACTGACTCGCAGTGTAACCATGCACGGTATTCAAAATAGCTTTTTCAATTCCTATAGTTTCTCCAAGAATAGCAATAAGCGGGCTTGCAGCATTTGTTGTACAAGATGCATTTGAAGAGACGGCGGCCTTAGGAAAATCGCCGGCGTTTATTCCCATAAGAACTGTAACCGCCTGCTCGGCGTCAGCTTCGTCTTTTGATGGAGCTGTAATTACCACGCGTTTTGCACCCGCTTTAATATGTGCTCCCGCTTTTTCAGCTGAAGTAAAAAAACCAGTAGACTCTAGTACGATATCTATTTTATTAGCAGCCCATGGTAAATTTGCCGGCTCTTTTTCGCTTACATACTTAACTTCTTTACCGTTTATTGTAAGTGTGCTCGCAGCTTTATCGGCCTTAATATTTAAATTACTTCTGCCGTATGCGCTGTCATACTTCATTAAATATGCGATGTTTTCAATATCGCCAAGGTCGTTAATGGCCACAACTTCTATGTTAGCGTCGCCTTTTTCTGCCGCTTCAACCGCTAATTTGAGAAATGCCCGCCCGATTCTGCCCGCGCCGTTTATAGCTATTCTGGTTTTTTCCATATCTGTACTTTAGAAATTAAATTATTGCCTTTTGTAATTGCTTTGCAATCGCCCGCTGCGACCACGCCATTATAGATACAGTATATCATGCGCCCTCAGCGGCGTGTCGTACCGCAATATATTACGATATATTAGATATATTAACCGAGCATCGAGATAAGCGTATCTTTGGCCATAGCCGGGTTCACTGAGCCTTTTGTTTCTTTCATCACCTGCCCTATCAAAAACTGCAAAGATGCCTGTTTGCCAGCCTTATAGTCGGCAACCACCTTTTCATTCGCCGCAATTATGCCTTCAATAACTTTCTTCAGAGCTTCGGGGTCATTTTTTTGTATCAAACCATTCTCTTCGGCAATTTCCTTCGGATTTTTTGACTGGTTTCCTTCCCAGCCTGACCAATACAACGCGAGAACGTCTTTCGCTCCGCGCGAAGAAAGTTCACCGGCAGAAATCATGGTTATAAGCTCAGCAAACTGTTCTGGTTTTATTTTAAATTCATTAGCACCAAAAGCTCCTGCGCCGGGGCCCGCACCGATGATTGCCTTTTTAATAAGCCCAGCAATGTCGGAAGTAATATAGTTGACCGCGAGCTTCACCTGTTCGACATTCAATTTTTGCGCGGCTGTTTCAAAAAAATTCTTGAACGCAGAGTTCTGCACGAACATTTCCGCGTCTTCTTCCTTCATACCAAAAGTATTCACGTATTTTGCGCGCATTTCCCAAGGAAGTTCTGGTAAGGCCGCCTTTATGTTTTCAGGGTTACATTCAGGAATTTCTGAAATAAAAAGTTTAGGAAGATCAGGGTCAGGGAAATATCTGTAATCATGCGAATCTTCTTTGGCGCGCTGAGAAAATGTTTTGCCTGTAGCTTCGTCGAAGCCTCGAGTTTCCTGTTTTATTATTCCCCCGCTTTCAATGAGTTCCATATGACGTTCAAGCTCAAACTCAATAGCCCGTTCAACCGAACGGAATGAGTTTAAATTTTTAACTTCAACTTTTGTACCGAACTTTTTGAAATTTAATGGCAATTCTCGGCATGAAGGGTCGGCTGAAACAGAAACGTTCGCTTCAACACGCATTTCGCCTTTTTCCATATTAGCATCGCCTGCACCAAGAGTTCGAAGTAGAAGCTGCAATTCTTTGGCGAAGTTCGCGGCAGTTTTCGCATCGTGTATCACAGGTTCTGTCACCAATTCCATTAACGGAACGCCTGCTCGATTAAAGTCGACAAGACTGAAATCGCCTTTGTCGTGAGAAGAACTTGCCGTGTCTTCTTCAAGATGAATACGTGTTAGCGCTACTTCGTGCTCACGTGCTACACCATCAGTGTCTTTTTCGCCGCGCACTTTTACAGCGCCTCCCTGCACCAAGGGGTATGCGAACTGCGTTATTTGGTAGCCTTTTGGAATGTCTGGGTAAAAATAATTCTTTCTGTCCCATTCGGTATAGTCGGCAATACTCGCACCAACCGAAACACCAACCTTAACCACATGCTTAATAGCCTCTTTATTTAATGTAGGAAGGGTGCCAGGGTGGCCCATGCACACAGGGCAAATATTCTTATTTGGAGCCGTTTCATCGGCGTCGTTTTTACAGGAACAGAACATCTTCGACCGCGTTTTGAGCTCGGCATGAATTTCAAGACCAATGACAGGAAAATACTCTTTTCCGGAGGCGCTGGTAATTGAATTTGAGGTTATTTTTACAGCAGATGCTGCTGCCGTTCCTGTCGCTTCAGTCATAGTACGGTTATGGTAGCACGGCGAACTATTTTTTAAAATGGAAACGCATGATATATTATTGGCCGAACCCGGAAACCCATACCCCCAGAATCAACCCCATAGTTCATTCGATGACAAAACCAGTACTTGCACACCCGCTCATTGCGGAATTGTTTGCACCGCACCAAATACAGCGGCACGAAGCCAACCCATACGGTAAGGGCCACAACCTCCGCTACGGCAGTGAACAACTCACTGATAAACAACCGGCGGCAGAGATGATGAAAAAGTTCGAAAACTTGCCTACGATATGCTCTCGCAGTATCTACGGCAATGTCTTCATCTATTCAAATGGCAGATGGCGACGAGAATAAAGCTGAAAACAGCAAACAAGAAAACAACCAAGAGCAACAAAGAGAAACGTAGCCAGCCCTTCACCGGTCTGGCTAC
>OFRG01000410.1_pt1 | contig 17051 bp, 16 predicted proteins | sample 1543071 | NCBI WGS metagenome assembly OFRG01 (sample SAMN07774222, study PRJEB24372) | wastewater metagenome | isolation source: WWTP Verbania (Effluent) | place: Italy: Verbania | collected 2015-12
TATCTTTTTTTTGTAGCTAGCATACTTTTCACAAATATTTGGATTGCAGGATACAGTTTTTTTGATGTAACGATTCTTAATGACAGAGTCTTCAGTTATTTTTTAATTGGTTTAGCACTACAAGGAATAATTATGCGTGACTATCAAAATTTAGTTTCGGAAAGGACTTCAGATGCCTAAGGTTGTTTTAGTTCAAATGGTTTATAACGCAATGCGCTATATTCCCAAGTCCATTGGCAGTATGGTTAATCAAACTTACCCAGATACTGAAGTGGTGGTTGTAATTAATGGGGATAATGACGGAAGCAAAGAGTATATCCAAAAACATTTTCCAACGGTAAAAGTTATTGATCCTGGAGAAAATTTAAAGTTTGTCCGTGGTTGTAACATGATTTTTCGAACTATTGAAGCAGACTTTTTTCAGCTGGTTAATAACGACTTATGGCTTGAGCCAAATTATGTCGAAGAAATGGTAAAGGTTTTTGCAGATCCAAAAGTTGCGGCCTCTCAGGGAAAAATTTATCAGTACAATTTTGCAACAAATGAAAAATCAAAACGTTTAGACAGTACTGGAATTTTATATAGTAAAAGTGGGAGTGGCAGAAGCCGTGGTCAACATCAAGTGGACACTGGTCAATTTGATGACCAGGTTAATCTGTTGGCGGTAGATGGGGCCTCTCCAATGTTTCGCAAATCGGCCCTCGAGGACATAAAATATAAAAGGGCTGATGGGAGTTTCGAGTATTTTGATGAGGATTTTGATATGTACTGGGATGACAGTGATATTTCAATGCGTTTTATAAACGCAGGGTATAAGTGTCAATTTGTTCCAAGCGCAATTTGTTACCATGGTAGAACAGCGAGCTCGAGCGTTGGTGGGTATAAAAAGATTTTAGCATTTGTTAAGCATCATAATAAACTTGCTCCGTGGATTCGAAAAAACAATTTCAAGAATCATATCTTTTTGTTCATAAAGAATTCGCCGAAATGGTATACGCAATTTTTTATTCGTGAATTTTTTATGTTTGGGTTTATTCTGATTTTTGAGATCAAAACATTATCTATTTTGCCAACATTTTTTAGACAACTTCCGCTCATTTGGAAAAAAAGAAAATATATTCAAGCTCATCGAAAAATTACAGTTGCAGAATTTGAAAAATTATTAAACTAGAAGATATGGATATTAAGCAGAATAACATGGATAATCCAGAATCGATGGAGCAGAGAGAAATAGCTCCAATAATTGATTTTAAAGATTTGTTTTATCAGCGACTAGAGAGCATTCCAGAAATTCCAGAATCAGTCAGGGTTGCTGAAAGCAAAGGTTTTCAAGAACTTGGTATAAATAAAATTAAACGTCGTGGTTTTTCAATAGTTTTTTTGGACAAGGAACCTTATTGGGATCAAGATCAAGAAAAATTCAATGTAAATTTTAATATTTGGATTTCAGATCCAGATAAAATCAAAAATCATATGTATCCACATAGTGATGTTGTTGATGAATTTAGTGAATTTCTAACTAATCAGGGCGACTCAAACATTACTAGAGCTGGCCTTTCATCATTTATATTACAGGATGAACAAGATAGAGTTTATTTGATTTTTGAGGAAGACACTGCTGAACATAGCGCACGTGCTATTAATAGAGATTCTGTTAGAATGAATTGGGTAAGATTGTTGGAGCAATATGATTTGCAAAAAATTATTGGTAACTTTGGTGGTACGTGGGAAGATAATAAATATTCGTCAAGAATAGTAAATTTGTTAAGTTCTGATAATTCTATAAGGCAAGATGAATATTTATATGGAATTGCAAAAAAATATGGAATGAATAATTTTCAATTTTTACGTTTTCGATTATTAGTCAATAGTGCACAAGAAGCGAAACAATCGATAAATATAGACAATATTGCTCAAGAAGTATTAAAATTAGATAAAAATTGATATGAAATTATCTATTATTATTGTTCCTTATAAGGCTAAAGAAAAAGTAGAAGTTACACTTGATGCTGTTTACGCTTCAGTGGTTAATTTTGACTATGAAGTTATAGTTGTTGATAATTTACCCGTTAGTGGGACCGAAGATTTAATCAGGACAAAATATTTATCTAAACCTGAGCTTGCTGCTAAAACGATTTATGTTCCAAACACTGAAAATGTGGGTTTTCCTAAAGCAAACAATCAGGGTCTAAAATTATCTACGGGCTTATACAAGTTATTGTTAAACCCTGATACTAAAGTTTCTCCTGATACTTTCCAAGCCATGATAGATTTTATGGACTCCAGACCAGATGTAGGTATTAGCACTTGCAAGATGGTCAAAGGAGATGGCACTTTGGATTTAGCTTGTCGCCGCAGTTTTCCCGATCCTTGGGTATCATTTTTTAGATTGTCCGGACTGTCAAAATTGTTTCCTAATAATAAGAAACTTGCCGCGTATAATTTAACTTATAAATCCATTGATGAAGAGACTGAAACAGATTCTGGCTCGGGAGCGTTTTTATTTGTGAGCCCAGCTTGCTATGAGAAGATAGGCCTGCTCGATGAACGGTTCTATATGTATGGAGAAGATCTGGATTGGTGCTTTAGGGCAAAACAGTTTGGGTTCAAGGTTTGGTATTATCCAAAAACAACCACTATTCATTATAAAGGACAATCCTCTAGGCAAAATCCTTATGCTTTGTATGCCTTTCACGATGCGATGTGGATTTTTTACAAAAAACATTTGTATAGCAAATACCCAAGACCATTTTCTTGGCTTGTCTACGTTGGAATTTGGGGAAGGTATTACTTAAAGCGCTTCATTAACTTTTTCAAAACTGAAAAGATTGTTAGTAAATGACAAATTTTAAATAATTTTATGATCATCTTGGAAGTAATAAAGTCTTATCTCAAATCCATGACAAATGTGCTATTATATCTATAGTTATTAAAATTTTACTCTATGGAAAATTTAGAAAATTATCAATCATCGGGTGAGTCAGAACAACCTAAAAGACGTCGTATACTTGTGGCGATTATTTTGTTTATATTAATTGCTGGCTCTTTTAGGGCAGGTTATGTGTCTGGAAACAAAGGTTATACTTTTGAACCTAAAGATTTTAAAATTATCAATCAGGCAGACCAGCCAAAAACTGTTGATTACAGTTTGCTGTGGAAAGCGATTGACGTTGTTAACAATAATTACATTGACAGGCCAATTAACCAAGAGCAAGTGCTTTATGGTGCGATTCGTGGTGCAGTGTCTGCTAGCGGGGATCAGTATACGCAGTTTTTCGACCCCAAGGAATTAGAAAGTTTTAAAGTTGACCTTAAAGGCAGTTTCGACGGAATTGGTGCTGAGATAGGGAAGCGAAATAATAATTTGGTTATTATCGCTCCACTTGATGACAGTCCTTCAGCTAAAGCAGGCCTTTTAGCCAAAGACGTGATTGTGGCAGTAGACGGACAACAATCTAGCGAGTGGTCTGTCGAACAGGCGGTGCAAAAAATTCGTGGACCAAAAGGTTCTGAAGTTACGTTGACTATTTATCGTGAAGGGCGGACAAAAACTTTTGATGTAAAAATTAAGCGACAGACAATTGAAGTTAAAAGTGTAAAATCGGAAATAAAAACAATCAACAACAAAAAAATTGCGATAATTAAATTATCTCGTTTTGGTGATGACACCAAAGCTTTGTTTGATAGAGCTTTGACTGATGCCCTTGCTCAAGGCATGCAAGGTTTAGTGCTCGATTTGCGAAATGACCCAGGTGGCTATTTGCAAACAGCAGTTGATATAGCTTCCAACTGGGTCCCAAAAGACGGACTAGTTGTTAGTGAAGCGAGAAGTGACAGTGACAAAACTCCTTATAAATCTTTTGGTTATGGCCGTTTAACTTCGATGAAGACCGTTATCTTAATTAATGGTGGTTCGGCGTCAGCTTCAGAAATTTTGGCTGGAGCGCTTCAAGACAACAAGCTTGCAACTTTAGTTGGTGAAAAAAGTTTTGGTAAAGGTAGTGTGCAAGAGCTTATAGACTTACCTGGCGGCAGCGCAGTTAAAGTTACCATTGCCAAATGGATAACTCCAGGTGGAAGAAATTTGCACAAAGATGGCCTTGTCCCTGACATAGAAGTAGTTTTGTCAGAAGAAGACATTGCTGGACAAAAAGACCCCCAACTAGAGAAAGCTTTAGAAGAAGTAACAAAATAATCATATGAGAACAAAAATAATTATTGGTGTAGTTGTGTTAGTGCTGGTGGGTTTAGGTTTTGGAGTATGGTCGTCTAAAAAGAGCCAAGCAAAACCAATCTCTCAGCCTTGGGCAGAAGTTTTATCAGATAGTCTTTTTGAAATTGACGCAGAAACTCGAGAGCCAAAAGCTACAATTGTTAGTGGTGATGAATTGGAAATTGGTGACATGCTCCAAACAAATAATGCAGGAATTGCCACAATTCACTATCCAGATGGCTCTGTCGCGCGCATTGACCCTAATACGACATTTACGATTGACAGTCATAGTTATAATAGTAGTACGGGCCAGCAAAGTACTGGGCTAAAATTAGAGGCCGGAAGAATTTGGTCTAAGGTTTTTGAATTAGCAACACCTAGTTCTTCTTGGGAGGTTAAAACTAGTAATACTGTCGCCACAGTGCGCGGAACTGCTTTTGGTGTTAGCACAGAAAGTGGTCGTACAACCATTGCTGGCTCGGAGCATGAAATTAGTTTACAGATTAGAGATAGCCAAACATCTAGTCCAATTGGGGACCCAGCTTTAATTGGCGAAAAAAAATATATTGTAATTGATGATGGCCTTTTGGCGCGTTTGAAAGATAATCCAAAAGCTTTGATTGAAGCTGTAATCGATGTTCCTGAAGATGTTAAAAATTCCGAGTGGTGGAATAATAATCGAAGTCAGGACGATAACCACAATTTGATTTTAAAACAAATAAAAGACAAAAACTCCGACAAACAAATTTACCGTAAAGCAGTAGCGAAACATTTTCAGGACAAGTTTCGTGATGATATTAAACGACAACGAAGAATTGGCCGAAACCCAGTCTATCGGTTTGTGATGAATTTGCAAGATGAGTTAAAACCAGAAGAAGATGTTCCTAAAAGTTCTGGTACTACGCAAACCACTCCAAAACCAGCAACATCAGGAAACACCAACACTGGTATACCACCGACAAGCCCACCGTCTCCAAAAGCTGTGCCACAGCGCTTAGCCGTTTATAGTTTTTCTGACACAGCTAACATTAAATCTGGTTCGACTTTAATTTTTAAAGCTTTGGTAAGTTACTCTGACGGAACACAACAAGATGTAACGACAAGCAGTAGTTGGTCTGCCGACAGTAATATTGGTGCAATTAGTAGCCCAGGTGTTTTAATCGCACCAACGTATACTCAAAGCCCAAGTGTCAGTGGATATATTTCTGCAAAATGGACCAGCCCAACAACAGGTGTTCAGCTTTCTGGGAAGAGTTTAGTGCAAATTACATTCCAGCGCGCACCTTCTCCAAACACTAAACCATAATGGCAAATTATACTTGGGTAAAATCTAATAGAAAATTGCTTGGCCAGCTAGGAGTGTGCTTTGTTGTTTTTGTAATTGTTTACGCTTCGCACTCTTTTGGTTTATTTGCGGGGATGGACAGAATTTTGCAAGACCGCTTACAAGGTGACCGGCCTGTCGATCCAAGTTTGGTAATTGTGGCTATAGACGACGAGTCTTTGCAAAAAATTGGTCAGTGGCCATGGCCAAGACTTGAGTTTGCAAAAGTTATAAGTTCTCTAAATCAAGTTGCTCCAACAAGGCTTGGTATAGACGTTATGTTTGCCGAAGATAGTCGTTTGGGACAAGCTGATGATTTGGCTTTGGAAACAGCTTTAACTCAAGCTAAATACCCAATAGTGTTACCAGTTGAAGCTTTGGATTTAAAATTATCCAACGGGTCTCCGGAAGCTTCCAGTTTAACAAAAACAAAAGCTCAATTTGGAAATAAGCCTGTTGTACTCGGACACATTAATTTAATTACCGATCCAGATAATGTTGTCCGGTTATATCCGCATGTTATTTTTGAGTCTTCAGGTAACAGTATTCCAAGTTTTGGAAGATTAATAGCCGGTCGTGAGATTGATGAAAATGAATTACTCGTTCGGCCAATTGTCTATGTAGGACAGCCAGGTAGTGTTACGCGTATTCCGTTCTGGCAGATTGCAAATGGAGAGCGATTAGGTGAATTAGCTGGAAAAAAAGTTCTAATTGGAGCTACTGCAGCAGACTTACAAGACACACAAAGTACACCAGTTAGTTTTGGAACAAAAATGCCGGGAGTGGAAATACAGGCCAATATTGCTAATATGATTTTGCAAAATTGGTCTTTGCATGAAGTTTCAACCTGGTACATGTTGTTATTTATATTAATTGCCAGTTTTTTACCGTTACTGTGGTTTTTTCTATTTCGACGCACATGGCTTGTGCTTATAGTAAGTTTTATTTCTGGAATTGTTGCAATTGTTACCTCTGTTATTTTATTTGAAAAAGGTATAGTTCTGCCACTGATTCATGTTCAGTTGGCGTGGATACTTTCTTTGATCGGCTTGATAGTCTTTCGGTATGTTAGCGCAGAACGTGAACGTAGTGAGATGAAAGATATTTTTAGTAAGTATGTTTCAAAAGAAGTCCTTAATCATATTATGAGTGACCCAGCTCAAGTAAAATTGGGTGGAGAGGAAAAACAAGTAACCTTATTTTTTTCAGACATCCGTGGGTTTACTACAATTTCAGAAAAACTTTCACCAACAGAATTGGTGCGTGTGCTGAACAGATATTTTACTGTAATGACTGGAATTATTTTGGAGCATGACGGTGTGGTCGATAAATACATTGGCGATGCCATTATGGCTTTTTGGGGCGCCCCGCTTCTCGACGACGATCAGGCGGACAAAGCTCTCCAAACTTCTATTGCTATGCTGAAAGCTTTGAAAATTTTGAATGAAGAATTGGTCAAAGCGGGAGATCCAGAAATAAATATTGGGATCGGCTTGTTTAGTGGTCCAGCGGTTGTTGGTAATGTTGGTTCTGACCAGCGTTTTGACTACACGGCGATGGGTGACACAGTAAACGCCGCCTCTCGTTTAGAAAGTTCTAATAAGCAGTACAATACTAAAATCCTCATTAGTCAATCTACTAAAGACTTACTCAAAAAAGATTATCCACTAGTTTATGTAGACGACGCGACAGTAAAGGGGCGAGTAGAGCCAATTAAAATTTACACACTCGATTTAGAAAAAATCTAAAACTAAAATTATAAAACCGGCTTGACTAAAGCCGGTTTTTGTTATATAGTTGGATGTTCGCGCACAACATGCGCCGACATTTTTGCGCTACTAGCGCACCAAAGGGAGGAATACCGTAATGAATCAATCTGGGGTTGTGTTACCAGCGACACAGATTTTCCCTCAAAATCTGAACAAGCAAAATTCCAACATCAACGCGTCAACTGCAGGGTTTGCGCTTGAAATCGGAGTTGCCCTCAAGGATTTTCAGTCCGACTTTGAGGCCCAAAAAAAAACCGATCCGAAGCATCTAAACGTGCTAGCGCACGGGAACACCATGCTTAGCAAGTTTTGCGGTGTGGTGGGGGCGACGGCGGGGGTTATCGGCTACTGCCGTGGCAAGGGCCATGAAGCCAGGGGGCCGGTTCGAGGGATGATCTACACCTTACCCCCAGTACCTGAGGGGTCGTCAACTAATGATCCGGACTGGATCGTGGAAGTAAACCAGATCAAGGACAAGATGGCAGATCTTCCTCGACTGAGTATGCTGTTTCAGTTCGCGCACCATTTTGAGGATTTCCCTCAGTACGTTCCTTTGGACAGAGATCTTGACTTTGGCGGTTACCAAGGTCAGCTCCGGTACATAACCTTCCCGAAGTTCTACGACGAAGTCAGTCGAGAACTCACCGAGGAAACCCGCGCACGTGGGTTTGAGAATCCCACGATGTACATCGTGGGCATCGACTTGGAGGGTGGACAACTGTTCATGCAACTCTTGGTTAACAATGGATGGGATATGGATCCTGTTCATCGTTATGCCATTGAAGTCATGATGGTCAATACGCTCCTTGAGCGCCGAGCTCTATTTGCTGATTTGGCCGAAGCGTTCTTTGATGAACGCGTCGACATGCCGTTCAGCACAAGCAAGCTCGAGCGCCCGGCAAGTTTGGCTGCGCAGAGGATCATTGATACTGCCAGTGGTGTGCTTTCGCCAGATTCCGCTGTGACAAGCCGCAACCTAGCAGAGGAGTCTTCTGATCTCCAGGTCTATGTTGGCCAAAACGAAATCCTCAGGGAGATCTTGGCTGAAGTTCGGAGAGCCAATGAAATTGCGGCGCAGATGTGCCGCTTGCAAGACGAGATTCTCAAGGAGCTGTTGGATGAGGTTCGAAAAGGCAACCAAATTGGGGCGCAGACGAACCACCAGCTAGATCGAGTGAACAGTTCGATTGTATCACTTCGACGGTAATCATTGTTAGTAGGTTCGAGTATGCCGGCGTTCCACGAGGGACGCCGGCTCTTCTTTTATCTTCAAAATTTAGATATAATATGAATATGATTACAGGAAATGAGCTGAGACAGAAATGGTTTGATTTTTTTGCTTCCAAAGGCCATGTAATTATTCCATCAGCTTCTTTAGTTCCGGAGAATGACGCTTCGGTTTTATATACAATGGCCGGCATGCATCCTTTGGTGCCTTTTTTGCTTGGCCAAGATCACCCAAAAGGAAAGCGTTTAGCAAATTCGCAAAAATGTATTCGCACTGGCGATATTGATGAAGTAGGGGATGACACTCACCTCACGTTTTTTGAAATGCTTGGAAACTGGAGTTTGGGAGATTATTTCAAAGAAGACTCTATAAAATGGAGCTTTGAATTTTTAACTTCACCAGAGTGGTTAAATATTCCTTTAGATCGTTTAGCTTTTTCAGTGTTTGCAGGTGACGAAGATGCTCCTCGTGATGATGAATCTGCTTCGATTTGGAAATCTCTAGGGGTACCGGATTCACGCGTTGCGTTTTTGCCAAAAGAAGATAACTGGTGGATTGCGGGGACCACAGGACCATGTGGACCAGACACAGAGATGTTTTACTGGATAGATGACGGCACTCCAACTCCGGCAAATTTCCAAGAAACCAAAGACGATAAGCGTTGGGTAGAAATTTGGAATAATGTCTTCATGCAGTATGAAAAGAAGGCCGATGGAGTACTAATTCCTTTGGCAAAAACAAACGTTGATACAGGTATGGGCTTAGATCGCACACTGACTGTGCTTAATGGTCAAACTTCTGTTTATGATACTGAACTTTTTGCGCCACTGTTTGAAGTTATCGCATTGTCGCAAGACATTATGACTAACACGGAAGTTAGGCGAGCTCGTATTATTGTTGATCACATCCGAGCCAGCGTGTTTATTGTTGCAGATGGTGTTGAGCCTTCAAATAAAGATCGTGGCTATATTGTCAGAAGACTCCTTCGTCGCGCCATGGTTTACGCCAAGCTACTTAATTTACAGCCACATTGGCTTGAAGCGATGATTGGTAAGGTTGTCAGCACATATTCAGAAGCTTATCCAGAGCTCGTGGAGAGATCATCTCATATTTTTGCCATCATCGAGGGAGAGCAATCTAAGTTTGTTAAAACGCTGGAAAAAGGTTTGAAAGAATTTGAGAAACAGTTTGCATCTCAAAATAAAATTACTGGAACGGATGCTTTTAATTTGTATCAAACTTTTGGTTTTCCATGGGAACTTACAAAAGAATTAGCAGAAGCTTCTGGTCAGCATGTAGACGAACAAGAATTTAAAGATGAGTTTAAAAAACATCAAGACTTGTCTCGAACTGCAAGCGCTGGTGAATTTAAAGGCGGCTTAGCAAATACTAGCGACAAAGTTGTGCGTTACCACACCGCTACTCACCTAATGCATAAGGCTTTACGGCAAGTTCTAGGTGAAGATGTTTGGCAAAAAGGCAGTAATATTACAGAAGAGCGAACTCGGTTCGATTTTACATATCCGCAAAAGATGACTGACGAACAAAAAAAGTCAGTAGAGGATTTAGTAAATGCTTGGATTAGTAAAGATGCGACAGTAACCAGAGAGATGATGCCATTAGAGAAAGCGCGCGAACTTGGAGCGATTGGACTTTTTGGTGAAAAATATGACGATGTAGTTTCTGTGTACACAATTATTGATCCAAAAACTAATGAAGTTATTTCCAGAGAATTTTGTGGCGGCCCACATGTTGAACACACGGGTTTAATCGGTAAGGTTAAAATTGCAAAAGAAGAAGCGGTCTCTGCTGGAATGCGCCGTATTAAAGCAGTTATTGAAGAGTAATTAAAGTTAGTTTAAAAAGTATAAAAAGTTTTTGAGAAACAAAAATGAAATTAGATTTTTTTAATTGCCCCAAACCTGCCAGTTTTCCGCAGGAATTAAGTTTGGCTGAACCACCAAACTTTGTTACCTATGAGCCAAATTGGGAATTGGTAAATTTAGCGGCCGAACAATTTAAAGACTATCAGCATATCTTAGTGATAGGGCATGGCGGGAGCATCACCAGTTTGTATGGTCTTTACTATGCCATGCATGATCGGACAAAAAAGAAAATCTATTTCTTAAGCACCTTAGATCCGGACGATATTGCGGAATTAAAAGCAAAATTAGATTCAAAAACAACTTTGGTGGTGGCAATTAGTAAGTCCGGCGAAACTGTCACTCAGTTGGAAGCTTTGATGCACTTTATTAATTATCCATTGCTTGTTGTAGCAGGACAAGACACCCCGCTCTACGAAATTGGTAAGCGCTTGAAAGCCAGTATAATAAATTATCCGCCGATAGGGGGTAGATTTACCGGTTTGACCGAAGTAGCCCTTCTCCCAGCTGCAATTGCAGGTTTACCGGTACAAGAGTTTTTTGCTGGCGGCCAGCCATTGTATAAACAGTTTGCTGGCGATAATTTGGCATGGAAATTGGCCAGCGTGATTTATCAACTTGAGGGCCAAGGATACAGCAATGTTTTTATCCCAATTTACTCGCACTATCTTTTTGCCTTAAGTACTTTAATTGTTCAACTTTGCCACGAAACTTTTGGTAAAGGTGGCCTTGGGCAAACTTACTTTGTTCACGAAGCACCAGAGTCACAGCACCATACTAACCAACGTTTTTTAGGAGGCAGAAAAAATATTATTGGTTGTTTTATCAGTCAGGATAGTTATCGTCATCAGACTGAAACAATAGTTCCTCCGGGTTTGCATAGTGTGCCAATAAAAAATCAACATCTGCACATGTTAAATAAAGTTCCGCTTGGAGCCGCGATGCAGTTTGAACTCGAGGGCACACTCGAAGACGCTAAGATTAAAAGTATTCCGGTAGCTCACATGTCCCTGCCAGACCGCGACCCACTAGTGATTGGTGAGCTCATTGCTTTTTGGCAAATGTATGCTATTTATAGCGCTATTTTGCGGGATGTAAACGCTTTTGATCAGCCAGCTGTTGAAAATAGCAAGAATATCAGTTTCAATAAACGCTTAGGGTATAAGGGTTTATTATAGTCTGATTTGCCAAAGCCACTAGAATTGCCTTAGAATAAAGACAAATATTAGCTAAACTCCCAGTATGATAAAAACCCTCTATCTTAATTTAGAGGATGATATTACTAAGATCACTGCTCGTCTTAAAAAAGAGGCGAGTAGTGAGTTAGTTTTGGTTTTCCCAAAAAAAAGTTTTCTCTTTGCCGACAGCATAAATTTGCGGCTTTTAAAAAAGCAGGCTGACATTTTAGGGAAAAAACTCTCAATTTTGACTATGGATGAAATGGGCCAAATGTATGCCAAAGAGGCTGGCTTTGATTTGAAATTTTTACCAAAAAGAATTGTTAACAAAAACTTCTCAGATATCCGCCCAGGCATAGAATTTTCTCATGTTACGAGTCAAGCAGGCCCAGTAGAAGCCTTTGAAGAGCCGTTAGTAGAGAAAAAACTTTTACGAAAAATTTCGCGACCAGCTTTTACTAAATCTGAAGTTCAAGGTAGAAATGCTATTCGCCGAGTCTCTGTACCCAATATTTCAGTTCGACAAGGTAGTAAAGAAAATGTCCAGCAAGATGACTTGGTTCAGGCCCTGTTTGATGAAGCTCCAGCGTTTGAACAGGAGTTAAGTAGTAAAAAAGCTCGGGGGTATAAAAAGTTTACCATCGGAATTATCAGTGCAGTCTTAATCCTAGTTTTATTAGTGGTTTTTGTAATTATGCCTAGCGCTCAAATTTTGGTCTATGCTAAGAGTCAACCAATTACTAGGGACATTGATGTATTACTTAGTGCTGTCGCTACAACTTCAGATGTTAGGTCTCCTTTTTTGCAGGCAGAACGAGTTAATGAAATAATGACGGCAGAGGAGTCTTTTGTTACTACAGGAAAAAAAGAAGTAGGCACTAAAGCTCATGGCACAGTTAAAATTTTCAATTTAACTTCAAATCCGCTTAATTTAAAAGCTGCTACCACCACTTTAACCCTTGGTAATAAAAATTATTCTTTTACTTTAGACCAAGCTGGCATTAAGCCGTCGAGTAATAAAGAAACGGGTTCGGTTTCTGCAGAAATTATCGCCAGTAGCGGTGGAGAGGATTATAACTTACCAGCTGGCACTCGAATTGAGATTACAAACCAAGTTTTCGGAAGCAACCCCCAATTTTTGTACGCTAAAACTGAAACTCCCATTGTTGGGGGAACTTCTCGTTTTATTTCTATCATTAGCGAAGAAGATTTATCTAAGGCAAAGAGCGAACTAGAAATTAAAATTGTCGATGAGCTTCGAGCAAAGTTAAAAGACAGCAATTTAATAATTCCAGATAAAGGTTATACCGCCACTTTTAATTCTTTTGTGCCAGATAAACTTGTGGGCACAGAAAGTCCAAACTTTATTGCAACGGCTAAAGTTGATCTCAAGGGCCTAGCATTCGATTCCACGCAGCTTAGCCAGTTAATGCGTGACAGAATCGCTACAAATTTATCTGGCAATAGAACACTCCAAGATCCATCGCTTGATAAAATAAAATATGAAGTTAAATTAATGGACGCTCTAGCAGGAACCGCAACCCTTTCTGTCCACTATGAGTCTCAGGCAATAGCAGAACTTGATCTGGACGGGCTGCTACCTCAATTATTAGGAAAAACAAAACAGGAAGCTGGTGAGATTTTGCTGTCTGCCGATGATGTTGATCGAGTTGAGGTCTTTCTCAAACCAACATGGCAAAGTACCCTCCCTAGATTTAGACAGCGAGTAAATATTGAGATTCAAAGGTAATTTAGTGATTAAAATTCTTCATTTAACAATAAATTTGGATTTTTGTCAACTAGCACACCAGGAATTATAAAATTCTTGACATTTTGCCTATTTGTGCTACAATTATTTAGATTTATGTATTTTATTGGTTATTTATCTCCGTACACACGAATTTGGGAAGTTTAGACCAAAATAAGCAAACAATTGAACTCGAAGGCAAGGTTTTAGAAAGCTTGCCTAATGCTGTTTTTCGCGTCGAATTAGACTCAGGCCAAATTGTGACAGGACATTTAGCTGGTAAGATGCGTTTAAATAGAATTAGGGTTTTACCAGGTGATAAAGTTTTAATTGAAATGACGCCATACGATTTAAAGAAAGGCCGAATTACAAGAAGACTTCGTCAAATCTAGATACGTATAATTTTTAGGAGTTACTTAATTCGTAGACCAAACTGAATTTATTTTTATGAAAGTAAGAGCAAGCGTAAAACCAATGTGCAAAAATTGCAAAATCGTGAAACGGTTTGGCCGAGTTTACGTTATTTGTACAACCCCGAAGCACAAGCAAAGACAAGGGTAGCATCAATTATCAATTACCAGTCATCAATTTACAATATTTGTGTATCGAATGAAAATTGTAAATTGAAAAATGAAAATTTTACACTATGGCCCGTATCGCAGGAGTAAACATTCCAAACGAGAAAAGAATTGAAGCAGCATTGCCTTATATTTTTGGCGTTGGTTTGACACTGTCCAAGAAAATTTTAGCTGCGACTAAAATTGACCCAAATATTCGCACTAAAGATCTCAGTGACGAAGATGTTAACAAGCTTCGTGATTTTATTGAAAAGAATTATAAAATTGAGGGAGATCTCCGACAACAGATTGTTTTAAATATCAAACGACTCAAAGAAATTGGTTCTTACCGTGGTATAAGACACATGCGTGGTTTGCCTGTGCGAGGCCAGAGAACTAAAACTAATTCGCGCACAAGACACGGTAACATTAGAAAAACCGCCGGTAGCGGTCGTAAGAAGTCCTCTGAAAAGACTTAGTATAATCCTAATCTACTAATAAACCATCGAATCTACAAATACATACAAATAGCGCATTAGTAGGTATTAGTAAATTCGTCTCATCCGTATATTTGAATTATTTTTTATGGAAGACATAACAGCAGAACAAAATACAGAAGCTACAGAAACCGTTGCCGAGCAGGTACCGGCTACTACTGATATTGCCTCTAAGATTAAATCTAGTAAGAAAAAGAAGTCTAAGATTAAGGTTACTAAAGGCAAGATCTATATTAACTCGACTTATAACAACACCATTGTTACAGCAACAGACCCTAGTGGAAACGTTATTGCTTGGGGAAGCGCAGGGAAGGCCGGTTTTAAAGGCTCTAAAAAGTCTACTCCTTATGCTGGCGGTAAAACAATGGAAGATACTCTGGTTAGAATCAAAGAACGCGGGCTTGCTGAAGTTGATGTATTGATTAAAGGAATTGGCAGTGGCCGAGAGCAAGCCATTCGTGCTTTGCAAGGTTCTGGCCTAACTGTTTTAACTATTAAAGATCAGACTCCAACCGCACACGGCGGTGTTCGTCCTAAAAAAGTTCGACGAGTCTAAGAACTACCCTATGAGATATACTGGACCAAAAGTAAGAAAAGCAAGACGACTAGGCATGGCATTTACTGCTAAGGATGCTAGAATTTTGCAAAAGCGCAGCACTCCTCCAGGCCAACATGGTCAAGGACGAGGTCGTCTTTCAGAATATGGTACTCAGCTTCGCGAAAAGCAAAAAGCTAAAATTAATTACGGAGTCTTAGAAAAACAGTTTCTTCGTTACTTTAATAAAGCTTTGAAGCAAGCGGGTGTTACTGGTGATAACCTACTTAAACTCCTTGAATTTCGCTTAGACAATGTAGTTTATCGATTAGGCTTTGCAGAAACTCGGGCTCAAGCTAGACAGTTAGTCAATCATGGTTTCTTTGCGGTTAACGGAAAAAAAGTTGATATTCCTTCTTACGCTACAAAGCCAGGTGACATTGTAAGTGTCAGAGAAAGTAAGCAGACTTCTAAATACATGATTACTCAGAAAGATAAGATGAAGGCTACTTCGACACAAGATTGGTTAGAACTAACAGCAAAGGATTTATCTGGAAAAGTTCTAACTGCTCCATCCCCAGAACAGATTGAAAATATCATCAACACTCAGTTAATAGTTGAACACTACAGTAGAATTTAATTTAAAGTTTATAAATTTGTTTAGCATCCATTAATTTAACGTTTGATCACGCAAGATTACGGGTTGACGTCAATCGTTACGAGAGGTAAACCATGGAAGCAATTCCATTACCAAATCAAGCTCACATCGAGCATGTCGAAGGCAATAAGTATACAGTGACCCTTGAGCCATTGTATCCTGGTTATGGTGTAACCATTGCTAATGCAATGCGTAGAGTGCTATTGTCCTCTATGCCTGGAGCCGCAGTAACTGCGGTTAAGATTAAGTATGTTGATCATGAATTTTCAACAATACCGAATGTTAAAGAAGATGTTATTCAGATTATTTTGAGTTTAAAGCAACTTCGTCTAAAAAGTGTGAGCACCGAACCAGTGCGTTTAGTTTTGAAGAAAAAAGGCGAAGGTGTAGTTACTGCCGCTGATATTTCCGAAACCGACCAAGTCCAAGTTATAAACAAAGACTTGCACATTGCAACTCTAGACAACAAAACCAGTGACTTTGATTTAGAGTTAATCGTTGAGCAGGGTCGCGGTTATGTTCCTGTGGAAGCCCGTGAAAACCAAAAGCTTGAAGTCGGCATGCTGTCCATAGATGCTATTTACAGTCCAGTCCGTTCTGTCTATTTTGATGTAACGAATGTTCGTGTTGGCCAAATTACTAACTACGATAAGTTAATTTTGAACATGGAAACCGACGGAACTATTACTGGCAGCGAAGCCATTGAAATTGCTTCTCATATTCTTGTGGACCATTTTGCAATGTTATTTGGTGGTAGTGCGCAAGCTGTTGAAGAATCTTTGCCCCAAGAGGAAGCAGTAACAGAAGAAACATCAGAAGTCCCTACAGAAATGCCTCAGGGTACTGAAGATTTAGATAATTTACAGTTATCAAACCGAGCTAAGAATGCTTTAATTAAAAATGGGATTATTTCAGTAGAGGCGCTTAAAGCATTGTCTGACGATGATATTAATAATATTGCCGGCCTTGGTGAAAAAACTATTACAGAAATTAAGGAAGCCCTTGGTCGTTAACTAATTACACAGATTTAAGAATTACTATATGAGACATTTAAAGAAGCACAAATTTGGTAAAGGTCCTGATCATCGCAGAAAGCTGCTTCGAGCTTTAGCGTCTTCTGCTATCCTGTATGAACGCATTGAAACAAGCTATGCTAATGCCCGTGCTGTAAAACCTTACGTTGAGAAACTTATTACCAAGTCTAAAGTAGATTCTTTACATGTCAGACGATTACTTCTCTCCGGTCTTACTCGCAATGCCGCCAAAAAAGCTTTAGAAGTCATGGGACCCAAGTATAAGTCTCGTCCCGGCGGTTATGTTAGACTGACAAAGCTAAATGACCCAGCGGCCGGTGCCAGTAAAGTGTTACTCGAATTTGTAGAATAAATAAATTAGCTTGTAGGAAATAGCTTGTAGCTTGTAGTGAAAACTACTGCAGTCTACCAGCTACGTCCTACCAGCT
>OFRG01000411.1_pt1 | contig 17031 bp, 23 predicted proteins | sample 1543071 | NCBI WGS metagenome assembly OFRG01 (sample SAMN07774222, study PRJEB24372) | wastewater metagenome | isolation source: WWTP Verbania (Effluent) | place: Italy: Verbania | collected 2015-12
GCTCCGCCAGCGTCTCCGCTCTCTCATTTTTATCCTGCGCTCTTTGAGCTTCGCTCAAAACCGTGCCCGCTCCGGATAAAAAGGCCTCCTTGAAGGGAGTAGGGATCCGGAAACTCAGCGACTTAAACAAAGAATAGCCTCTACAAAGGTGACTTTACAGCTTCGACATGATTTCCTTGAAGATCATCTGGGGCTCCTGATTGGCATTGACCCGAATCACTTGGCCTTGTGTACTGAAATGCTCAACGACCGGAAGCGTATCAGCATGGAACACCTGGAAACGCTTGCGCACTCCCTCTGGCGTATCATCCTTGCGCTGCCCGATACGGCCACCGCAGAAATGACAACGTTCATCAATACTCTCGACATCCTGTCCGAGAATGAACGGGCGATGACATCCGAAACAGAGCACGCGCCTCGAGATACGTCGGACCGATTCCGCTTCAGACAACTCAAGGAAAATCACCCGAGTCATCTCGCGATCAAACGAATGCAGCACCGAGACAATCTCATCCACCTGGGTCGAGCGACGCGGCGCCCCATCGAGCAGGATGCCTTGCTCCGCTGGAATCGTCTTAAGTGCTTCGATCAATACGGAATAGACGATAGCATCCGGAACGAGCTCCTTCTTCTGATTGATGATCAAATTGATCTGCCGACCAAACGGAGTATCGCGCTCCGCTTCAGCCCGAAGCTCAGAGCCGACATCGACATGCGCCAGATGGAGTGATGCCCGAAGCAATTCTGCCTGTGTGCTCTTGCCACTCCCCGGAGGACCGAGAAGGATATAGTTTTTTGTATTCGACATTTTTTCAAAATTACGGTGTACTTCTTCCTTCTTGCAGAACAAACCGCTTAAAAACCGTCATAGTTCCGCATCGTCATCTGGCTCTGAAGATGCTTGATGAGCTCGAGCACGACCGATACGACGATGAGCACGCTCACGCCACCCACCTGCATCGCCTGGATACCAGTCAAGCCCTGCGCGATAATCGGCAGCACAGCGACCAAGCCGAGAAATATTGCTCCGGCCAACGTAATACGATTCACGATATGGTAGAGATACTCGGCGGTGCTGTTGCCTGGACGGATACCCGGGATATAACCGCCCTGCTTCTGCAGGTTATCGGATACCTTGGCTGGATCGAAAACAACCGCAGTATAGAAATAAGTGAAAACAACGACCAAGAAGAAATATAATCCCCCGTAGACCCACTGATTCTGCAGCCACATACTCACATTCCGTGCCACCGTATGCACTGTCTCGTTGCTCCCCGCCTGCATCAAGAAATTCGCTGCCATAGTCGGAATCAGGATGAGCGAAACCGCGAAAATGATCGGGATGACACCCGCTTGATTGACCCGCAGCGGCAGATGCGTCGCCGCGCCTCCGTAGACCTGGGCGCCCCGCATGCGCTTGGCATAAGAGACCGGGATAGCCCGCTGGCCCTCGTTGATGAAAATAACTCCGGCAATCGTGACGACCGCCATGCCGAGAAACGCGAGATAAATAAAGATCTGTGACGGATCCCACGTAGCGATGAACCGAGAGAATCCCGATGGGAGGCCAGCGACGATGCCAGCGAAGATAATCATTGAAACACCGTTACCAAGCCCCTTCTCCGTGATAAGCTCGCCAAGCCACATAAGGAACACTGTTCCAGCGATTGAGGTGATGATGATGACCGCGATGGTGAACGGCGAAAGTTCCCCGAGGATATTCTGGGAACGGAGCAGAGATAGCATGGCGTACGACTGGACCGCCGCGAGCGGCACAGTGAACCAGCGCGTCCACATATTGAACTTCTGACGGCCAGCTTCCCCTTCTTCCTTATAGAGACGCTCGAGACGAGGCACGATAGTTGTCATGAGCTGCATGATAATCGACGCCGTGATATACGGACCGACACCGAGCAGCATGACAGAGATATTCGACAGACCGCCGCCAGAGAATATATTCAGAAGACCAATCAAAGCGTTTTCTTCGAAGAAACGTTTGAGTTCAACGACGTCGACTCCCGGAATCGGGATATTGGCCGCTAGACGATAGACGACAAGCAGCGCGAGAATAAAGAGGACTTTATTCCGCAACTCCTTGACCTTGAAGATGCTCGCAATCGCTTCGATCATGGAAGCCTGATACTGGATTTCCCCCGAAACGCCGCTTCATCGGCCCTTCGATCGGAATCCGAAAAAATTTTATTTGAAGAAACCTTTGGCGGTTTCCGAGACAAGGATATCCTCTCCGAGGGAAAGCTTCTTAGAAAGCTTGCCCGTCGCAACGACTTTCACGCCACCCTTCGCACCACGCGGGGTGATAAGGCGCTTAGCCAACAGTGTCTCAATCGTAACGGTTTCACCATCAGCGTAGCGGGCATCGAGCTGCTTGAGTGTCAGGGTTACCTTCTTCTCATGCGGAGACTTGAAACCACGATTCTTCTTCGTGCGCTCAATCAACGTAGACCGACCACCTTCAAAGAGCGGGTCTTTCTTCTTTCCGTGAGCCCCCTGACCCTTCGTACCGCGTCCGGAAGTCGTACCGCGCTTGCCGCCGCGACCAATACGCTTCGTCTGCTTGCGAGGCGCGAGAGTGAGTTCGTGAATTTGCATAGCTCTCTGTTCGTTATCTAAAAAATCCGCTTACTTGGTTGCCGGAACCACTGCTGCCACCGGCGTCTCAGCTGCCGCGGCCGCTGCCTTCGCCTTCGGAGCCTTGAGGCTCTCGAGGGCTTTGATCGTCGCGCGAGCGACATTGAGCGGATTCGAAGCACCTAGCGACTTGGACACGATATCCTTAACACCGAGCAGATCGACAACAGCACGCACCGCGCCACCCGCGATGACCCCTTGTCCCTTGAATCCCGGCTTCAGGAGCACCTTGGCGCTTCCGAGCTTAGCATTCACCGCGTGAGGAATCGTCATGGTTTCTGGATCGAGCGTCACAGTAATCATGCTCTTCTTGGCATCATTGTAAGCTTTCTGGATCGCATCGGACACATCAGATCCCTTGGAAACGCCGACACCGACCTTCCCCTTGCGATTTCCGATGATCAGCGTCGCGCGGAAACGGAAACGGCGACCGCCTTTCACGACACGGGTAACACGCCGCAGATCGAGCATCTTCTGCTCAAACTCGGGGCGTTCACGCCGCATACCGCCTTTGCCTTTTCTTCCGTCTTGCTTTGCCATAATACGATCACTCTACATCAAACGAATAATACTAGAATACGAGGCCGCCTTCGCGAGCACCATCAGCGAGCGCTTTCACCTTACCATGATACATGGAGGATCCGCGATCAAACACGACCGTCTTGATACCAGCTTTGACGCATTTCTCTGCAACCGCCAGACCGACTTGCTTGGCTCCTTCAACCGTATTGGTCGCCTTCTTGCCGAGCTCACGGAGATCCGCAGCCGCCAGAGTCGTTCCGGTCACATCATCAATCGCCTGCACGGAAATATTCTTAAGGCTTCGGAAGACAGACAGACGAGGACACTCGGCCGTACCGGAAATCTTGGCCCGCGTGCGCCGCGCACGAGCTTCCTTCTGATGATTCTTTTCACGCAATCTCTTAATCATAGGTATTTGCAATTAGGCGGTGGCCTTCTTTCCTTCCTTACGACGGACGATTTCGCCGACATAGCGGAATCCCTTGCCCTTATACGGCTCGACCGGCTTCAGTTTGCGGACGATAGCCGCGAACTGTCCGACTTTCTGCTTATCGATACCGCTCACGGTCAGGACATTGCCCTCGACTTTCGCTTCCAGACCTTCCGGAACGTCGATATTGACCGGGTGAGAGAATCCGAGCGCCATATTCAGCTTGTTTCCTTGTACCGCCATACGATAGCCGACGCCGTTGAGCTCGAGCTTCTTCTCGAAACCCTTCGTTACGCCTTCGACCATATTCGAAAGCAGGATAACGGTCGTCCCCCAGATGCCAGCGGCCTTCTTCGAGGTTCCGACGACTTCGACGGTCATCTCGGACTCAAGCTTCTTGACCGCGACATCATGATGATGAGCGAACAAGAGCGTCCCCTTCGGACCCTTCACGGTAATCATGTTTCCAGAGAGCGTCGCTTCGACACCGGCTGGAATCACTACTGGTTTTTTTCCTATTCTACTCATAATCCCTTGAAGCGTTAGAGTCCTTTACCAGACCTTACAAATATATTCGCCGCCCAGACCCTTCCGATAGGCTTCCTTGCCGGTCATGATACCCTGGGAAGTCGAGACAATCGCGATACCATAGCCGTTCTTCACTTTCTCGATATCGTGGCGCTTTACGTAAATGCGGCATCCCTGCTTGCTCACACGATCGATCTCGGTGATAGCCGGCTTCTTCTTGGTCAAAGATACCTGCTCATAGCGCAGACCGACCTGAAGCGTAATCTTGCCGTCCGTATCGACCTGCTCGACACGCCCCACATATCCCTCACGCTCGAGAATCCGAGCGATAGTCTCCTTGACGGAAGAATAGCGGAAGGAAACAGAAGCATGTCCCGCGGCTTGCGCGTTTCTGATTCTGGTCAGCATGTCTGCGATTGGATCTAACATAATTCTTGTCTAGCTTTAGGTTACGACGAAGACTACCACGATGCCTTCTTCACTCCCGGAATCTGGCCCGTGCTCGCCAACTCCCGGAAACAGATGCGGCAGATATCGTACGTACGCAGATATCCGTGCTTGCGGCCGCAACGCCAACAACGCCGGACGATACGGGTGGAGAATTTCGGAGTCTTGAGTGAGCGGACGTGAGTCGATGTCTTAGCCATAACGTAAATGTATTTCTCAATGGATCATTAGGAATTCTTTTTCTCTTCTTCCTTCTGCGCGATCGGCAGACCGAGGAGACGGAACAGAGCGACACCTTCTTCATGATTCCGGGCCGTCGTGACGATATTGACCTGGAAGCTAAAGACATGCTGCACCTTCTCCGGGATGATTTCTGGGAATACCGAATGATCCTTCACGCCGATATTGGCATTGCCGTACTGATCAATGACCGTCTCGTGCAATCCCTGAAAATCGCGGACGCGCGGGAGAGAGGTATTGAGCAAGCGATCCAGGAAATCCCACATGCGCTTCCCGTGCAGCGTCACTGAGACGCCGACCTCGAGACCTTCGCGGATTTTGAATCCGGCGATAGCCTTGCGAGCCTTGGTCAGGACCACCTTCTGTCCGGTAATCATCTGGAGCGACGAAACAATCTCTTCGACATGCTTCGAATCTTTAAGAATCTTGCCGATACCCGTGTTGATCACAACCTTCTCGATACGCGGCACTTCCATCGGATTCTTGAGACCAAAAGCCTCACGCATCCCTGGGACCGCTTTCTTCGCGTAGATTTCTTTTGTAGACATGGCGTGATTCATAGACACTCTTTCGTCGCTCTCTGATTACAATACTTTGCCTGACTTCTTGCTGATGCGAACTTTCTCCCCACCTTCGATCCGATATCCGATACGAGTCGGCTTACCGGTCTCCGGGCAGACGAGCATCACGTTTGAAACATGGAGCGGTGCCGGGCGTTCGATACGTTCACCCTTCTCGCCTTCCTTGCGCGGCTTTCGATGCCGCTTGACGAGATTCGCGCCTTCAACCACCACCCGGCTCTCGGAAGCGAGCACCTGGATCACCTTCCCGCGCTTGCCGCGGTCTTTGCCGGCGATGATTTCTACCTGGTCACCTTTCTTAATCTTCATAACTTCTCTTCACAATGGATAGTATCGATATTAGAGCACCTCCGGAGCCAGCGAAACGATCTTCGAGAATCCCTTTTCGCGGAGCTCGCGAGCCACCGGCCCGAAGATACGGGTGCCCTTCGGCTCCTGGCCCGAACCGTCGAGGATGACAGCAGCGTTCTCATCGAAACGGATGTAGGAGTTGTCTTTGCGGCGATAGGCCTTGACCTGACGGACGATGACGGCTTTCACCTTATCGCCCTTCTTCACCGCGCCGCGCGGCTCAGCCGACTTCACCGAAGCGACGACGATATCGCCGATGCCGGCATAACGACGCCTCGTTCCTCCGAGCACCTTGAAGCACTCGATGATCTTGGCACCACTGTTATCCGCAACTTTCAATCTGCTTTCCGCTTGAATCATAACTCAGGTTGGCTCTTGTCGAAATTAGTCAGCGACGACGATGAAACGCTTATCCCGGCTGATCGGCCGACATCCCTGGAAGATGACCTTGTCACCGACCTTGTAGGAGTTCTCCGAGTCATGCACTTTGTAGCGCTTGGTCGACACATACTGCTTCTTGTACTTCGGGTGTGCCTTGAGTGTCTCGACCGCCACGACGACGGTTTTGTCCATGCGATCACTCACCACGATACCCTGGAACTTCGGCGCTTTCTTCACTTGTACGGTCTTGTTTTCCATATAAAACGATAAATGCAATTCTAACAATTTTCCGATACTTAGTCAAGCTTGCGATCTTCTTCTGAAATCAGAGTCTTTAGCCGGGCGATATCCTTCTTCGCCGTCCGCAAGGTGTGATGCTTCGTCTCTTCGCGGGTCGCGATTTTGAAACGCAGCTCGCGCGCCTTCACCTCGAGCTCTGCCAGAAGCTTTTCCTGCTCTCCTCTGCTCTTTTCGCGTAATTCCTTCGTTTTCATAACTTCATGCTTCATTTAGAGTGACGACGAGTGCCGCTCGACGAACTTCGTCTTGACCGAAAGCTTGTGTGATGCGAGACGCATCGCTTCTTCGGCGGCTACCTTTGGAATACCGTCGAGCTCGAAGAGCATGCGTCCGGCACGTACCTTGGCTGCGAAATGATCGACGCTTCCTTTTCCTTTACCCATCGGAGTCTGCTCTCCCTTCTTCGTAATCGGCTTATCCGGGAAGATACGAATCCACACTTTGCCGCCGCGCTGAATCGAACGAGTCATCGCTCGGCGAGCCGCTTCGATCTGGCGGGCGGAAATCAATCCCTCTTCGAGAGATTTGAGTCCGTAGCTTCCGAAGCTCACCTTGTCGCCGCGAGTCGCCGGGCTACCCGACCATCCGCCGCGCTGGACCTTCCGATGTTTCACTTTTCGAGGCTGTGTCAACATAGACGTATCTATTCCGCTGATTGATCTTCAAATTTCTCTCCCTTGTAAATCCAGACTTTGATTCCGATGACTCCGTAGGTCGTGTAGGCTTCAGTCCGAGCGAAATCGATATCGGCACGGAGGGTATGGAGAGGAATCTTTCCTTTCGACAGCCATTCGCGACGAGACATTTCCGCTCCACCGAGACGACCCGAGATTTCGATCTTCACACCGAGGATCTCCTTGCTCTGCATCACCTGATCGATCATACCCTTGAGGGCGCGACGGAACGGGATACGCTTCTCGAGCTGCTCAGCAATCTGCTGTCCGACCAGCATCGCGTTCTCTTCAAACCGCTTCACTTCCTTGACCTCGATCTTGAGATCAATCTTCTTTCCACGGAAGAAACGGGTCTTGACGGCGCGGGTCAAGTCTTCAATACCGGTGCCTCCGCGGCCGATGAGCACGCCCGGACGGGAGGTCTCGATCATGACGCGGATCTGCGCGGCCGAACGCTCGACCTGCACGCTGGCGATTCCAGCCTGCTTCCACTTCTTCATAATGAAGGTACGCATCTCGACATCAGCGCGCAGCTGCGTCTTGAAACGCTTCGGGCTCGCCGTAAACCAGCGTGACTGCCAGTCAGTTGTGATTCCGAGGCGGATTCCAATTGGATTCGTCTTGTGACCCATAGTAATTCTCTATTAAGCAGCTTTGCGTTGAAATACCTTCTTGACCGCCCGGACTGCCTGCGGTTTCACATCCTTCTTGCGTTCATCAGAACCGATTTTCTTTTCTTCTTTCGTCGAAACCACCTCTTCGAGACCAGCCTCATCCTTCACGGTGACGATCTCCTGCTTCTCGACTACCCGACGGTTCTTCCCTTCTTCGCGCTCTTCGAGCACGATCTTCACATTCGATGACCGGCGAATGATCGGGGTCGCGCGGCCGAACGCCTTCGGCGTAAACCGCTTGATCCTGAGGCCATCACCGACGAACACCGAAGCGACATAGAGATTCTCCTCGTCGAGACCGAAGTTGTTCTTCGCGTTCGCGATGGCGCTCTTCAAGAGATCGAGCATCGGATCCGAAGCCCGCTTCACCTGCTTGGAAAGCTCGATGACCGCTGAGTTCGCTGAAAGACCGATAATCACGTGCGCGACGAGTCTTACCTTGCGGGGAGAGATGCGGAGATTTTTGAGTGATGCGTGTACCTTCATACGTCGTTATTTCTTCTTGGCAACAGGAGTGGCGGCCTTAGCGGCCTTAGCGGAATCCAACTCGCGCTGCTTTGCAGCCTGTTCAATCTCCTTCTGCATCTTACCACCATGCCGGCGGAAAGTGCGGGTCGGAGAGAACTCACCGAGCCGATGACCAACCATCTCTTCTGTCACGAACACCGAAATGAAATCCTTGCCGTTATGCACGCCGAAGGTAAACCCGACCATCTCCGGAGCGATCACGCACGGGCGCGACCACGTCTTGATGACGGTCCGATCACCAACCTTCTTTCCTTCGAGCTTTTTCAAGACTCTCGGGTCTACGTATGGTCCTTTCTTTAAGCTTCGTGACATAATGCTCTACACCAAATTAGTTCCTGCTCTTTCTTGAAATTATTTCTTCATCCGACGCTTGACGATGTACTTGTTGCTCGCCTTCTTGCGCTTGCGGGTCTTCTTACCGAGTGCCGGCTTACCCCACGGAGTCTTCGGATGCATACCGAGCGGCTGGCGTCCTTCGCCTCCACCGTGCGGATGATCCACCGGGTTCATCGCTGATCCGCGAACCGTCGGACGGACATTCTTCCAGCGGTTGCGTCCGGCCTTACCGATACGCTCGGCGCTGTGCTCGAAATTCGAGACCTGGCCGATAGTGGCGAAGCATTCCTTGGACACGAGACGGATCTCACCGGAAGCGAGCTTCACGGTCGCGAGCGGGCCATCGAGGGCCATCAGTGTTGCCTGCGATCCGGCGCTGCGGACGATCTGTCCGCCCTTGCCGATCTGGAGTTCAATGTTGCAAATCGTCGTACCCGTCGGAATATGATTGAGCTTCATGCGGTTGCCCTCCACGATCGGGGCCTCCTCGCCGGAAATCACTTCCTGTCCAGTCCTCATGCCGTGCGTCGCGAGGATATAGCGCTTCTCGCCATCCCGATAATGCACGAGCGCGATAAGCGCCGAACGGTTCGGGTCCTTCTCGAGTGCGGCAATCTTCCCTGGCACCCCCCACTTGTCCTGACGGAAATCCACCAAGCGATAGAGACGCTTGTGTCCGCCACCCTGGTGACGAACGGAAATCTTTCCGTTGGAACGGCCAGCGAAATTCTTCTTGGAAACCACGAGCGACTTTTCTGGCCGCTTCTCGGTTACGCCTTCGGGCTTCACGATACTCATGTTGCGCCGACCGGCATGATTGCGTTTGTAGATCTTGATCGCCATAGCGTTACATTCCTGCCTGGAAGAGCGTGATGCTCTCACCTTCCTTAATTTGGACAATCGCCTTTTTCACACCGGACTTGGTTCCGACGAACCGACCGAAACGGCGGGTACGGCCCGGAAGACGGACCATATTCACCGAAACCACATGCACACTGTACGATGCTTCCACCGCCCGCTTCACTTCCGGCTTCGAGGCCTTTCCATCGACTTCGAATACGTAGCGATTGAGAGCATTCAGCGCGTAGGCCTTCTCCGTGATGCGCGGCTTGCGCAGGATGGCGTTCGCATAAGCGCCTTTCAGCACTTCCGGAGTCATGGCCGCTTCGGCTACTCCCTTCTTCTCTTCGGTTGTCTTTCCAAAAACTGCCATAGCGATTATTTATTCCAATCGGCGAATCTCTTCTCGAGGGTCTCGAGACCCTGCTTCGAGATGAGGAAGTACTCCTTATCGAGGAGCTGCTTCACATTCACGTCGACTGCCAGCGTATTGATAACCTTCTCGACATTGCGGCTCATCCGCTCCGTATCCTTCTCGGCGATATCGAGCGCCACCAAGAGACCACGCTTCGCGATCTTGAGCGACTCGAGGAACGAGGCGAAATGCTTTGTCTTCTGCGACTCGAACGCGAACGTATCGACAACGAGGAGCTTACCTGAACGGATCTTCTCAGACAGAGCGATAAGGACAGCCTTCTGGCGCATCTTGCGGTTGAGCTCACGGACGAAATTCCGGGTATTGCGCGGACCGAAGACTACTCCACCCTTGCGCCAGTGCGGCGCACGGACCGAGCCGATACGGGCACGACCGGTACCCTTCTGCTTCCACGGCTTGATACCGGAACCAGCGCGCTCGGAACGATCCTTCGTATGAGCGATCACCTGGCGGAGATTGCCGGACAGGACGACATACACCTGATGCAGGAGCGTGTCATTCGACGGGAGAGCGAAGAGCTTATCTGAGAGTTCGATCTCTCCGACAGTCTTGCCGCTTGTATTGTAGACGGATACTTTTGCCATATGCTTATTTGACGCTCATCACTTCAACCACTCTACCATTCACGCCTGGAACCGCACCGCGGACACCGATCAATCCTTCCTCGACATTCACGTACGCGACTGAGAGATTGCGCACTGTAAAATTCTCTCCGCCCATGCGACCGGCCATGCGCCGACCCTTCATGACGTGCTCCGGAAATGTCGATCCGATCGAACCCGGCTTGCGGAGGTCATGTTTGCCACCATGGCTCGCCCAACCGCCAGCGAATCCGTGCCGCTTCACGACACCCTGGAATCCTTTTGCCTTGGTCACACCGCAGATATTGACCTTGTCGCCAACTTCGAACTGCGCGACTGACAGCTCAGCGCCGGGAACGAAATCCGCCTGTCCCTTCGCCGCTTCTTCGATCGTCCTTGAATTCGTATCGAAGCGAAACTCATGCTGGGTTGTCTTGCGAGTCGTCTTGGCAGTCGTCACCTGAACCGCTACATAGCCATCCGTCTCCTTCGTACGATTGAGAGATACCGTATTCTTGCCACACGCGATCAAGGTCACGTTCAACGCACCTTTCGTCTCATCGAAAAGCGTCGTCATGCCAAGTTTTTTCCCAAGAATGATTTTCATGATCTTCCTCTAAACTCTAAAGTAAACAAAAAACTGGACCTCGAGCCAGTCAGTGTGCCACCGGTATTCTCCGGGGCTTCCCTGACCCGCTCAGTATCCCCGCCTGTGGAAGCTTCGGAAGCGATTCTCACAAGGAGAGGCTTCGCAGTGCTACTGGGCGTTCTCTGGGACTGGAACGAGTAAAAATAGTATCTGTTTTTGATGACCTACATCTTGATCTCCACATCGACGCCGGCCGGGAGGTCGAGCGAGGTGAGGTTCTCGATGGTCTTCGCATTCGGATTCACGATATCGATCAGCCGCTTGTGAACTCGCATCTCATACTGATCGCGCGAATTCTTGTGCACAAAGGTCGAGCGGTTCACGGTCACCTTGTGTACTTCCGTCGGAAGTGGCACCGGTCCGGTAATCGCAGCGCCTGTGCGCTCGGCAGTCTCGACAATCTTGCGTGCTGACTGGTCGATGACCTTGTGGTCATAGGCCTTAATCTTGATCCGTACGCGGGTCATCGGGGCATCATCAACTTTCTTCTTCGTTGCCATGATACTCGAGGTTACTTTCTTCTCTTTGTTACATTCAAGAGAATAGTCGTCCCGACCAACGCCGTAAGGCGGTTTGTCGGGACTCAATTCGCTCAAAGACTACTTGATGATCTTCGTTGCGACACCGGCGCCGACCGTACGGCCGCCTTCGCGGATCGCGAAACGCATACCCTCTTCCATAGCGACTGGGGCGAGGAGCTTCACGACGAGCTTCACAGTGTCTCCCGGCATCACCATCTCGGTTCCTTCCGGCAGAGTCACTTCGCCAGTCACATCCGTGGTACGGATATAGAACTGCGGCTTGTAGCCCTTGAAGAACGGAGTGTGGCGACCACCTTCTTCCTTCGCGAGAATATAGACCTCGCTCTCGAATTCGGTGTGAGGAGTGATAGAACCCGGCTTGGAGAGAACCTGACCGCGCTCCACATCTTCCTTCTTGATACCGCGGATGAGGAGACCAGCATTGTCACCAGCCTGACCACGATCGAGCTGCTTATTGAACATCTCGATACCGGTCACAACCGTCTTCGCCGTATCGCGGAGACCGACGATTTCGACTTCTTCGTTGATATTGACGACACCACGCTCGATGCGACCGGTCACGACGGTGCCGCGGCCTTCAATCGAGAAGATATCTTCGATCGGCATGAGGAATGGCTTCTCGGTATCACGTACTGGATCAGGAATCTTGGTATCCAGAGCCGCCATGAGCTCGAGGATTGGCTGAGCATCAGCTTCTTCGGCAGTCTTGGCTTCGAAAGCCTTGAGAGCAGATCCACGGATGATCGAGGCATTGTCGCCATCGAATTCGTACTTGGAGAGCAGTTCGCGGACTTCGGCCTCGACGAGGTCGATCAGCTCGGCATCATCCACCATGTCTACCTTATTCAGGAAGACCACGATATTCTGGACACCGACCTGGTGCGCCAAAAGGATATGCTCGCGAGTCTGCGGCATCGGACCATCAGTGGCAGCAACCACGAGGATGGCACCGTCCATCTGAGCGGCACCCGTGATCATGTTCTTGATATAGTCAGCGTGCCCCGGGCAGTCGACGTGCGCATAATGGCGGTTGTCAGACTCATATTCGCAGTGTGAGGTCGAAATTGTAATACCGCGCGCCTTTTCTTCCGGCGCCTTATCGATCTCATCTACGCCCTTCTCCTTAGCCAGACCCTTGAGGGACAGCACGTGCAGGATAGCAGCTGTGAGGGTGGTCTTTCCGTGGTCGACGTGACCGATGGTACCGACGTTCACATGCGGCTTGGTCCGCTGAAATTGCTCTGCCATAGCTTTACAACTCAAATTAATTTATTTAATCGCTTCGTTCCGCGATAGTACTTTTCCTAGAAACAAAAAAAGTGCTAAATCGGAGCATCAAGAAGCATAATAACAAGCCATTTTTATCCTGTCAAGAGCCGGGAGTTTTCATCATCAATGCCACTGACTCATCTCCATCTGACCAAGAGTATCATTCAAGGTCACAATATACGAAAAACCGCTCTTGCCAGCCAAGAGCGGTCTCCTCTTCTCCTCAAGAACACCCCTAAGGCATCACCTCCCGATAATTCGTATCACAGAAGCGGGTACCCGGACAGGAGAGGGTTCCACCGCAGCTATTCGGGACACCGGTATCCCTGGTCTCACCCGGACAGTAGGTATCCGTGACGGACTTCGCGGAAAGACAAGTCAATGGGACGCAGGTAACCTGGGCGGTAGCGCTCTTGGTTTCAGAGAGGTAGGAGACTGTGAAGCCTTCGCTCATGGTACCGGTAGGCGTTCCGGCCTGCAGTTCTCCCTGGGCTGGGAAAGAGATAATGTTCTGAGGAGCATTGGTATCACTCCAGGTAGCGGCAGCAGTAACATCACCCGTATTGCTCGAGCAGGCAACAGCAGTGTTGTAGCAGGCCTTGAGAAACTTAGTGGTGTTCTGTGCCATGGTAAAGGTCTGGCTGGTACGGTCGAGAGCGCCATCGCAGCTATTCTCGCAGATCTTGAGGGTCGGAGGGGCGACATACGGGGCATTACAGGTAAGATCATCCACGCCTCCCCCGGATCCGAGGCAGGTCCAGGTCCAGGGACCAGTGCCAGTCACCGGGGTATTGGTACCTGAAGCACAGAGGCCGAGGGTCGGAGATGTCGAAGTAGCGATGCCACTCGCTGGGCCACAGAGGCCATTAGTGACGGCAGAAAGCGTGATGGTATGCGAGGTGAAGGTGGAGTTCGCTCCTTTGCTGTCTTGAGCGAGGACTTGGAACGTCTGTGGTCCAGCGATGAGCCAGGAGTGATTCGTTGATTGGGCGGTATTGGAAGCGACGTAGCCGAGAGCGGGAGCCCATTCGTCTACGGTGCTGTTCATATCCCAGTCAATGCCATAACGGAGGGTATCGTTGTCAGGATCAGAGGCTTGGGCAGAGAAGGCGTACGGAGTAGAGGTGTTGCCGGTGATGGGGCCGGTGATGGTTGGAGAAGCTGGAGCGGTGTTGCCTCCGACGGCGGTGAGGTTAAAAGTGATGGTTTGGGCGGGGAAATTGACGTCGTAGGGAGAAACATTTAAACAATTGGCTCCAGAACAATACTCATACAACCCCAATGAGCTTGCTCTCATGGGAACATTATTGGCATGACAACCAACAAATCCGGAAGGACCGAAGTTAGCAAAATATCTATAATAGAAACGGCCATAGGTCGCTGAAAAATTCATACCCAATGAAACGGGGCCGGAAGCAGTCACCGTGCAGGTAGTGCCTATACAGGATAGGTTTGAACTTGGTGAGATGATTACACCAGAGACTGGGTGGACGTCGAACAAAGTATATATATCAAAAAATTCCGAATCTGCATTTACAAAATCTGCCGCTCGACAAGCAGTCGGCTTCGGATCTGCATTATTTATCCAGTATCCATAAGGACTATCCATACTATGTCCCGTTCCATTCCATGAAATATCCGTACCGACTCTCGGTATCTGTTCTATCCGGATTTGAGTACCTACCGACAATGAGGATCCATCCACTACTTCAACGCCGGTAATTACATTTACCAGCTGAGCGCGATGTGTAATATTGGCAGCAGCAGAGCTCAATCCAGACACCCAACCACAGTCAGTGCCACATATAGGTCCCGGGTCAGTAATCAACGGAACTGAGTCAGAGGTGAATGGAATAAATGAATTATTAAAAAAATATCCCAAAACTGGGATAGGACCGCTATTCGATACTACACTCTTCGCCTCCGCCGCCCCTGCCCCAGCCAAAGAAAAAAGGCATACGAACAAAAAAACTATCAGTGCCAGGAAAGATTGCTTACGCATAGAGTTGTGTTGCATTTTGTGTTGCTTCCAATATATCACACAATTTTGTAAGAAAAAAATAAAGAGCGGCTCTTGTGGAGCCGTTCTTCGTCTATTTCCTAACAACCTCTGTCTCTAACGCTCTACTCTAGGCCTTCGGGGCCCGAGCACCCATGATTTCTTCAGCCACGTTGTTTGGTACTTCAGCATAGTGACCGAACTCCATCGAGTAGCTCGCACGCCCCTGAGACATAGAGCGCACCTGGGTCGCATAACCGAACATAGAGGCCAGTGGTACTTCAGCGTGAATTTCTTTCACCTGAGCCGCACCCTCGCCACGCGCATTCATCTCCTTGATGACGCCGCGCTTCGAAGAAAGATCACCAACAATATCACCCATGGAGACTTCCGGCGTGATAACGACAACTTTCATGACTGGTTCGAGGATGACCGGCTTGGCCTTACGCATCGCATCCTTAAACGCCATGGAGCCCGCGATGCGGAACGCCGCTTCCGACGAGTCGACATCATGGAACGATCCATCATAGACCGTCGCCTTGATATCGACGACCGGGTAACCGGCGAGCACACCCGTATGAGTCGCTTCCTCGATACCTTTGTTGATTGGCTTGATGAATTCCTGCGGAATGACACCACCTTTGATTTCATCAAAGAATTCGTAGCCCTTACCGACCTCATTCGGCTCAAGACGGATCCAACAATGGCCATACTGTCCACGACCACCCGACTGGCGGATGTATTTGCCTTCCGATTCCGCCATCGTACGAATCGTCTCGCGATACGCTACCTGCGGCCGACCGACATTGACTTCGACTTTGAATTCACGCCGCATGCGGTCCACCAGGATATCGAGGTGGAGTTCGCCCATACCAGACATGATGGTCTGACCAGTCTCCTCGTCGGTATGCACGCGGAAAGTCGGATCTTCTTCAAGAAGCTTCTTGAGCGCCATGCCCATCTTTTCCTGGTCGACTTTGGTCTTCGGCTCGACGGAAATATCGATAACCGGTTCTGGAAACGTAATCGACTCGAGAATGACCGGCTTGTCCTGATCGCAAAGCGTATTGCCGGTGGTCGTAACCTTCATACCGACGAGCGCGCCGATATCGCCGGCTCCGAGCTCTTCGATCTCTTCACGATGATTCGCATGCATACGGACGATACGGCCGATACGCTCCTTCTCATTCTTGGTGGAATTCAAGACGTAGGAACCGGCTTTCACGGTACCGGAGTACACGCGGAAGAAGGTCAGCTGGCCGACGAACGGGTCCGTCGCGATCTTGAAGGCGAGTGCGGAAAACGGAGCGTCATCCTTGGTCTCGCGCAGCTCTTCGGCGTCATTCTTCGGATTGATGCCGGTAACCGGCGGAATATCGATCGGAGATGGGAGATAGGCGACCACGGCATCGAGCACGAGCTGCACGCCCTTGTTGCGGAGCGCTGTACCAGTCATGACCGGATAGAGCTTCGTACCGATGACGGCGCGGCGCAGAGCTGCTTTGAGTTCTTCCTCGGAAATCGCTTCTCCGCCAAGATACTTCTCGGTCAGCGCATCATCCGTTTCAGCGATCTTCTCAATCATCCGCTCATGCCATTCCTTTGCCTTGTCGGCATACTCGGCTGGGATTTCACCTTCGATCACCTTCTCGCCCATTTCACCTTCAAAGGTATAGGCCTTCATGTTCATCAGGTCGATCAGTCCATAGAAATCACCGCGGAGACCCATCGGGTACTGAATCGCGACCGCGTTCGGGGTCAAGCGGTTCCAGATTGAAGAGATAGCGTCCTCAAAGACGGCGCCTTCCTTATCGATCTTGTTGATGAAGCACATGCGAGGAACATCGTATTTCTCCGCCTGGCGCCACACGGTCTCGGACTGAGGCTCGACACCCTCTTTGCCGTCAAACACGACGACACCACCATCCAGCACGCGCAGGGAGCGCTCTACCTCGACGGTGAAGTCCACGTGCCCCGGGGTATCGATGATATTGATGTGATGGCCCTTCCAGTAGCATGTCGTCGCAGCGGATGTGATCGTGATGCCACGCTCGCGCTCCTGCTCCATCCAGTC
>OFRG01000412.1_pt1 | contig 17002 bp, 16 predicted proteins | sample 1543071 | NCBI WGS metagenome assembly OFRG01 (sample SAMN07774222, study PRJEB24372) | wastewater metagenome | isolation source: WWTP Verbania (Effluent) | place: Italy: Verbania | collected 2015-12
CAGCAGGCGATTGGTGCTGATAACGTCAAGCTCGGCTAGCGCACAAATCCAGCAGTTTGCGCCAAGAACGTCGCAACGATTAGAAGTGCTACAAGTGTAACGTCTAGTAGTGGATGGTGAATCACGAACCTTTCGCTGTCAACAACGATCCGCTTGACTGCTGCAAGGTGTTTTGTGAGCAGGACAAGTGCTGCGGCGCCCGTGATGAGCCCGGCGATAAACACTGCAACCGATCCATAATCTCCTGTGAGTGTTTCCAGCCGAGTTATACCAAAACTCTCTTGATTAGTGTGTTTCCCTAGTACCGATTGCGAAGAGCTCGTTGTTGCAATGCCGGGCTTTGCATACAGCGCGACAACCACTGTTTCTGGGCCAGACTTGTTGAAGTCTGCGCTTTGTGCCACCCCAAACCCAACCTCCGTATAATCACTGCCCAGCAGATTCTCTCGATGTGCTGGGCTATTGAGCCAGCCACGGATTACTTCATCACTGCTGCTAAAGCCATACGCGAGGTTTTCGCCAACAACTTGGTATGTGTACCCAGCTTCATCAACAAACGACCAGGCTAGCTTGCCGTCAGGGGCAGCGTGCGACCAATAATTACGTGCGACCATATCGTTTGCTTTCGCTTGTGCTGCTTGTGAAAGCTGGGGGCTATCAGCGAGCGGGGATTTGCGATCTTGCTGGCGGCTTTTGTTGGTGCTGATTAGTAGGGTGCGTTCAGCAACTCCGTCGGAAGAACCCAGTACTTGCGTTGCTCGGAGGCTATTCACAAACATGATGCTCGCCAACCCTAAGCTCACAATCACAAGAGGCAAATATGGCCAGTAGTGTCGGTGGTCACGCTTGGAGATTTGTTTTGGGGCGCTAAGTGTTCTATGTTTTTGTTTGTATGCCATGTTACATCTAGTATAACAAACTAATGCTTATTGTCACTTTTGCGTGGCGCCAGGGTATCTACAGTGGTACATGGCCATGGCAGCGGCCTGGACCACATTATATGATTCTTTTTTCCCATGCATGGGTATCTCGATGATTGTGTTGCATTGCTCCAGCACTTCTCCTTCTACGCCTTCGACTTCTCTGCCAACAATAAGCGCAAGCTTTGGCGGTGGCACAAAGTCGGGCAGTGCAACTGACTGATCTGCTTGCTCGACAGCGCTTATCTCGTAACCATCAGCCCGGAGTGTTGACAACACCTCACTGATATCTGCGCTGAACTTCCAGTTTTGTGACGTCTCTGCCCCTAGCGCGGTTTTACTTATGCTTCGTGTTGTCTTGAGCGCTTCATGCGGCAAGCGGCTATCCTCGTGCGTGGCTGGGTGGGGAGTATAGCCCGTCAGGTAGACACAGGTAATTCCTAGTCCTTCGGCTGTACGTAGCAATGACCCAACGTTGTGGGCGCTCCGCAGGTTGTGGGCAATCAATACAATGGATGACACGCTACCTAGTCTACGGCGTAAAGCTCGATTGTCAAAGTGACGCTTTCTCGCGTATAATACTGCTTATGGCTCTAGATCAGCGACAACTTGATGAACAGAACACGCAGCGTCGTGCGCAGATACTCAACTTACAATATTTTGACAGTTCAACGCCAAACAAGACGCTTTACAAAGACATTCTGACAGTACCAGAGCTGTATAGCCTGCGCATCGTACCCGTAGCCGCAGATGATCATAATGTGACATTCGGTGTCACCAACAATACCTCGCAACAAACCATGACCGATCTGCGTAATCGATTCATCGATCAAAAGACGGCATTTGTGCTTATATCGGACACGGGCTACCGCGAATACATGCAGCTCTACGATCCGCCAAAGAAAATCGAATATCACGATATTTCTATAGCCGGTGACAAAAAAGACCAGGTTGGTAAAGTTTCAGAAGTGCTCAAGCAGGTGCGTGCAGATGATATGCTTGCCTACCTAGTAAGCCAAGCGCACGGCTTAGGTGCGTCTGATATCCACATTGAAACACAACGTGAGGACGTTCGGATTAGATTCCGCATAGATGGAGTGCTTCACGAAATAGCCAGGCTTGATCCCGAGAAATACCGTATATTGATGTCCGTACTTGCCAGCTCTGCCAACGTCTCTACGGCATCAGAAGAAGCTCAGCAGGGCCATATATCTCAAAAAGTCACCATGGCCGATGGTACCAACGTTGATGTTAACGTACGTCTTGAGACTGTGCCGACTGTCAATAGCATGGACGTCGTCATGCGTTTGTTCAACATGGACCAGTCCATGTACACACTGGACAGGCTTGGACTATCAACATCACAGCGCAAAATTGTAGACGATATCATATCCAAGCCAAGTGGTCTGGTTATGGTTGTAGGGCCAACTGGCTCAGGTAAAACAACAACCCTGTACTCAATGCTCAACACACTCAACACAGAAGAGCGCAAAATTATAACAATCGAAGACCCAGTGGAGTATCAGTTTGCTGGTGTTGTTCAGATTCCGCTAACAGGCAAGCAGGTAACCGAAGGTGGTTTTGCGGAACGGCTTAAGGCAATCTTACGCCTTGACCCAGATATCGTGATGGTCGGAGAAATCCGCGATGGTGACACGGCCAAGACTGCGTTGCAGGCTGCACTGACTGGCCATCTTGTGCTATCAACTTTCCACGCCAGTTCTGCTGCTGCGGCCTTGACCCGTTTAGCTGAGATTATTGGCGAAAATCCACTGTTTGTGTCGGCAATTCGCCTGGTTATGGCACAGCGCTTGGTGCGCAAGCTTGACGAGAAAACCAAAGAAGCCTATGACCCAGACCCCAAGACGCTCGAGTGGCTTAAGCAAGTCGTCGCCAGCCTACCTGTGGGGACCGACAGGCCAAGCCTCGAAGGTCTCAAACTTTACAAGCCCGTCAAAACAGCAGATAACCCCTATGGCTTTAAGGGCCAAATTGCTTTGAGAGAGCAGTTTATGATGACTGGGAAAGTCGGGGAACTGTTGATATCTGGCCATGCATTGACGACTCAGCAAATCGAGTCCGCAGCCATTGCGAGCGGCATGCGTACAATGCTACAAGATGGTGTTCTCCGGGTTATTGCGGGCGAAACAACCTTAGATGAAATTCTCCGCGTCGTTGGATAACTAGAACCATATAAATGTGTTATTGTATGCAGAATGATACAGTACGAAATGAAACCTGACCAAAGGTCGGTGGACGTTACTTTTGTGCCCGAAGCCACGTTTGACGACATGTTAGAGATGGGAATTGGCAGCTTGGCGACACGGGATGCAACGGTCATTGAGCGGGTTACAGAACCAGGCCACAAAGAGTTTGTCGAAGAGGTCACCGATGCTATTACATCGGGTGTCATCAAGAGTCCTCCCGAAGTAGCAAAATTCGTAAAAATGCATCCACAGCACACACGCATTACAGCGCTGCATGGAGCATTGATTCTCCAGCAGCGCGAGGGTGGGGCCGGGCACATTTCAACGACAGCTGTTACTTCTCTGGTTGGGATACCTCCCACAAAACGTGGGAGTAATTTTCAGGCACCACACGTGGATGAAAACGAAAGCCATGAACTACGCGTAACAATGAGCTACATGCTTTACCAAGCATCAAAGTTGCCATGGACATGGCGCATAACCCCAAACGCATTTATCCATGACACAGCTCGCCATGACGCCCAACCTTTTGTTGATGTACCACTTGTGCCCCTAGGATGTGTCATTCTTGGGGAGAACAGCCGCAGAAGTGATGACAACAATCGGCCAAGATCAGCAGGCCATCAAGTACGCTCACCGCGCTCAGCATGGAAAGGGACTAACGTGAAGCGCGCCAGGCTTCTCGTTTATAACTAAGGGGTGAGTTGAACGAGTTTGATGATGCTCACGAGTAAGTGCTCGATATAAGCGATGTTTTTCTCCGGGCTAGGCATGGTCTTTGGGGAGTGTTTGGTGTTGGGTATGAGTAAGTAATTACCGTGTTTTGCATGTGAGAAATAAGTTCGTGGAATAATCTTTGGGATAACTTCATCGTCCTCGTGCTCAAGAACATACACAGCTCCTGTATATCCTGCGATTGCCTCAAAAGCTATACTACCCATGTGTGCTTCAGGGTCTTTGTCAAACCCGAACCGATCGCTGCCGCTGCCCGTATATTGCCGCGTTTTGGAATTTGGTAATTCAAATTCATCATTTGGATATGCAGCAGGCGCGCGCAGTACAACTGCTTTCGGAGTACGTTTGCCGGTGAGCAGCGCTGTCATATAGCCTCCAAAACTACCGCCAATCACGATGATGTGTTTATAGCCGAGCTTGGTCAGCTCGTCATATGCAGCAAGAGTTTCAATATGCTGAGACTGTTTTGTGCTTTTATCCAGTGTGGTCGGATGTGATCCATGGCCAGCATAATCCAGCATGGCAAACGCAACACCACTCTTTTGGGCCATGCGCTCTATGCCCCCTAGATGACCTTCAATCGTACTTGTCCAGCCCTGGAGCCAAAGTACACACCAGTGCTTTTCTTCTTTTGAATGTACGATTACCCATGGGGTTGGATCGTCAGGGATTGCCAAGGTGCCGTGCTCAGCTTTCATGGTTAGATGATTACTCTGGCGATTTCGGAAACGAGTCGATCATCTAAGACACTTGGTATGATTTCTTCTGCTGACGGGTTTGCAACTAGCCCTGCAATAACTTCAGCTGAAGCAACCTTATGGTCGTCGGTAATTTTGCGTACTTTGTTATCGAGCGCGCCGCGGAAGATACCAGGGAAGGCAAGTGCATTGTTCACTTGATTGGGGAAATCGCTGCGGCCCGTGGCCATAATCGCCACGCCGGCTTCCTTGGCAACGTCGGGCATAATTTCGGGTGTCGGGTTAGCCATGGCGAACACGATAGGGTCTGCGGCCATGCTTTTGACCATGTCGGTAGTCAGTAACCCCGCCTTGGATACCCCGATGAATATATCTGCATTTTGTAGTGCGTCTTCCAGACTTCCACTTACACTATTAGGATTTGTGTATCCCAGCAATTTCTTTTTTTCATCGTTCAGGTCGCTACGATCAGCTGACACAATACCTTTGCTATCAACAGCCAGGATTTCTGGCTGAGCATACTTGTGAATAAGTTTCATAATGGCCGTACCTGCTGCCCCGGCTCCTACACAGACGATTCTGCAATCAGCAAGGCTGCGTCCGGTTACTTTCATCGCATTAATGAGTCCTGCCAGGACAACGATGGCTGTACCATGTTGATCGTCATGAAATACGGGGATGCTGAGCGCTTCCTTGAGCTGTTCCTCAATCTCAAAACATTGTGGTGCGGCAATGTCCTCAAGGTTGATACCACCAAAGCTTGGTGCAATCGCTTTTACTGCAGACACGATTTCATTCACAGAGTGCACATCTAGGATAATTGGCACGGCATCAATATCGGCAAAGTGCTTGAACAGCATCGACTTACCTTCCATTACGGGTAACGCACCGTAGGGGCCGATATTGCCAAGCCCAAGTACGGCGGAGCCATCGCTGATGACGGCCACGGAATTATTGAGCCAGGTATAATCACGCGCTTCCTCTGGGTGACTGGCAACGTGTGACGATACTGCAGCCACACCAGGCGTGTAGTACGTACTGAGCTTATCTTTGGTGTCCAAGGTGTCTTTGAGCTCGATGGCTATCTTGCCACGGAGCTTTTTGTGTTGATCCAATGCGAGTTGTTTATAATCCATAGATTATTAGTATACATTGTTTGCATTAGGGTGTTGCAAATAACAGAGAGTTCGTGTAGACTACATCGAGTTATGCAAAGTGTGATTCAGAAAATCAATGACCGCTACAAAAAAGTCGAAGTCGTCGACGTGCGTCCTGGTGATACCGTAAAGGTCCACCAAAAGATTCGCGAAGGTGGCAAAGAGCGCGTACAGATCTTCCAAGGTCTTGTTATCCGTGTCAGCAAAACAGGTAGCCACACAAGCCGCATCCTCGTTCGCCGCATCGCTAGCGGTGTCGGCGTAGAAAAGAGCTTTTTGCTCCACAGCCCCCTTGTCGTAAAAGTCGAAGTTACAAAGCGCAGCAAAGTTCGCCGCAACTACCTTACATACATGCGTGAGCGTACTGGTAAGTCAGCTCGCTTGACAGGCGTAGATTTCGACAAAGACGCAGTAAACGAAATCCGTGATCACGAAGCAGAAAAAGCTGCAGAAGCAGAGGCTAAAGCGGCCGCTGCAGCTGAGGCAGAAGCCAAGGCAGCAGAAAAAGCCGCTGCAGAAGCAGAGCTCGAAGCGAAGGCAGCCGCTGCTTTAGCCGCCCACGAAACAACGACAGAGTAGCCTGCGCGGCACTATTTCGTATACGTTTAGTCGCGCATATTTCTATGTATCCGCAGCTAATGTTGCTCGCTGGGAGTCGGTAGCTGCCAATCGTATTGCCGGGTATCCTCCGATGGGTTCCATAGGCCCGAAGCACGAAGACGAAGAAGCGCAAAATTACCTATCCCATGAAAGCCCGTTCCGTAGAATGGGGAATCAGAGTCGAAGTACTCATTCACCAAAGAAGACACTAGATTCTCGAGCTCAGTCGATTGTGTACTATTTCGGCGCCGGAGAGGGCAGCCCTGGCCCTGCACATCTTCTGGTTCAGTTGAGAGCAGTAGTTGGCCGTTAGGTGATTTTAGGTATTCTGCCCCTTGTTGAGCCATTTCTGCATCCAGAGTGTCAGCTATAGCCTGGTCTTCGTCGGTTATGGCACGGAAATCAAAGACATCCTCATATGGATTGGAGCGCATGCGCTCTATTTTTTTGATAAATTGAAAACAGGCCAAAAACTGCGCGCCAAAAATCTCGGCCATCTTCTTGTTGCCTCCAACATCACTGAGGCTTGCGATGTGGCTTGTTGCGGCTAAACTTGCTCGTACAAGAGAGTCATGCAGCTCAACGCTCGGTTCCACTGGTTTTGTATCGTTTACAGCCTCAAGGTATACACCACTTGCTCTTACGATCATTGCTCCGTTCATTAAGCCAAAATCAGCCAGAGTCCCAAGTGGAACTTCGGCATGAGTCCCGATGCCATGGTATGACAGAGTCTCTACAAGCCGTTGTCGAATTTCTAGTACTCCTTCAGACATAGAGATATATCCTATAATGAAAACCTAGAAATAGCAATAAACAAAGCTGATAGTACTACAGGAGACGGAATACTTACACACCGGCGTGATACATGTCTAGGAGCTGCTCGTGGACGACACCATTTGATACTACTGCTCCCTTGAACCCTAGCTCGTAATTGAGGCGATTCCCATCAAGGTCAGTTACCATACCGCCGGCTTCTCGGACAATAACGTCAACGGCAGCCATATCGTGAGGTTTTACTGACGGTCCAACGTATCCGACGGATTTCCCCTCGGCGACAAGCAAAGACTTGGCAACCGCACCGTCAATTGGTAAGACATCTGCCTTTTCATCCAATAAGCGGCGGACGAATTGGCTGCCGATTACATTTGCTGGATTACCGGTAACCGACACGAGGCCTCCCCGAAGTCCGTGGTTCGAGACCTGCAATCTGCGTCCATTACGAAAACTACCCTGGTCACTGACACCACTGTACATTCGCTGTGTAAATGGGTCATAAGCGACCCCAAGGTATGCTAATTCTTGTTTTGTGAGACCCAACGAAAACCGCGCCAGTGTCAGGCCATGCGTGAATGACTTCGTCCCATCGATTGGGTCAAGAATCCAGCGCCTTGGGCGATTAGTTATCTCGCTGCTGAGCTCTTCTCCGATCAGGCTATCGTCAGGATATTCTTGCTCAACAGCATTCAGGACGTTCTGGTTTACAGTGGTGTCTGCAACAGTGACGGGCGAGCCATCGGCTTTTATCTCTATGCCCTGGTCATCATCAAAGTAGCTGAGCATAACTGTACCCGCCTCAAGTGCTTGTCGTTGGGCAAATTGTAGCTCTTTAGCGTACGGTAACTCACTCATACCCCTAGTCTATATAGATTCAACAGATGTGCAAGTTTGTGTTCTAAAAGCTATACTGAGTGACATGATAGGCATAGACGAAGTTGGACGAGGCGCATGGGCAGGTCCATTGCTGGTGGTCGCTGCTCGTGATATCGGACTGCTTCCAGAGGGTCTTAACGACTCCAAAGTTTTGAGTAAAGCGAAGCGCGAGAAAATAATGCCTTTGATACAGCAATCTTGTGACCTTGGAGAGGGTTGGGTGACCGCAAAAGAGGTCGACACTATTGGGCTCACTGCGGCAATGGAGCTAGCAGTGTCCAGAGCGCTCCAAGCGTTGAGTGCCCTCCCTCACGAGCAGATTATCATGGATGGTCATATCAATTATTGCTCGTCAGACTACACGAATGTTACAGCCGTTATTGACGCAGACGCATCATACCCTATAGTGAGCGCTGCTAGTATCTATGCAAAAGTTATCAGGGACAACCACATGACAGAGCTCGCACAGACAATACCAGGCTACGGATTCGAAAAACATGTTGGCTACGGCACAAAATTACACATGGAAGGCTTGGCGCGGCTTGGTGTGAGCCAGGTACACAGGCTGAGCTATAAACCCGTCGCCAAGTTCGTATGAGTAATTATCAAACAGGTCATGACGCCGAGAAGCTAGCGGCGGAGTGGTTGCGCGCACAAGGCTTCAAGATTGTTGAGCTAAACTGGCGAACCAGGCAGTGTGAAATTGATATTGTGGTTTGCAAGAAAAAGACACTATATTTTGTTGAGGTTAAATCGCGAGCGAGCAGTGCATGGGGAAGTGCCATAGACTATATAACAGCGAAGAAACTTGAGCAGATGAAGTTCGCTGCGGAAATCTGGGCTGCCGAGAACGACTGGGGATACGACATCAGACTTGCTGCCGTTGCGGTAGACGGTAACCAATTTAGTTTCGTGGAAATCCTAGACTGAGGCCGAAAGGTATTTTTTAAGCAGTGGCTCGTCGCGGGTGCGCCAGGCTACACGGGCGGCAATTTCGCCGTGTGCAACTTTGATGTTGCGCCGAAGGATGATGTTATTGAGCATAGAATCAAAGAAATCATGGAACTTCTTCTCCCATTCGGGCGTGTTGAGCGATGCAGCAGAGTAGACCACGAAGTACTCAAATGATTTAGAATCGCCAAACATCTTCTCTAGTCGTGGCCAGCTTGTTGTAATCCACTCCCAGGCTGCATCGCGGCTATAGCGCGAACGCATTAAGTATGCAAACCACCGGAAGATATCTTGAGGTCTAACAAATCCATCCTCGCCCAATGCTTTTTCAAAAATCAATGCAATCTGTTTAGTGTCTTTACTGCGCGAGAGCCCAGCACAAATTGACATCTGTATGTCAGGATTGTGGCTTGCCTGGTAGGCGGCAAATAGTGCTGGTAAATCGACATTTGGGTCGTGACGTACCTTTGCGCCGATAATCAATCCACGCTGTTCGGCCGGTAACTCATCGATTGTCTTGGCAGTGTCAAACTTGCGAATACATTCCTGTATGGTCTTTTGGTCTTCCGCGCCAACCATGAGGCTGAGCATAGTTTGACGCATGTGTTTTGTATTCGCATCGTCGTTGTCTTGGTCTTCCCAGCCTAGTTTGGCGTGCCAGTCCTTGGCGAGTGTGTATTGGATTGCATCTATAGCTTTTTCGCAAGTGCTATCGCCTTCGGTCAGACTAGATGCAAAGCCGACCCCACGGGCGATTAGGGTCCATACGCCCTCGCGGGGTTCACTGCTACATTCTCGTACGAGCTTCAACAGGTCAACGGCTGTTTTATCACCACGCCGTGCCAAAAGCATCATATCGTTTAAGATGTTCATGCGGCTTTCGGCAGATACGCTCTGGGCGGCGATGGCCTTATTTATACGGAGCTGGTCGGTCTCATCCTTATAATCAACCAAAAAGTGACCGGCGGCATTGTGGTTAAAGACAGGCGTTGGTTCAGCATAGTCGACCTCTTGTGTCTTTGCGGTCAAAACGTCGATGGGAAGCGGTTTACTCGCCAGCAACGGGATGGGCCAGTGGCTGGTCGTATCTTCGCCGTCGAGCAGGAACCGTTGTTGCGTTAGTCTGAGTGTGTTTTTGTCTGGGCGCTCCACAGACAAGAGCGGTGAGCCAGATTGCCGGACCCATGGTGTCATAAACTCGTGGATATTACGGCCACTTGATTTGGAAAACGCGTTCCATAGGTCATCTCCGGTTGTATTGGCGTAGGCATGCTGTGTGAAGTAGAGCTTGAGCCCTTCGCGAAAGGCTTTGTCGCCGATGTAGTCACGAAGCATCTTGAGCAAATGGCCACCCTTGGCATAGACAATGGCTGGGTCAAACAATGTATGAATCTCATCCGGGTGATGCACGGGCACATGTACAGCTTGCACCTCTTTATAAATATCACGATTGGAGCAGGCTAATACATCTGACGTGACATAACCTTCCCATTGGTGCCAGTCTGGATTCAGACTATCTAGGGCAATGTGCTCCATGAGGCTAGCAAAGCTTTCATTGAGCCACAAATCGTCCCACCATTTCATGGTGACTAAGTTGCCAAACCATTGGTGTGACAGCTCGTGCGCCACAACCATGGCAACGTACTGTTCGCCACTGAGTGACCGGTTATTTGGGTCAGTTAGTAGCGCAACCTCACGGTAGGTGATAAGTCCCCAGTTCTCCATGGCCCCAGACTCAAAGTCGGGTAGCGCAATCTGGTCACATTTTGGCAAGGGGAAGGGTGTGTCAAAATACTCCTCGAAGAAATCAAGTGTACGTACCGCTTGATTGTTGGCATATTGCAAGAACGACGCAGGCTGGGCGGCACTTCCCCAGGTGCGCATAGCGATACCGCGCTTGGTTTTTGCCTCAATGCAATGGATGTCACCAAATGCAAAGGCTAGTAGGTAGGTTGACATACGCGGCGTTTGCTCGAAGATAGTTGTTGTCCGGCCTTTGGCTGTAGTCTCTGAATCAATGGGTGTGTTTGATAGAACCGTTTCGCCTTTTGGTGTTGTGAGCAGCAGTTTGAACGTTGCTTTTGCCTCGGGCTCATCAACACATGGAAACACTCTGCGTGCATCATGGGACTCGAATTGGGTAGCGATGATTTTTTTGGCAGTACCGTCATGGGTAAAGTTACATGGGTACATGCCGCTCATTTGTTCGGTAATGACACCGGTGAATCGCAGGACCAAGGTGTATTCGCCCGGGTACAGCATATTAGACGCGTGCAGACGGAGCTCATTTAGTTTCTGTTGTGTATTAATCCGGTCGATGACAATTTCTTTGGCTTCTTTTTTGCCATGATGTGTCACATGAGCACTCGTCACTTTAAGCCCGTTTTGGTGGAGTGTAAATCGTTGAGAGGGACGTCCGTGCCGTTGGCCAGTGATAGTCACGACGCCGCTAAACTTCATCCCCACTGCATCAATGTCTAATTCGAGATCGTAATGTTTTGGTTTGAATTGGTTGAACAACCTAGTGACGTCTTTACTCATGCGTACCAGTGTACCATGCTGCCGTTAGTCGTTCGCACATTGACATTTCTGTCATGGTTTGCTATGATGGATTCGTTCAGGTCGGCCAGCTGGTCGGCTTTTTTCATACCTACTCGAACCACATTGTAGAAATAAACGAAAGGAAAATACCATGGACATGGATATAAAAACACTTGCAATGGCCGTCAAAGCCATCGCCGAAGAAAAGAGCTTGCCCGAAGATACTGTGCAAGAAATCGTAGAGCAAGCGCTTGCAGCAGCGTACCGTCGTGATTTTGGCGACCGCGAGCAAGAAGTACGCGTGAGTATCAATATCAATACCGGAGACATCGATGTATATGTCAGCAAAGAGATTGTTGACGACGTAACCGAGCCAGCAATGCAGATTAGCCTCAAAGATGCCAGCGTCATGAGCAAGGCAGCCAAGCTTGGCGAGACAATCGAAGTCCACGAAAAACCAGAGAACTTTGGTCGCGTTGCAGCCCAGACTGCCAAGCAAGTTGTATTACAACGTTTGCGCGAAGCAGAGCGGGACAACATTATGGAAGAGTACGAAGACAAAATCGGCACCATCGTCAATGGTATCGTTGGTCGCGTCGAAAGTAACATCGTAAGAGTAGATCTTGGTAAAGCGCAAGGCATCATGCCGCGAAGTGAGCAGATTCAGGGCGAACACTATTACCCTGGCCAGCGCGTGAAGGTATACCTAAAGGATGTAGAAAAAGGTTTCCGTGGCCCACAGCTTGTCGTATCGCGGGGTTCACGTGAGTTTATCGAGCTCCTATTCCGTGCCGAAGTGCCCGAGATGGAGAACGGTTCCGTTGAAATCAAATCTATCGCTCGTGAAGGTGGCGTCCGCAGCAAGATTGCAGTAGCCAGCACCGTAGCAGGCGTTGACCCTGTTGGAACATTCGTCGGCGGCCATGGTACGCGCGTTAATGCTGTCATGAGTGAAGTTGGCGAACAAGAAAAGATTGACATTGTCGTTTGGAACGAAGAACCAGTTGCCTATATTACCAATGCACTAAGCCCAACCAAGGTTAGCAAGGTAGAAATCACCGGTGACCGTGCCAAAGTAATCGTCCCCGAAGACCAACTGAGCATTGCTATTGGCCGTGGTGGCCAGAACGTTCGCTTGGCCAGTAAACTGACTGGATACGAAATTGACCTGTCTGCCGATCAGCCGATTCCTGAAGTACCTGTCAAGCCAGCCGCACCGAAGCTCAAGAAAAAAGAAGCGCTCGAAAGCTCACTACTCGAAGCTATCGAACAACACGGCGACTAGCGACTAATAATGGCGGCAGAATCTACGCAACCTGAGGGTGGGGTTGTCTACCTCAGCCGCTGCATGATGTCGAAATGTTTCCAGCGCTTGTGCCTTCTGGCATGGCATATCATGCCGCAAGAACCGCACTTTCGCTATACAGAAGAAGAGATAGTCTCTCGTTTGTTGAGTTTGACCCGGAACACCCAGGCATTCTCCATGTAGGATGGAGTAAGCCAATTAACGACCACGCCGGCTCAAACACTATTTTCGAACATCCTCAGACGGTGAAGAGAGCACAATCACTGATAGGATGTGCAAAAACTTTGATAGATGTCGCGTATCCTGATTTCACGCCAGGTCATATTAGTTTGTTGTTTGACGAAGAAGGGTCTAGGCCACGCCATCAGGACATGTTTAATGGCTCGCGTGCACTTCTTTTGCTGGCTGGTGCGAAGCTTGTGGAGTTTGATCATGTGCCACACATTGCCAGGACCGAGCTCATGCAATTTCCCGGAGATGCTTATAAGATGCAGTTCCGAAATGATGAAACCGGCTTATGGCACGAGGTAGATTCTTTCTTGCCGATGAATGTTGCCCTATATGCCCAAGAAGTAAACTAGCACTCTTGACATGTGAGTGCTAATTGCAGTATTCTGGACGTAGTACTTCTGACACAGAAGCCAAACGGAAAGGATCCATACTCATATGACACCAGACACACCAGATTTCCAGGACTTCCTCAACCAGCTGACAGACAATGCGCTGAATAGTTTGAAGCATGCTGATAGCATTGCTCGTGGCTTTGGCAATGCATATGTCGGGACGGAGCACTTGCTTTTGGGCGTACTCGCACAGAGTGGCAGTATGGGGGCTAAGATTTTGAGTGATGCTGGCGTTTCTGTTGACCAAGCGCGTATCGCGCTTAACCTAGCGCCCAAAACAATGGTCATCAACATGGGGAGTAAGGGCCTCAGCGAAACTGCAAAGCTGACACTCAAAATGGCACAAGAAATTGCCAATGATTTTGATCAAGAGTTCACAGGTACGGAGCATATACTCTATAGCATCCTGACGCAGAAAAACGCCCGGGCAACACGCCTTCTTGCTGATATGAATATCGATATCGATACATTGACTGCAGACCTAGAGAGTATTATGAACCAGCAACAAGGTGGTCGTGGGCAAACTGGCGACAAACCAACTAAGCGCCGAACTGGGAGCAAACGCAACAAAACAGCACTGGATTTCTTCGGTACTGACCTTACGAACATGGCCCGTGAAGGCAAGCTTGACCCGGTCATTGGCCGTGAGGCGCAAGTTAGCCGCGTAATGACTATTTTGAACCGTCGTACAAAAAATAACCCAGTGCTTATTGGTGAGCCCGGTGTTGGTAAGACTGCAATCGTTGAGGGTTTAGCACAGCGCATCGTAGCAGAAGATGTGCCGGATAGCCTGCTCGACAAGCGCATTATAATGCTCGATTTGCCAGGCATGATAGCCGGCACCAAATATCGCGGTGAATTTGAAGAAAGACTCAAAAAAGTTATGTCAGAGCTTGAGGCCGACAACAAAACGATTGTATTTATCGATGAACTACACCTGATTGTAGGCGCTGGTGCAGCTGAAGGCGCAATGGATGCTGGTAATATCTTGAAGCCGGCTTTGGCTCGTGGCAAAATGCAACTCATAGGCGCAACAACCACTAACGAATACACCAAACATATCGAGAAAGATGCGGCACTTGAACGTCGCTTACAGCCAGTCATCGTCCCAGAGACCACTGTGCCAGAGACTTTAGCTATTCTCAAAGGCCTCCGCAAGCATTATGAAGAGTTCCATGGCGTTACAGTTAGTGATGAAGTGCTTGAGGACACCGTGAATCTGGCTGCACGCTACATCAACGACCGATTTATGCCAGACAAGGCCATTGACTTGCTCGATGAAACATCGGCACATTTGCGCGTTGGCAAGGGCAAGACATCTCCCGAAGTTCGCAAGCTACAAAAGGAGCTGAAGCTACTTAATGGCCGTATCGAAGACGCCGCTGATCGTCAGGATTATGAGAAGGCTGCAGAGTACAAGACCAAAGCCAGCCAATTGAGCGATGACCTCAAGGCTCTTGAGGCTAAACACAAAACGAGCAAACGACTGACCGTTACTAGCGAAGACGTAGCCGAAGTGGTTGCTCGCATGACTGGCGTGCCAGTAAAGAAAGTAATTCGATCCGAAGCTAAATATTTGCTAGCACTGGAAAAGAATCTAGGTAAACATATCATTGGTCAGAGCGAAGCGGTCGAGGCGGTATCTAAAGCGATTCGCCGCAACCGTGTAGGGATTGGTAGCCACAAACGCCCAATTGGTTCGTTTATATTCCTCGGGCCAACCGGTGTTGGTAAAACAGAACTCGCACGCGTGCTTGCATCAGAATTCTTCGGCTCAGAGGATAGCCTGGTCAAAATTGACATGAGTGAATTTGGTGAACACCACAACGTGTCACGTTTGCTGGGTGCTCCGGCTGGTTACGTGGGGTACGATGATGGCGGCCAACTGACTGATAAAATCCGTCGACAACCGTACAGCCTTGTACTATTTGATGAAATCGAAAAGGCGCATCCAGATGTGTTCAACATGCTTCTGCAGATACTTGAAGACGGCAAAATTACGGACGGCAAAGGTCGAGCCATCGACTTTACGAATACTATCGTGATTATGACCAGCAACATCGGCGCAGAGCGTTTACAAAAAGAAGCTAGCCTCGGGTTCCAGGCTGATAGCCGCACTGACATGGAAGATCTTGATGCACTCCATCAAGTCAACAAAGACAAAGTCCATGACGTACTCAAGAAAATGATGCGGCCAGAGCTACTCAATCGTATCGACAAGACAATTGTGTTCCGCGCACTGACCAAGAAAGATATCATGCACATCCTTGACCTGCAGATAGAGGAGCTCCGCGGTCGATTGGTCAAACACGGCCTTGGCCTGCAACTAACCCAATCTGCGAAAGATTATATGCTCAAGCATGGCTATGATGCGCACAACGGGGTGCGCCCACTGAGGCGACTCATCCAGGAAACGCTGGAAGACCATTTGTCGCTCGCTCTACTGAACGAGACCTATCATAAAGGTGATGTTATCAAGGTGGCAATAAAAAACAACGAACTCTCATACGATAGACAGCGCGAAACCACTCCTGCTAAAGCGCAAAAGTCTAAAACCAAAGCAAAATAGCACGGTAGGCTATACTGTAGAGAATGCAATCAACCCGTCGATTCATCACTGGCTTCTTGATATCATCGTGTCTTGTGCTGGCCGCACTGATTGGGTTTCGGCTCGCCGCTCAGCCCGTCCGCGATTGGTCACGCTTGCGGGGTTTCACGCCGTCTCCTCAAGTTGCAAAACTAGGCACTGATACCACCATGACCGATAAGGCTACGCGGCTGTTTTACATCAACCACCCTGAAGTATTAGGCAGGGAAGCGTTCAACAGTGCCTGCTCCGACAGAGGAGAGCGGACTATTGTGCTGGGTTGTTATCATAGTCCCGAAAACGGGATATTTATCTTTGATGTTAGTGAGCCAGAACTTGCGGGCGTGCAGCAGGTTACGGCCGCGCACGAGATGCTTCACATGGCGTATGATCGGCTAAGCAGTGATGAGCGAGCACGAGTAGACACACTTCTTCTGGACTATTACCACAATCAACTCAAAGACGAGCGCATCCTAAAGGTTATTGAGTCATACAAAACTTCTGAGCCAAATGCACTTACGAACGAAATGCATTCAATATTCGGCACAGAAGTCGCTAATTTGCCCGCCGAGCTAGAAACGTACTACCAGCAATATTTTACGAAGCGTGCTAACGTGGTTGCGTTTGCTGCTCAGTACCAGCAGGCATTTACACGTCGAGAGGATACTATTGCAGCCTATGACGCCCAGCTTGCCACGCTTGAAGCCCAGATTACGGCGAACCAAGCGGCTCTGAGCCAGCAGGCAGAAACCCTCCGTGTTGATCGACCAAGAGTCGAGGCAAGTAACGACCAAGAGACAATAGATGGCTACAACCAACGCGTCACAGCCTATAACGCACTTATAAACAAAACGAACATATTGGTTGACCAGTACAACCAGATAGTCGAAGCACGCAACAAAATTGCCTCAGAAGAAACCCAGTTGCAAAAATCGTTAGATAGCACCGTTTCACCCGAGTAGCAGCGCACAGTCTGCTACACTAGTGGTATATGGCAAAGAAAGACAGTGTGGTCTATGTGTGTAGT
>OFRG01000413.1_pt1 | contig 16952 bp, 17 predicted proteins | sample 1543071 | NCBI WGS metagenome assembly OFRG01 (sample SAMN07774222, study PRJEB24372) | wastewater metagenome | isolation source: WWTP Verbania (Effluent) | place: Italy: Verbania | collected 2015-12
GCACTGTCTTTCTACCTTATCAACCTAAGATGAAGGTACGATAAAAAAGTTATAAAATATTGACTTGTGCCACGCTTTTGGTAAATTAAGACTATGTCTGTGGGCGAAAGCCCCTATCGTATAAAGAATTTTCTGAAGCCGAAACAGACACATCAATTCACCTCATCTTCCGATGAGGTGAATTGATTCCAAACAGAGAAGATAAATAAGAGCAAGGCACTGGGAAGAGACTTGCGAGGGCGACTGGCCCGAGCACAAGGAAAAAGTCAGCAGACTTTTATCCGTGCTCTTTCCAACGCCATGTGCTTATTTGTCTTCGCGTCGCGGTTCAAAAAGAGAAGGTTTCAACTTCACCCCCGCCAAAATATCGCTTATTCGCTTGCCGCCGAAAATCGAAGTTAAAATACCCACGCCATTGCAACCCAAGTTATACATAAGAACGCGGTTGCGCGGTTCTTCACCAACCACACGCAAGCCTGTATTGGTAAAACCCATAAGGCCGTGCCATTTGAATTTAAAATCAATTGCCTCTTTCGGTGCATCCTTATATGTCTTATGTAAAAAGCCTTCAATTTCGTCGGCTGCTTCTATCATAAACTCGCCATCAGGCACATAATGCTCACGGTCTGAAAGCAATTGCTCTGGGCCGCCCACGCAAATTAAATTATGATGCTCGTTCTTTTCAATTTCAAAAGGCCGACGCGTCATATATACATAAGGCTTTTCTTTAAATGTCTCCTTATTATGCCCGCCGGCAATTTGCTCTTTATCAAAAAATGCTAAAGCTGTTGGCGGGGCTTTAAGTTCTTCAAGGTATGCTGCCATATACCCCACCATCCCCTTCACCATATGATGAAATTTTAAATTAATTGCTTCACCTGCCTGATTGTCGATAGCGAACTTTTCGAAACCGTTGGTGCACATCACTACTTTTTCTGCCGTCACTTTATTTACACCAGACTCAAGTATGGCTTTATCTGCCTGAAGCACCACTCGCGAAATATATGTATCCTCAGCAAGCATAAACCTGCCCTTGTATGTAACCAGCAAATAACCCACGAGCTCTTCAATTAAAAGCGCGCTATTAACGCAGCCTTTCCTTTCAGAAACAACCGCCACATACTCGGTGTCTTCAGTTTCAAGCAAAGCTAAAATGTCTTCTTTAGGAATGATGCTATATAAGTGTGCATATTCTTTTGGAATATTTTCAATTCCCTCGGCATTTTCTGCAACGTAAATTGGTGACACCTGAATTCCAGCTTCGGCACGCAAGGCGTTATTCTTAAGCTCTTCAACAACACGGCCCACGGTGGCATATCCGTTGTAACCCATAAATGATGACATAGGCGTCGTCAGGTTGGCATCGGCATAAATTTCTTCAAGCAAAATCCAAGCACCTCGTACCGAACGTTCTGCATCGGCCGCAAGGTCAAGGCCGTACTCTTCAACCAACGAGTAAAACTCGCGTTCAAATTCAAATACTAATTGCCCGGCATTATGCCCGGTAGCCCCATGCGCCACTCGCCCGCCTTCAATTAAAAAAACCTGTTTTTCTGTATTCTTAAGTACAAAATATGATGTCATCACACCGGCAATACCTGCACCCACAATGGCTACTCCGGTGTTTACACAACCTTCAAGGGTGTCTATTTGCCTGGTTATCTTCAGCTGATGGATCCAAGGCGAGAGATTATTGTTCATGCAAACATAATATCATACTGGCTGTTGGCGCCCATTTATCTACCCTTTATTGAGTTACCGCATTAGTAACCCGATGTTCGAGTGAAGCCGCCGTTTGTTCCGCCGTTTGTTCCGCCATATGAAGGTTGATAAGAGTATGCTTGCGCGGATGAAGCAGAAGATGACTGCGTTCCAGCACTTGTTGGATAATAGTTATAAACCTGGTTAGGATATGACACATAGTTATAGCCACTACCTGCAGTGCTTCCTGAATATGTTGGCGTTGGTGTGGGGTTCATATTGTAAACTAGATTCGGATACGACACATACGAGTAATTAGAAAGTGATGTTGAAGAGGCGCTGTATGTAGGTGCAGGCGTTGGGTTGTAGTTGTAAGTTAAATTTGGGTACTGAGTGTAACCGTAGCCACTGCCACTACTTCCTGTTGAAGAATATGTTGGAGCTGGTTGTGGAGAATAAGTATAAAGAGTATATGGATATTGAACATACTTATAGCCGCTGCCGTTTGAACTACCATTACTATAACTTGGAGCTGGCTGAGCTGAATAATTATATAAAGTGTAAGGGTACTGCACATAGTTATATCCACCATTACTACTGCCGCACCCTGTATTGCAGGCTGCTGCTACCCCTGGGTCTAGGGCAAATAACAGAAAAAATGCCACAAGTGCAATGAGGGTTACAACAGAAGAAGCTACTGGCGATGTTTTCATACGTGCAACTTATACCATTACTTATACTTTTATACAAGGGCCAACAACAAGGTTAAAACCCAACCATTCTATACAAACAAAAAGCCCCGCGAAGGGGCCTTTTGTTTGTATATTAGTTTTCTTACAACCAATATAATTTGCAATACTATTAGTAGCCAGATGTTATTCTGAACCCTGAACCCGTACTTGTAGGGTTTGTATAGCCATACGGCTGATACGTACCCTGACTCTGGCCATAAAGGCCTTGCTGACCGTACGCTGTCTGACTGTATGATTTTACAGTTGTTGGGCTACTTGCTCCGTAATAATTATATACAGGAGGGTTAAGATACTGAGAATTGTAATCGTTCAAGCCTGTGTTGGTATATTTAGGTGCTGCAGTTGGAGCATAGTTGTATACAAGATATGGTGCAACTGCGGCGTTGTTACCACCATAGTTTGAAGCATTAGAACCTGTGCTTGTATTTGGGTAATATGACCCGTTAGTTCCAGCTGTAGTTCCTGTTGTGTTACCGCTACCATTTCCGCCAGTATAGGCATCGAAGAATGGAACGTCGGTTGAAGAATACTTAGAGTAATCGTAAGACGGTGCTGTCTTACCATCCAAATAATTCTGAAGATTCTGGCAAATTGTTCCACAAGTACCTGAGCTGTCTACAACATAGTTAGTATCGGCATGCGCTACTGATACTCCAACAAAGAGGAAGAGTGCAGCAATGACGCCCGCATACGCTATAGATGAGACAACCGTAGAACCTATGATATGAGCTGTTTTAGTGAGGTTTTGCATGGTTTTTATAAGTTTTTATTAGATTATAGATATATTATACCATAGTTGAAGAAAAAAGCAAGTACCCTGCCCAACTAGCAAAGCCTCACCACCGGTACACAAAAAGGCCCCAGTTGGGGCCTTTTTGTTCTATTTCCCGTCTTATTACCGTCTTTTCTTAATTCCCTAACTTTTTATAGCCTATTTAGAAGCAATGTGCCCCTTAACATTTACACTAATAGACTTAGGAAGTGTAGGCGCAGCGGTAATAGGTTCGCCGTTCTTTCGTGTGAGGTAACTTACTTCTACAAAATAGCCAACTTCACTGTTCATAATTGAGAGTGAAGGGTTAACCTGTACTGACTTATCAGCCTTGGCGATAATTGAAGTAATAGGAAGTCTGTCGCCAATAAGCACTGTTGACTTGAATTTAACAGTCTCAGGGTTAACAACATGGAAGAGCGCAGCATAATGCTGAACCTGTGGTTCGCCATTTCGTGTGACGGTCATGTCTGTAAATACATCGAATCCGTCTGTAGTTCTAATAGAAGTGACAACAGGGCCTACAGAAACATGGCCTTTAGTTGTGCCATTTGTGTCTGTGTAGTTTGCTTCACCGCCGACAAGAGTTACGTCAACGCCCGTCTGAGGTACACGCATAGTTACCTTTCCTACAAGAGGAGCGAGAAACGCTTTATCTTGAAGTTTGATAGCCATTGCCTGTGCAGCAGTTGTAGCGTCTGGAGAAACCACGTTTGAGCCTGAACCTGTATTAGTTCCGCCTGTCGCACTAGCGGTTGTAGTTGCCATACTGTCTGTTGTTGTCGCGTTCTGGTTTGCAGGAGCGCTTGAACCTGACTTTCCGACAAGAGCTATGATGATGACGATGACCACAATTGCGATCACGACATAGAGCGTATTTTTTGTTGTTGAATTCATTGCTAAAAATTATGTTAAATAATGCTGTCTTTTTTTAATAGATCGATGCTTCCCTCTTGCAGCTCTTTACAATCCAAGAGCCTTGCCGGCTGTTCCTGTTGAAGGAACGGCCGGCACTGCATGTATTGCAGGAAGTAGAGCTGCAGGGGTGACGACGGCGGGCGCCAAGGCGGCAGGGGCAGGTTCTGACGATACAGAAGCTGCCGCCTGCACTGCGGCACCACTTGAAATTGTACCAGAAGTAGTGGCAATCTGCACCGAAGTTACGTTTGCCCCAGCATTTGCGTTGGTGCTTGTGCTGACAAGCAAACTTTTCTTTTGTGAACCTTTATTTAACAAAGGGCGCTTCTTGTTTTTGTCGGTAACTATTTGCAGCGCACTGTTTATACTGTCGGCGCCCTCATTAGCTTTCCTAAAGAGTAGATAGGCTTCGCTGTAGGCACCTGTATTGAACTTCGACTGACCTTCATTCAATGCTTTTTTAACGCCTGCAAGTTCACTCTCGATTGTCGCGTCTGCTCCCGCTGCTCCAGCAACTGCCGGCGCAGATACAGTGGGTACTGTGCTACTGGCCTTTTTGCCAGCACGTGCAACCACAGAACCTGAACGTGCTGCGTCGCTAATATACCCTTCTACTTTTTTTAGTTTATCTTTTGAAACAGCAAGGGCATTCTGCGCTGAATTTCTTTTTTGTATTGTAGCGCTGGTAGAAGCAACAGATGCTTCAAAGGCAACTCGACGCTCTGAAGCCGCCGCCAAATGGCTTTTGACTACTGTGTTCAGACTGCTCGTAGCTGAAAACACCGCGAGTGACTTCTGATGCTCACTTAACGATGTTTCAAACTCTGAGCTAACGGCGAGAACGGCTTCGGCGTTTCCTTCTGTTCTTAATGTTTCAGTATTTTTAACAAACTCAATTGCCTGCTCTGAAAACGAGGCTTCAAGCTCTGCCTGAACATCGTCACTCAACCTGCCCTCTTCTGCTAGTTTTTCGGCTTCAGCCAAACGTTTTGCTGCATGCGAAGCAGAGACACGAGCCTTAGCCTCAGAGTTTATAGCCAAAAGCGATTCAACTTTTTCATTAATGTTTGTTTTAACTACATACAGAACATCTCCTGGCAAGGCATCGGATGCGGCATTTGTTGTGCCAATTCCTAACGTAAAAATAAGCAGCGCGGCAATTGGTACTAATACTTTTCTTTTTAGATTCATTGAAGCAAAAAATGCTGTCGTAGAATTGAAATACGGGCTCTTTAATCGCCGGGGGTTCAAAAGACCAAGAATGGCGGGCGATGCCACTCCAGCTGGATGTTTTTCCATAAATTTACTGAATTCGGATGCGCCATGCAGTTTTTCTTCATGAGTCAGAGAAATTTTATTAGCTTTTTCAAGCACGCGTTTTACACGCGGGGTCATGTGCTGAGCATGCTGGCTGGGGGCTTCTTCGTCGCTCATTTTAAAGCTGCCCTGCATACCATTCTGTGTTGAATTGTTGTTGTGTGTTTCGTTCATGTTATTTAAATTTCTTCCCTTCACATTCATGGTTAAATAATTTCCTCAACTTTATTAAACCTCTATGAATGCGAACGGAAATTGTGTTTTCAGATTCACCTGTCATTTCGGCAATTTCTTCAAGCGTGAGGCTTTGCACATACCTCATGAATACTTCGTCGCCATACGGCTCGGGTACTTGTGCAATGAGCTTTATGGCCTCCTCGCCGTCGATTTGGTCGACCCAAGAATCGGTTTCATCTTCACCTGGGTCGAAGCCGAGCTCGTGAAGGTCATCGAGTGACTCTTGGGGCTTTCTGCTGCCACGGCGGCGGTACTCATCTATTATAAGGTTACCCGCAATGCGATACAGGAATGCTCTCATATTTTCTATGTCCTTTCCGCCATGAGCGCCGCTCTTTCCCCCTCCCTTACCAGACTTTTCTGAGGCCAAGTTGCTCCAAGCTTTTGTAAAGGTATCTTGGACGAAATCTCTTGCCATTTCCCTATCGCTCAGCTTGAAAAAGCAGAACCGAAACAATGCGTCGGCATGGGAATTATAGGCTTCAAGAAATGTCTTGTTGAGATCGCCCATACAGTATGACGAAGAGGTGGGCGTTTGATTTCCGAAAAACACGGAAGACAATGAGGCTCAGTTGAGAGGCATCCTTGTCGTAAACAAACAGCTCTCCTACTCGATTATTCCACTTTACCGCTCTAAAATGATATGTCTAGGGGGTATCCACACCTACACCGTTATACAGGAGCACGGATATTTTCCTGCTGGAAAATTCCTCGTGCTCGTGCCAGTCGCGCTCGCAAGTCTCCTGTATAACGGTGTAGGTGTGGATACTGTAGTGTTTTTATGAACTCATCTCTTCTAAAAGCTCACTCAAGTCTTTGTATCGCGGAACTACCCCTTGTTGCTTTACCACCCAGAACATGCCGGGGTTGAATTCTTGAATAAATTCGTAATCGTGGCTTACCAATAAAATTGTGCTTTTTGAGGCCTTGCAAGCTTCGAGGAGAATTTCCCATGTGACTTCGTCAAGATGGTTTGTTGGCTCGTCTAAAATTATGAGGTCGGGCTTCAGGCCGAACACCAAGGCGAAGCGAAGGCGCATACGTTCGCCTCCTGAAAGGTCGTGAACGGGCGTGTTCATTGTATCTAAATTAAAGCGCATGGCGCCAAGAACCGCGCGAGCCTCTTCATCGAAGCAATTAAGCCTTTTCATAACAATACCGAGCGGGAGCTCGTCGGGGTCGAAATGTGCGTGCTGGTCGAAGTAAGCTTTTTTTATGTTGTCGGCCCATACTACTCCGCCTTCTGATGGCTCTAATTCCCCTATCAAGCATTTTAAAAAAGTAGACTTGCCCGAGCCGTTTCGGCCGAGAAGCGCAATATGCGTGCCCGTGCGAATTTCGAGATCGACGCCCTGAAAAATATTTCCTTTATGTTTAGGGTAGTGAAAAGCAATACCGTTCACGCGGCACAATAATTTGCCGTCGTGCAAGGTTGAGCCATGCTGATGTATTTTTATTTTACTCTTCTTGTCGTCTGGCCGGCCTGAATCCTTATGTGCAGCCTTGAGGTCGTTCAGCTCTGCAAGCTTTCTTTGGTATGCAGAAATTTCTTTTCCTCTTATTGCCTTTTGACGCAAAATTACAATAGTAGATTCGAGCTGTTTAATTCTTTTAGATTCAGCGTCGAACTGTCGCTGCATACCACCGAGGCGTGCCATTTTGTCTTCAATATAGTCGTCGTAACCACCTTCTGAAACATGAATTTCGCCGCGAGCAAGCTCTGCAACTTTCGTGGCGATAGAATCGATAATAAGCCTATCATGCGAAATAAAAATAATGCCACCTTTATATTCTTGAAGCGATTCAATAAGAATCATACGGCTGACAATGTCGATGTGGTTTTCTGGCTCGTCTAAAAGTATAAAGTCGGGGTTCGCAGCAAAAGCAACGCTTAACGCCAAAATTTTCTGCTGACCTCCTGAAAGTGAACCACACAAAGATGTTGCATGGCTTTCGGTATTAAAGCCAAGCTCTTTCGCCTCTTTGTGCACTTTTTTGAGAAGCGACAACCCAGCGCGCTTTTCTATATATTGCTGCACGCTTAGCTTTGTAAATTCGGCCTCGAATTCTTGAGGAACATACACCGCTCGAATGTGCGTGTTTTTTTCGACCATACCCGTTTCAGGCTGAAGCTGGCCGGAAATAATTTTAAGGAGCGTCGACTTACCAGTACCGTTTTCGCCCAAAATACATAGCCGCTCGTTTTCGTTGCATTTCAAAGAGACATTGGTAAACACCTGCCGTTCACCGTAGGAATAGGCTATTTTTTTGAGGTTGATGACTTTCACGAAATGCCAGTATAACACACGTATTCATGGTTATTTCACAGCATAAATCCATAAAAAGTTTCAGCGCCACCCTGTGAGAGGTAGCGCTGTTTGAAAGTTTACGGGTTCTTACACCGGGTAGAGAATCTACCGTTAGGCTGCGCGCTTCATTCGATATGAATCGTACCGTCTGCAGGCACGAAGCTGATGCGAAGACCGCTGAGTGCGAAGAATGCCTCATCGTCGGGCGAAACCATAAGATTTGCGGCCGCCGTAATTGCCCCCCGTGTTTTGGGGTAAAAGGCTGTAACGAAAAGTTCGCTGTTTTCTACCACAGCGACAACTTCCTCACCGCATACGGTTCCTTTTACCGTTCTTTCTTCCTCCTGAAGTTGCCTCTGCACAGATCTCACCGCCGAGGTTTTCTCCATACTTGATGCATGTTTCAGATCATAGGTCGCAAGCAGTGCGGCAGCCGAACGCGACACGACAGTCGCGTGGGAAAAGCACGCAGCCAGGGGAAACCTCGTATATGAATTGGCGGCCACATACAAAAAGGTCGTCGATAATCTCGAAGAGAAAGCGGGAGAGAGGATCGAAGATATGCGAGTTCTCGATGACAATAAAGAACTCCCATCTGTGTATTCCTACCGGCTAAGCAGAATAAGCGGATTCCTCGGAGAGAACTCCGATGATATTCGCAAAGACCTGCAGGGTTCCTTGAAAACCGTCCTGCTCGTTGACGAACTCGTTGGCAAGCAGAAATGGAAAGACATCGACTACCCCCAGTTTCAAGACCAGTTACACAGGCAGCTCAGCGAATCAACCATAGCTGCCCATGAAAAAGCTAACGAGCGATTCCAGGCAATTATCGATGACTTGGAGTACAAAGAAAACAAGATCGACGCAATTACCTGGGAAGATGTTCCGGAACACCGGAAGGACTTCTACCGACAGATGGATCGCCTCAAGTACAACTAGGACGTACCCAATCGTCCAACAACAAGAACGCCGCTGCAGCCATGTGCTCAGCGGCGTTTCCTTTTTTATAATTTTGCTTTTACCTTTCTATTTATTTACTACTCTTTACTTAAGAGGATTCTGACCTTGAATGATGCGAATCAAAAACATCACAATAGCTACGACGAGGATGATATGGATGAAATAACCCATAGTGTAGCCGGTAACCATACCGAGAAGCCAGAGAATAATAAGAATAGTTGCGATTGTCGTTAACATGATAGTGCGCGTATTAAATGATAATAAACCTGCATATATGAAGACGACGGGGGTCGAAAGGCATTACCGCACACCTTTCTTATCCACATTAATATATGGCACCCCTATCTATTTTCCCTCTATATATTGTATAATTGGGCATATGAAAAAAATTACATTAATATTGGGTTTGATGCTGGTTTTGACGTTCGGCATTATACACTCGACAAATTACGCTTCAGCTTCAACGTCATCTAGCTCATCAAAAACTTGTACTAATAATGCAACGCTAGGTAGCGACGGGCACTGCCATTGCGATGATGGTTACAAAAAAGTTACTCAGGAAGACGCCGATGGTCGCGCTCACTCTTGCATAGAGTCAGCAGAAGACGGCCCATCTTGTGATGACCTTCAGGCAACCTACGATTCTATGAACGCTGAATATACTATTGCAAAGAACAGACTATCATATGCACAAACAGCACTTACAAGCGCTACAAATGCATACCAAACAGCGGCAGCGAACCCTGCTAATGTAAAAACTCTAGGTACGGTTTCATACAGTTCATGCGTCAAACCAGATGATGCTGTAGGTTGCGGAGGCGACGTAGGAAGCTTTACAAGCACCAGTAAAACATCTGGGGGCTCGTCATGCACAACACTTAGCCAGCAATGCGACCAGCTTGATGCGCTTCTGACATCTACAAACCAGGCTGGATGCCTTCTCATGGCTCAAGCAAATATTTTTACTCAGGCAATTGTTACATCTGCGACAACTACTGCTTCAACAACCACTTCAACCGCAACAACTACAGCAACAACAACTAACTCGACAGCAACAACCACAGCTACAACGACAACCACAACAACTTCTGACCCAGCGTTTGTAATTGGCCTTACCCCAAACACAATTAAACAGGGTGACTCATTTACAGTTAGCGCCACAATTAACTCTTCAGCTGTCTCAAGATATTCTATTAGCGCCAGCAAAGACGGCGTTAATCTTGGAAACTTGCTGACAGGTGCTACGCCTTCAACAACAGCTCGCCCAACTTCAATATCTCAAACATTCAACACTTCATCTTCTATTCTCACAGGTACATACTTAATTCAGATCTCTAACGATGCAAACTTCACACAGTACTCGAGCGCATACCTAACCATAAACTCAAACCTGGGTTCATCAAGTTCGTTCTCTACACAGACACAAACAACAACCAGCGCAACAGCAAGTACAGTTACAACCAATACAACCCAAAATGTCAGCGGGCTTGGTCAAGTAATCTTCCTCCTTCCTTCTGCAAATAGCATTCAGAGAAAGAGTATCGTTTCGCAAATTCATTGGGGATACAATGCGTACGTATTTGGTAACATAGAATTGTATGTCCAGACGGTCTGCGCAACTGGTGCTGTTGGATGCTACCCTCTCACATCACTTATCGCCAGCAACTTACCAGTAAGTAGTGTCTACTATAACTGGGTGATACCTTCTTCGATTCCTTCAAACAGCTATGCGATACTCGTCGCTAAGCAAGGAGCAACAGTTCTAGGTTACAGCTCGAACTTCATCGTACAGAACTAAACAAAATAAAATAGGCTCCTGTTCCGTCCGGGATGGTCGGAACAAGAGCCTATTTTATTTTGTCTGATGAGCGAATTTTTTATCTGTGGCAATTGAATAGAAATAAACAAACACAAAAGGAATACAAATGTGGGAGACTTGCGAGGGCGACTGGCCCGAGGCCTACGGCACTCCTTGTTTACTAACTCGCTTTGCTCATAAGTAAACAATGTCGCTCAAGGAATTTTCTAGCAAGAAAATATCCGTGCTCCCACATTTGTATTCCTTTTGTGTTTGTTTATTTTTTCTCTATCGCTTGATGAATCCCAAATATATTTCCTTCGGTATCTTTGTAATATGCCTGCCATGCCATTCCTGCAATATTAAACTTCGGCATCTGACATACACCACCTGCCTTCTCTACAGCGGCAACAGCTGCATCAAAGTCTGCAACCTGCACGGTGCAAACGAAGGCGTTAGGAGAATTACCTTCTGCTGGTTTCGGCCCACCGCGGAGCAAAAGCCCACCGTTGATACCTGGTTCTTTACTGTCTTTATCGGCGGTCATAACCATCCAATACTTAGTGTCGAGACCTTTCCATTCTTCTATGTGCCAACCGAAGACTTCTTTGTAGAAATTTGCCGCCCGCTCTGGGTTTTCGGCATGAATTTCAAAGTGTACGATTCTGTTCATATTTTTATATATTAATTGCTAATATTCTTATACTAAGCATTGTACATTATTAAATACCACATTAATACTTTTTAAAAAAGCAAAAAGCGACTCGTGCATGTAGCAGGAGCCGCTTTTCTTAACCCTTGGTTGGTTTGCACTTAAAAGCCTTGGTTAGGATGGTACGAAGGAACAAAGGTGATTTCAGGTTGACCATCTTTGTGTATTTCAACACGAATAAGTGCTGCGACCGCATCAACAGTAACATAGGTTCTAAGCGGCCCAATGGTAAAGATTCGATTCGCAAATGCACCATTCACTGGGACCACGCCTTTAATTGCTGCCTTTACAGCACTTTCGGAATCAACTACCCCCGCTGCATTTAAATCAGCCCCTGCTGCCTGCGCAGAATTAAGAACTGATACAACGCACTGGGCGTCGCGAATTGTGGTCTCTTGTAAGGCTGCACTGTTTGTCCGCTCTGAGTAACCCACGACAACAACGCTAAAAACAGAGAAAAGGAACAGAAACGCACCAAGACTCAAGAGGATTTGTAAGAAGGAGTAGGCATTTTGACTTTTTCCCGATAGAAAACTGAGGGCATGATGGATTTTCATATATGTTGAGCTTCATTTGAGTTTACTGAACATCTACACACTAATGTGGCCGACGCGCACTAAAAGCTCAATATTTTAAACTTTTAGTGCGCGCAAGTCACTGGCCAAACCCTATCTTCTTTTTATTTAAAGAGCACTGCTACACCGATATTTATAGCACAACAGGGCAAAAAGTCGATATAAAACAATTGATCATAAAGCTCTAGACCTAATCTACCTAGAACTATCACGCCCTAAAACATCTTTCTTAAAATGCTTCAAATACGCGACAAGAATAAAGCTGATGATGACCATTAAAAACCAAGATGTCACCTTTTGAGTAGAAACTACCGTCCATTCGTGAATTTGGTCTGGGTACTTCCAGGCGCCGAGGTAAGTTGAAATATTTTCAGCTACCCAAATGAAGAAAGCCACCAAAATAAATGCTAGGTTTTGCGGCATCCAATACTGCCTATTTGTAACAGTAAAATATACTTTAGTCTTCCAAAATAAAGTAAACACAGCAACAATGAGAAAGATGCGGAAATCGTATATGAAGTGGTTAGTGAAAAAATTAACGTATATTAAAATGCACAGAACGACACTTGCAGCATAATTTTTGTAATTTACTAATTCCATTTTAAATATTTTATACGCCTGACTCATATAGCTACCAATTGCTGCATACATAAAACCGCTATATAAAGGCACCGTGGCAATTTTAAAGAAAGCATCTTCGGGGTAACTCCACGAACCTATGCCAGGGCTTGTCTTGTAAAGTTCAAGTATGAGGCCGATGATATGGAACAAAAAAATAACCTTGACCTCATCTTTTGTTTCAAGTTTCGTAAAATACAAAATTGCCTGTATTAAAACGGCTGCTATAAAAATAAAATCGTACCTTGCGATGCCAAACACATGGATGTAATTCGACAGGAAGAGCAACACAAAAAACGAACCGGCAAAAATGGCGGCCTGAGCCTGCTTGAGGCCGAAGATAAGGAATTCGCGAAGAAACCGCTTTAAACTGCTTGGTTTTATTGATGTTGAAGCCTCGACATTCATATATATGTGTAGATTGTACCAGAAATGCTACTATGGCTCATATACACACTTTATGGCCACAGCCCCTGTTAAAACCTCGAGAAAAGAACCAGTTTGGGATGTTGTTGTAATTGGCGGCGGCCCAGCTGGCATGATGGCGGCAGGGCGAGCGGCCGAGCGCGGAGCCAAGGTTCTTCTACTTGAAAAAAATGAGACTTTAGGCAAAAAACTTTTAATTACTGGCGGCGGGCGCTGCAACGTAACTAATGCTGAGCAGAATGCGCGTAAACTTCTAGAAAAATTCAAAGACAGCAATAAATATTTGTTCTCTGCATTTTCAAAATGGAGCGTAAAAGAAACGCTCGACTTCTTTAACGGCCGCGGCATGGAAACTAAAGTTGAAGCCCTGCAACGCGTCTTCCCTACTAGCGACAGGGCGCAGTCGGTATGGAATGTATTAGTTGAATATATGAAGGAAGGGAAAGTTACAGTTCGTTCGAATAGCGAAGTAATAGGGTTTGAGCATGAAAACACCGGCGAAGAAAATTTAACAGAAAACAACAAAGCTGCTAGCGGTAAAATTACTGCCGTAAAAATTGCCGTCGTAGGAAAAACAAAAACAATTGTTAAAGGCAAACAATTTATTTTGGCAACTGGCGGAAAGTCGCACCCTGAAACTGGCTCAACAGGCCAAGGTTTTGAATGGCTAAAAGAAATGGGTCACACAATTATTGAGCAAGACGCAGCACTTGTGCCAATTGCACTTAAAGATGAATGGCCTAAACACCTGCAGGGTATCACAATAAAGGACGTGAAGATTTCTCTTTTCCAAAATAATGTTAAGCAACACACAGCAGCGCCTGCAGGAGGTACAACGAAGGGCCGGATACTTTTCACTCACTTCGGTGTTTCGGGCCCAACCATTCTTAATATGAGTCGTGATATCAGTGAGCTTTTAAAGTACGGCGAAGTGGTTATTTCGCTCGACCTTCTGCCTGAACTCGATTACGGCAAACTTAACTTGAAGCTTCAAGAAATTCTTAAAGAGCATACAAATAAAAAATTTAGGAATAGCTTGAGCGAGCTTGTACCTTCGGCTATCGTTCCAGTAATTGTTGGGCTTTCAAAAATAGACCCAGAAACCTGGTGCCACAGTGTTACCCGCGGACAACGCTTGGCACTTGTACAATTAATGAAGGCAATACCACTGAATGTAAAAGGCTTGCTTGGGGTAAATAAGGCGGTAATAACTTCGGGCGGAGTAAAGCTCGGTGAAATAGATTTTAAGACAATGCGCTCACGCCTCTACCCTAATTTATTTTTGATAGGTGACATTTTGCATATCGACAGGCCATCAGGCGGCTACAGTCTGCAATTATGCTGGACAACCGGGTTCGTGGCGGGAGATTCTGTAAGCCTTTAAGGAATCAATCGGCTATTATTAGGTTACCGACTTAGAATATGGTTTACAACCAAGCTATTCCTTGTTAAGGTGTGAGCGTCGACACTCTTAGTAAAAAAGTTCTAACTCACTATTCTCATATGAACGATACACAGACTCCAGCAGCGCCGGTTCCTGCTCCTGAAGAAACTACAACTTCACCTGCACCTACTGCACCTGAAGAAGCGGCTGCGCCTGCACCTGAAGTTGCCGCAACTCCTGCAGCGTAACTTTCAGCAAGATTTGCAAAAAACTGCTTTCGAAAGAGAGTGGTTTTTTGTTTATATAGGTCACATTGAAAGTCGTAAATTGCGACTTTCAAATTACTCTGTTCTATACCCTATTTGCTGCTTTGGCTCATTATCGTCCTTAATAAGCAACCTTATGGCCTCAAATATAGCAGTAAAATTGGTTTCGTTCTTCTTTTCCATCTCTTCTACCCTTTCCCTAAGCTCCTTATAGGCGTCTATCATGTCTCGAAGTTTTGTGAAAATTCTTATTATTTGAATATTTACCTGTATCGCCCTTTTACTGTTCAGAACACTTGATAACATGGCTATTCCTTGTTCAGTAAAGACTAAGGGCGGTTTTCTGAGGCTAGTTTTAAGGCTAGAATTGGATATCGCAAATTGCGATATCCAATTCTGCATTTCATGTGGTGTAAGTTGAAACATAAAATCTTCAGGAAATCTGTCTACATTCCTCTTTACGGCTTCATTCAGGCGCATTGTCTCCACCCCGTATAACACGGCTAAATCTCTATCTATCATCACCTTCCTACCCCTTATAAAGTAAATTCTTTCCCTTATATTCTCGATATTTATAGAAATATCTATTATTTCATGTTCTTGCATGCGCTTAGGCTAACAAGAAGCATATGAAGAGGCTATAAAAAAATTCTAAAGAACCTCAAAGCAATAGACAACCTCTCTTACCTTAAACATCGTGCGTATCTTCTTCTATTCTTATTTGTTTTTGAGTCATTCGTTTTGTGATCGACCGAAACCAAGCCCTTAAGTTTTCACGTTTTATATTTGGATCTTTATCAAATCTTATTAACATATTTCTCATTCTATTTAATGTACCCGCCTCTAGCTCCTTGGATGTTACTGCGTCATAAATAACTTCTTTTGTGCTTTTATTAACAGCCTGCTCAACAAGAAAATCTACCGTACTCTCATCAAGAGTGAAATTGACCAAATCTACGAAACCTAACGCTAAATCTTTTTCAGTAATAACGCCTTCCATCCATCTTTTACGTGCCTTTTCTAAATATTCCTTGTGATAATCTCTGGTTGCAGTTGTAGCCATATACGACTGAATAATCAAACGCCACTGCCTCTCAGAATCACCCGCAGCACCAGCCTCTTTTTCCAAAAAATTAATTAATTTACCTTCAGCGCTAGGGTCTTCAAAATTTTCAATAATTAAGTCAAGTTGATTATCGGCTTCACGTCTTTTATCTGCATCCAACTTACCGGCGGCCTCTAGTATATCTTGTAATTCACTTTGAATATACACAAGCAAAGCCTCAAGCGCATTGTGAGCATCGGGGTGTTTAAAGATAGCATCTCCTTCATATTCATTAGGTGGAATAGGCATAAATTGCCTATCTTCAGCGTCGGTGCTTTGATCTAATTCAAAATGTATTTTTATTGATTGCCGCAAAAAAGATTTTACCAAGGGAACAATATCCTCAATACTATCAACTACAGTACAAAGTTTTCTAATCGTAGCATCAAGTTCATGAAGCTTAGTGATATTTCCGCTCAAAGAACGCTCAATAAGGCCTTGTATCTCTTCGTTGTATTTTGGTTCTGGTGCACCTTCATCCATATTTTTATATTTCTACTATTTATATAGACCTTCACGTATGAGCTCAGAGTAATTTTCTACCCTTCCGACCTTCTTCGATATTTCGCTAATATAATACTTTTCGCGTGCTTGTTCAATAGACAAATTAGTGTCTATGAGACCGCGGTCTAGTGCTAGTTTGTCGGCGTAGCTTGTAAAAACAACCTGCCAATCGAGCCGCGGTAAAATGCCTGGCCAGATTTTATTTACATGATGGGCAATGCTCGACGTACAGTTGGCATAAATTGAGTTGTACCATACAGGATGGACAGAAATTTCATTCATACGCTGAAGCATATCTACAAGAAGAGCCCTTCCCTCTGCTGGCGTAGCTTTCAAGGGGTATGCATACACTTGGTCTTGCCTCGCTTCTGTTCTTAGGTAAATAACATCACGTTCGTCTGCAGGAATATACATTAAAGGATATGTATGCAAAGTGCCGTCTAATAAACTATAATTCTGACCTTTCTTGAGCCTACCTTCTATGGTTAGTGCAAGAAAAGAATGATCAGTAGTATCGCCTTTTAATTTGCCCTTAGAAGAACTGGCGTTTGAGAACTCAAATGACAGGAGTGTATGAGAAAAAGCGCTGCCTGGGTCG
>OFRG01000414.1_pt1 | contig 16935 bp, 8 predicted proteins | sample 1543071 | NCBI WGS metagenome assembly OFRG01 (sample SAMN07774222, study PRJEB24372) | wastewater metagenome | isolation source: WWTP Verbania (Effluent) | place: Italy: Verbania | collected 2015-12
TGACATTAATGTACTGGCCATAGGTATTGATCGTTCCTCCGGTAGCTCCGGTACGGGTAACCGTCGTGTAGTCTCCGTAGGTCGTGTCGGTGCCGGTGGTGACGATGCCGGTGTCGGTCACGGTGTTCTTGAGGCCGTATTCGGTATCCGCCGTCGTACGAGTCGAAGTATGCGTCAGATCGACCCGGGAATTCTGAATCGAACCGGCTCCGTCGGATTCAGCATATACAGTGAAGATCGGATTAGAATCGATCTGAGCAGAATAACTCATGACCGTACCAGCACCCGCGGCTGCAGTCACCGGCATATCGATCCAGGAAGTAATTCCCGCATTCTCATCAAAGCTCATCGCTCCGAGATTGAGGTTGGCAATCGAGGTGACACCGGTCGAGTCGATGGAGAACTGCTCAGTCGTGGTGAGACCGCTGCCGGTCGCGATCTTGAACTTGCCAGAGTCGCTATTGTCGACGCCGAGGGTGAATTGAGTCATCGGCGTGGTGCCAGTGCGGAACTTGATGAGTGGGTCGTAAATAGCAGAGGCGGCGGTGATGGTCTGGACGATGTCGGCGGAGGCGCCGTACAAATCAAGCAGCGTCGAAGGAGTAATCGTCCCAATACCCACATTCCCAGCAGCATCAATCACAAACGGCGTAGTATCACCTGACTGATCGTTGACGACAAAGCTGCTTCCGGTGCCGGAGTTTGTGATAGAGAAGACATTCGATCCGGTGACAGCGATATCCGTACTCGCATCCAGAGTCATCGCATCTTTGAATTCAGTGAAATCAAGCGTATCAGCCGTAATCGAGGAAGCACCAAGCGTTCCCACGGACAAGATACCTGTTCCTGCCGCTGCCTGCACTACTCCTCCGGCTGAGAGACCCGAGAACGTGATAGTACCCGAGCTCGTGATACCAGTGGCGGCAGCGATGGCTCCGGTTGAGTTGACCTGGAACTGAGAGGTGGCGCCGACGGAGAAGAGGGAGGATGGAGTGGAGGTGCCGATGCCGACGTTGCCACCATTCAATATAGCCGCATAATTCGTATCTGCTCCAGAGACATTCACAGAGAGACCAGTCGCCGTGCTGGTACCGCCGGCGTCCCCGGTGACATTAATGTACTGGCCATAGGTATTGATCGTTCCTCCGGTAGCTCCGGTACGAGTGACCGTCGTGTAATCTCCGTAGGTCGTATCGGTGCCAGTAGTGACGATACCGGTGTCAGCGATAGTCGCATAGGTACCATAGAGAGTGCCCGCGGTCGTACCAGTCGAAGTCTGGGTTACGCCGAGCCGCGCTCCAGCCTGAAGCGTATAGGCTCCGACTGAGATACCACCATTCTGGATACCGCCGACCCCATCAGATTCTGAGTAAACCGTAAAGAGCGGATTGCCATCGATCTGAGCAGTATAACTCTCCACCGTCCCAGCCGTAGCTGAGGAAGTCACCGGCATATCAACCCAGGTCACCGCCCCTGCATCCGCTTCGAAGCTCTGCGCTCCGAGCGAAAGATTGGCGATATAGGTCGTACCAGTTGAATCGATCGTGAACTGATTGGTGCCCGTGATATCAGAACCAGCGAAAATCTTGAACTTATCCGCATCCGAGTCATCGATGCCGAGCGAGAAGAGCGGCGAATTTTCGGTTAGCTCAAAGTTGATAACCGGATTGTAATTCCCCGCATTCGTATTCGCAATTGTCAGGACCGTATTGGCTGTAGAAGTCGAGAGGAGATCGAAGGCCGTATCTGGTGTCGCGTCCCCGAGACCAAGCCTCTTATTTGTATTGTCCCAGAAGAAATTCGCGTTGTCCTGACTCAATGCGCCTGACGCACCAGCGAAGATGACTGATCCTGCAGTCGGAGCAAACCAGGTCGGAGCACCGGTTCCACCAGAGACCATTGCTTGACCGGCGGTACCGACGGCTGAGAAGGCATAGGCAGAACCGTTGGAATAGGCTACGGAGCCGGCGGAGCCAACTGTGGTCGATCCCGTACCACCCAAAGCGACGCCGAGGGAGGAACTAACACTCCACGTTCCTGAAGAGATAGTTGGAATACCAGTCGAAGCGGAAGTATTAATCCCCGTGCCTCCGTACTGGGCTCCGATGGCGGTACCCTGCCAGGTGCCGGAGGTGATGGTACCGGTGGCGGTGATGCTCGAGAGATTGCCGGTGGTGATGATGGTGCCGGAGACATTCGGCAGGGTCAGTGTATTGTCAGCGGTTGGATTGCTGATGACCAAGGTAGTCTCATTGGCATCATCAACACCGGTGCCTTCGAAGACGATCTGGTTGCCAGTGGTGACATCGAAGTAGAAGCGGGAGTTGGTGCTGGCGGAACCGCCGAAGGCGACATCATCCGCAGTCGCCGTCAAATACGTAACGGTACCAGCGTCCGTCCAGTAGTTCACTCCGGCTGGAGAGATCCAGGTAAATCCGCCACCCGCATCGTACGACAGCATATAACCAGCGGTCGCTGCGTTCGTCGCGTTCAGATCTACCTCCGCAATCGTGCTATCGGTGATTTCCGCCGTATCGATTGCCGTGCCCAGGGTCGAAGCGATTGTGATTGATCCTGCTCCGTTCGTGATGGTGATGCCGGTCCCCTGTGTCAGCGTAGCGAGCGAGAAGTTATTATTCGCATCATGTCCAATCAATATCTGACCATTCGTCGCTGCCGAACCGTCGACACCCGTGCCGCCACGGGAAACATTCAGCTGATTCTCCCCTGAGAGCGCTGAGGATCCGGTGAAATACGCCACCTGCCCGGTCGTACCGGAGCCAGTCAATCCACCCGCGCCTGAAACGCTCGACCAGGTCAGATTGCCCGATCCGTCAGTCGTCAGGAGCTGATTCAACGCGCCATCATCCGGAGGGAATACATATATAGTATCCTGGGTCATCGCCGTATGCGGCTGCAGGATGATTTGGTAATCCGTCGTCCCCTGCTCAGAATAGATACGCAACGCTCCATCAGCACCGTCTTGTCCGGTGCGAATGACTCCATTTACATCCAAAGTATATGCGGGGCTCGCTGTCCCCAGACCGAGCCTATTATCTGTATCATTCCAAAAGAAATTTGCATTATCCTGTGTATAGACACCGCTTGCTCCGGCAAAGACGATCGACCCCTGAGTAAATTGAGTACTTGTTCCCGTACCGCCTGTTACCACTCCGAGCGCTGAGACTACTGACCATGCACCCGAAGAGACTACCGGGACGCCCGTCGAAGCTGATGTATTAATACCCATACCACCACGGGAAGCCGCGAGGTACTGTTCGGCTGTCAGCGTATTCGAGCTACTCCAATACGTAACATATCCGTTCGTTCCTGATCCAGACAATCCGCCAACACCCGATATAGAAGCGCAGCCCCATGTATTCAAGGCATCATCCCAAGCAAGTACCTCTTGATTCGCACACCCCTGCAGAAGCGTCAGCTCATTCGATCCTGCTCCCTGGAATTCAAGGCCGGAGTTGGTGCTGGTTGCTCCCGTACCATCAGCGGTATCGAGGAGATCAATGGCGAGGGTCGGGGTACCCCCTTCGGTGCTGGAAGCACCGGAGATACCGCTGCCCGCGGTGATGGTGGCCACGTAGTTGCCCGTCGTATCGGTACCCAAAGCCACCGAGTTCGCCTGGATGGTGGCGACACCGGTGTTGGAGATGAGGACATCACTGCTCATGGAGACGAAGACGGGGACACCCGTCGCATTGGCGACGAGGAACTGGGCATCAGTACCCGCAGCGGTGGCCTGGATGGCTCCGGCACCGTTGCCGTAGAGAACGCCGCTCGTCGTAAAGGTCGTGGCACCAGTACCACCCTGAGCGACGGAGAGTGCGGTGGTGAGACCGGAGAGCGAGGTGATATCCGAGTTAGCTCCTGAGGCAGCGGCTCCGAGATTGGAACGGGCTCCTGAGGCATTGTTGGCTCCGGTACCGCCGTTCAAAACTGGGAGAATACCAGTGACTTCAGTCGTGAGATCGATGCTCGTGCCTAAGGTGGAGGCAACGGTGATGGAACCGGCTCCGTTCGTAATGGTGATACCGGCTCCCTGCGTGAGGGTCGTAAGCGTGTAGCCGGTGCCGTTACCGATCAAGAGTGTGCCATTGGCTGCGGTGGCTCCGTTCACCCCCGTGCCTCCGTACTGGGCTCCGATGGCGGTACCCTGCCAGGTGCCGGAGGTGATGGTACCGGTGGCGGTGATGCTCGAGAGATTGCCGGTGGTGATGATGGTGCCGGAGACATTCGGCAGGGTCAGTGTATTGTCAGCGGTTGGATTGCTGATGACCAAGGTAGTCTCATTGGCATCATCAACACCGGTGCCTTCGAAGACGATCTGGTTGCCAGTGGTGACATCGAAGTAGAAGCGGGAGTTGGTGCTGGCGGAACCGCCGAAGGCGACATTGTCGGTCGTATCGGTCAGATACGTCACTGCTCCTGTGCTGGTCCAGTCGCTCGTACCACCAGTCTTGTTGGAACATACCCACGTGCTCGATCCGGAATTCCAGGCCAAAACCTGATCATTGCTACAGCCGCCGATCAGACGTAGACCATCAGCCGCGGCTTCGAGTCCGGAATTCGATGCGGTCGTAGCGGTCACACCGGTCGTCGTCACATCGACACCGATGGTGATCGTGCCGGCGCCATTCGCAATCGAGACCGCGGTCGATCCAGCTGAAAGCGTCGCGAGCGAATAACCGCTACCATTGCCGATGAGCAATTGGCCATTACCGGCTGCCGAACCGTTGAGACCAGTGCCTCCACGCACCGGCGAGAGATACTGCTCCGTACCCAGCGATCCGGTACCAGTCCAGTAAGTGGCATAGCCATTGGTACCGATGCCAGTAAGACCGACCGAGAAACTCATGCATTCCCAGACGCTCGTCGTGTCATTCCAGGCGATACCCTGTCCGTTGGCGCATCCCTGCAGGAGTGAGAGCTCATTGGATCCAGCTCCGGCGAATTCGAGTCCGGAATTGCTCGAGGTTGCCCCGGTGCCATCAACAGCATCAAGAATATCCAGTGCCACCGTCGGTGCCGCACCCTCAGATCCCGAACCGGTCACAACAATACCATTCCCGCTAGTAAGGGTCGCCAGATAATTCCCGACCGTATCAGCCCCGAGATTGATGAGATTCGCGAACGACTGCGTCGGAGCAAAAACGATATTGCCTGTCATGGTACCACCAGCCAGTGGCAAGAATGTCCCGCCCGCGGTCAGTACGTTTGAAAAAGTCGTGCCGTCATTCGACACCTGCCATGCTCCGGCTGCGCCGTTGTACCGGAGAGCTGGACCGTTGGCCGCATCCGCGACACGCAGATCGTACGTCCCGGTCATCGATCCACCATCACCGATCGTGAAAATCTCGGAGTTCGTCCCGGTATCGGTGTTCTGGTCATGCAGACGAGCATCATTGCCGAGTACGAGCTGCTTCGTTCCCTTGCCTGTCGGCAGCTGCTTGATATCGATCTTCCCCTTGTTGCCGATAATCAACAAATCCCCGGAACCCGTCCCCGGCACTCTCCCCTGAATACGATCCGCGTTGAGTGCGGAAGGCACCGATCCGAGACGCTTGCGCGGGATCATCTCCGAATCCGTACCGATGCGGATACCGACGTAGTAGCTCCCCTGATTGAAATCAAGCGAGGCCGGCAGCGGCGTCACATCCCCGAGGAATGTCCGGAACATACCGTTCTTGACCTCGATAGTCCGAGTTTCTTCCCAGAGCCGAGAACCAGCATCGGTATTCGATGGATACGCATCGGCTTCCGCCCGGTCAGTAGCATAAATCGCGAAACGGGCCTCGTATGAGCCATTGGTGATCACTTTGTTGTCCGCATCGAAAAGCGAAGCGGTAAGAGGAATTTGCTTTATGGACTGCGCAAAAACAGGTCGTGAGTTACTCCACCACCCCATGAGCATCCCTCCCGCCAGTGCGATCATCAGGATGAAATATGCTGTTTTTCGGTTTTTATTTTTTACATACAATGACATGTAATTTTCTCCCGAAATATCTCTTTTATTTTATCATACATTTTCTCTTTGCAATACCCCTTTCAGCCGCTTGTTCCTGTGTTTTTACCGAGTGTCAAGGGTCGTCATCCGCGTATCATTTTTTCTCCAAAAATCAGTCTCATTTTCGACCCGAAATTCCATCGGTTTTCAGACTACTTTTTCTTCACCGCCCATCCGAACACATCACCTACCGCATCCGCAATCAGATCGAACAAAGAAACCGTCCGCGAACCCGTATACACCGCATGTGGATCACTTGCCTGCTCATTACCGAACCGATCCTGACTCTTGATGGTATAGACGTAGGTCGAGGCTTGATCAAGCCCAGAAATGATCAGGCTGTGGTTCAAGCTATAATCATCTTCCGAGGAAATCTTCGGCGTCTGACCGACACCCTTGGAATACTCGACATCCGCCTTCGCCAGCTTGTTCGTCCGCCAGGTCAGCACCAGACGTACCTCCTGCTTGTTCTTCTCAGTAAAGGCATCGCCGCGAACATCGGTGATCTCAAGCGGCGAAGGATCATCATCCGAAAGGAAGAATTCCGCCTCACCACCGATAGCGATATCACCGACCCGATAATTCTCGCTCCAGTAATTCGCATCACCGTAGAGCGGAACCGGCTCAATCTCTGCCGGTGCGGTCGTCACTGGAATCGATGCCGGTTTGGAAATCTCAGTCGGTACAGACTCCTCAATCGGCTGTTCGATCGGACGGCCAGCCGTCAAATACCAAAAAACTCCTCCTCCGATCAACAGAAGCAAGAGAAATATCAACACCCAGATCACCCGTTTTTTATTTTTCTGAGGCGGCTGCCAAGGACTACCCGCGGCATCTGTCGGAGCCAGATCATTGCCGGTCGTAATCGGTTGAAGAGCACTGAAGCCTCCCGACCCTTCGCTTGCCATAAACGGCAGAAATATCACCATGGGATAACAGGCGAATTATACCAAAAAAACCCCATAAATGAAAGTAAAAACGATTCTTTCAACCAGTCTCAACGCGACAAACTATTTGCTCCTCTATTTTTTCGCCGGTATACTGAGCTCGAATCCATGAAACCCACTCCTATGACGCATGCAGACACGCTCACAGGGCATCGCTATACCGTCATCATGGCCGGCGGCACTGGTACTCGTCTCTGGCCGCTCTCCCGCGTCGCCCGACCGAAGCAATTCCAGGCCTTCACCTCAGAAAAAACGCTTATACAAGAGACTTTTGACCGGGCAGCCACCACGGTACCCGCCGCACAGATCTTCGTCTCTACCGGCCAAAAATACACTGATCTGACCCGTGAGCAGCTCCCGCTCATCACACCCGAGCAACTCATCATCGAGCCTCTCGCCAAGAATACCGCGCCGGCCATCATCTACATCGCCGCCATCATGGCAGCGCGCGACCCCGAGGCCATCATTGCGACCATCGCCTCAGACCATGCCATCGAAAACCCAGAAGAATTCACTCGCGCTATCGATCTCGCTTTCCAGACCGCCGAGACGCACCCGGATGCTCTCATCACCATCGGTATCAATCCGACCCGTCCTGATACGAATTACGGCTATATCCGCATGGGTGAAGAGCTCACGCTCTCAGGTACCGATCGCGTCTTCCGCATCGAGAATTTCAAAGAGAAACCCGACCAAGCGACGGCCGAAGAATACCTCGCTTCCTGGGAATATCTCTGGAACGCTGGCTACTTCATCTTCCGCGCTTCATCCCTCCTCGCCTGGATCGATACCTATGCTCCCGAGCTCTCTGATTTCACCCGATCCATCACGACCGCTCTCAAAGCAGACTCGCTCTCGGATGAAAAACTCACCGAAATTTTCTCAGCTGTCGACAGCCTACCGATCGATACTGTCCTCGCCGAACGCCTTCCGAAAGAGCAGCGTTTCGTCGTCCCAAGCGCCCTCAAATGGAGCGACGTCGGCGGCTGGCACACCCTCTATGAATTCCTCTCGGAGCGCCACCTTTCGAGCGAAGTCATCCGCGGCCAGCATATCGATTTAGACAGCAAAAATTGCTTTATCCATGGGGATAAGCGCCTTATCGTGACCGCCGGACTCAAGGATATCGTCGTCATCGATACCGATGACGCTCTCCTCATCGCCGACCGTGAAACTCTCTCGCGCGACATGAAAAAACTCCTCGCCACCCTCCCTCCGGAGCAGCGTTAAACTTCTACTTACCCAAAGATATATCCTCAATATTCTGAGCGGCCCAACTGCTCAGAATATTTTCTATCTCCCCATCAGATAAAGGTCATTGATTTCTGTCGCTGATAGAGCACGGTTATAGATCCGGACTTCATCGATAGAACCCTTAAAATTGGAATCTGGGTAGACCGACCGACCACCGATATCAACAACAACTCCATTATTACTAAACTGTGAAGCTGGTACTGTTCCTGTAAGCGTTCCGTTATTCAAAACGCCATTCACATAGACATCCATCGTCTGTGCTGACGCGTTATATACTCCTGTCACGAAATACCAGTTATTGATATTCCACACCAAAGAGTTGGTACTTCGTGTGACCAAAGTGTTTACGTCTGAAGCTACACTAAACGTGAATGTTCCATCACTTTTCGTAGTGAACATATACGCTCTACCCGTACCCACTTGAGATTTTGAGATGATAGCCTGCTGTGTTTCCGCGCCTGTTCCCGCAAGTCGCGTCGGATTAACCCAAGCAGATAGTGTCATACCTCCCGTCAACCGGAGAGACAATGGGTCACCGAGAGTTACAATACTTCCTATAGGACTCAACCCATTAAAACTCAGCGCCTGACCGATCTTACCCGGGATAACTGAGGGGCCATTCGTCAGCGTGCCGTTGTTCCCCTGTCCGCTCCGATCATAGGCGGTGGTCCCAGAAACATCCGGCCCATTGAATGACCACTGGCCCACAAGACCGTTCGTTAGGATGCTATTACGGCTGTCGTTGATCGTCGCATGCGATGATTCACTATAGAGATCGGCTATTTCTGTTGCTAATAACGCACGATTGTACACACGAACTTCATCGATAGAGCCAAAAAAATAAATCCCTGATCGGCTCCCCACCAGAAAATTTGATGATGCATTTGAATAGCACGGCTGATTCGTCAAAGTTGAATCGAGTGTCCCATTTTTGTATATGTTCACATTACAATTGGATACATTCTGAACAATAACAACATGTTGCCAAACGCCTGCCTGAATCAACCCAACTGAACTAAATCCATTTGTATGTGTACCATCCCGAAAAGCAATCACTACACGCCCGTTTTCCATAATACCTAAATCATACCCAAGATCAGCAATACTATATTTTGACAAATAAAATTTGTAATCGCTCAACGAAGTTGGGTTTATCCAGGCGGAAAGTGTGATATTACCGGTAAACTGAAGATTTGTCGGGTTGCCCATATCTACATAATCATTAACCCCATCAAAACTCAGCGCCTTCCCCATCTTCCCATCCGTCCACGTCGGACCGTTGGTCAGGGTTCCGGTGTTATTGCCCGCTGGAGAGAAGTCTGTCGCCTGCGTGCCCCGCCCATCCTCAAACGACCAATACCCAACCAAGCCGGTATTGTCCGATGTTTTCTCTTTGGCGGCTCCAAGTGCGTAGATATCCGCTACTTCGGCAGCAATCAAAGCTTTGTTATACGCACGCACTTCATCAATCTGACCGGTAAAATAACCACCATCCCCTCTCCGGCCGATTTCCAGCGGCAGAGCTGTATTAAGCATCGAACCTGCAAACGTTGAAGTTGATCCAACAGAGACGCCATCGATATACACGGTCAACAACACTCCGTAGTCGATAGACATTGAATAGTGATGCCATTGACCATCATTGAGGGTTCTACCCACAGAAACTGAAGCATAACCACTGCCCCCACCTTGATAAAGATTGAAGCACAACGTCGCATTATTATCGTTCTCGACGGTATATTCCCAGCCGCTAACACCATTGCCTTTCCCCAGCACATTACGGCCCGCATTCCCACACCCATCACCACCGACCGCCGGAGCATTCGTCGGGATTTTTGCCCAGAATGATATCGTCAGATCATTCACAGCTGGACTGAAGACATCTTGATCTGGTATAGACACATAGTCATCTGCTCCATCGAAATCCAGACCCTTGATCGCCCTTCCAGCAACCCACGTCGGCCCATTCATCAGCGTACCATTAAAATGATTGTTTGATGTATCGCCCGCCGTTGTACTAGTCCCTTCATCAAAATTCCAATACCCGACAAGCCCAATCGGCACCGACTGCTGAGCGACGCCCGCACGGGCGTTCTTCCAATACCAATACCCACCACCGAGAGCGGACAAAACAAGGATGATGATAATCCACTGGAAAACTCGAGACATACGCTTGCTCTCAGTATATCAAACATACGCTGATTCTTCGACAAAAAAACCGCCAGAATTTCTTTGGGCGGTTTCTTTTTTGATACGATGGTTGTTTCCTAGAGTCCGAAACGCTGGAACATCTCCTGCAGCTCTTCCGGAGAATAGTATTCGATGATGATACGACCACCATTGCCAGCCTGCGCGATCTTGACCTTGGTCCCGAGTTTCTCGCGGAGCTTCTCCATACGCTCTGACAATTCTGGCGGCAGAACCGTCTCTTTGCGGACATGCGTGCGCACCGATACGGTCCGCGCCTGCATCTCTGTCTCACGCACGGTGAGACCGGACTTGATAATCATTTCGAAGAGCGCTCGCTGCTTCTCAGGATTCTCAATCGCGAGCAACGCCTTGGCATGCCCCTCAGAAATCTTTCCCTCGATGACCGCGCGCTGGATCTCGACGGGCAGATGGAGCAGACGGACGGTATTGGCGACCACACTCCGGCTTTTCCCCATCTTCTTGGCAACCTCTTCCTGATGCAGGCCATATTCCTCCATAAGGCGGAGATAGGCTTTGGCTTCTTCGATCGGATTGAGATTGTGGCGCTGGGTGTTTTCGATAATCGCGAGCTCGAGCTTGGTCCGTTCATCCGCATCACGGATAATCACCGGGACTTCTGCGATTCCAGCCAGTTTTGAGGCTTGGAGACGCCGTTCTCCAGCAATCAGCTCATAATTCTCCCCCTTGCGGGTCACCACGAGCGGCTGCAAGATACCGTGCTCCTGTATCGACTGTGCGAGCTCCGCGAGCTTCTCCTTGTCGAACTGCACGCGCGGCTGCTCGGGATTCGGAGCGATCTTGTGAAGAGGCACCTTGACCACGCTGTCGCGATCGATACTCGCCATCGGATCAGCAGCCTTGACCGCGGGTGCTGGCGCAGCAGCTCCGGTTGGTTCGGATGGCTTGGCTACTGGCGGTGTTCCTGCTGGTGGCGTCACTGGAGAAGCTGTTCCTGGGTCCCGCTGCTGTACCGGATTAATGACAAACGGCGAAGCAAAAGACTGCGGTCCAGTCGTCTCGCGCGGCTCATCCGCCCCCACAGGCTTCTTGGGCGGTATCAGCGAAGAAAGTCCTCGTCCTAATCCATACTGCTGTGCCATAGCGCTCTTTTTTATTTATACGCGCACGACCCGCCGTGCAATGAAGATTCTTGTATATCTCAATCTTAAATCGGAACCGGAGAATCACCAAATCAGATCTCGGCCGCCACTTCTTCCGTAGCTTCGATTTTCGGCTCGCGAGCGATGATTTCCCGAGCCACACCCTTGTACGCTCTCGCTCCCTTGGAGAAAGCATCGAAATCCAGAATCGACTTACCGAAAGATGGCGCCTCCGCCAGACGCACCGATCGCGGAATGACATTCTCGAATACCGGACCAGGGAAATGTGCCCGCACCTCATTGACCACCTGCCGCGCGAGACGATTGCGCCGATCATACAGAGTCAAAAGAGCACCAAAAATCTGGAGGTCCGGCTGCAAACGCTCACGCACGAGCTCGATTGTCCCCAAGAGCTGAGAGAGTCCTTCAAGCGCGTAGTATTCGGTCTGCACTGGAACGATGACGCCGTCGCTCGCGACGAGCCCGTTGATCGTGAGCAGCCCGAGTGATGGCGGACTGTCGATAAGGATATAGTCATAGTGCGGCCGAAGCACCCGGAGTACATTGTGCAGACGGAACTCGCGGCCATCCAGATGGATCATCTCAATCTCGGCTCCAGCGAGATCCTGAGCGGCCGGGATGATATGAAGATTCTCAGTATCCGTCGCATAGATAATCTCCTGCGGTGGCACTCCCATGATCATCGCGTGGTAAAGATTCTTCTCGATGCCATCCTTCTGGATACCGAGCCCCGAAGAGGCATTGCCCTGCGGATCGAGATCGACGAGGAGTACGCGCTTGCCAAACTCAGCCAGGTAGCGTGCGACATTAATCGTCGATGTCGTCTTGCCGACACCGCCCTTCTGATTGACGAACCCGATGATCTGAGCCATAGAAAGAAAAATTCTGAGAAAAACGTGAATCGACGTATGAGACGGGTGATGAAACCAAACCCTCGAACGAGAGAAATCGCCTTTGAAACCCCTCCTGATTTTCTGCTGCTCCCCCTATTATATCCGATTGACAAGCGCACTTCAATTTTCTATGCTACGGGAGCGTTCCATGGCTTGAAAAAGGCATGAAATCCGACCAGTACTTCGAAGCACTCGCCGCGGTGGTGGAATGGTAGACACACGGGACTCAAAATCCCGCGATAGCGATATCATGAGAGTTCGAGTCTCTCCCGCGGCACCCTACCAAAAAATCGGCATCATGCCGATTTTTTCTTTGCTTCCAAAAAAGCGACGACCCGACGCAGGAGGCAAGCGATCGTCACCGGCCCAACACCGCCAGGCACCGGAGAAAGAAATCCCGCCTCTGCTGAGACGCTTTCGGCGTCCACATCACCAACGACCTGACCATCCTCTTTGGCGATACCGCCATCGATGATGATGCTCCCTGGAGCGATGCATGAGCCATCAATACTCTTCGGAATACCGGTAGCGGTCAGGATGACCTGTGCCGTACGCAGAATTGCCTTATCCTCATCTGATACCGGCGTCAGGAGGATTTCCACCTCCATGCCTATATCCCGGCAAGCACGCGCCAATACGGAACCGAAATATTCGGAATGCGCCACAACGACCGAACGGCGACCAAGGAGCGGCTCTCCGGAAGACTTGAGTAGTTCGAGCAGCGCTTCGGGAAAGACCGGGATTTTTGCTCTTTCCCCTCCGAGAAAAGCAGCCACATTATCACGGTGGAATCCATCAGCGTCCTTCTCTGGATCGAGCGCAGCGATGACCCGATCAGTGTCGAATCCTCGGGGCAGCGGCAGCTGCACGATGATGCCGTGTATCGCTTCGTTTCGATTGAGCGCGGCGATACGATCGATCACAGCCGCTTCCGTATCGGTTTCCGCGAAGATGTGCTTCTCAAAATGCATCCCATCAGCCGTCGCTGCCCGCTCTTTCAGGCCGACATAGAGATGCGACGCCGGATCATTGCCGACGAGCACGACCGCGAGTCCTGGACACAGCGATAGCTGTCCGATGCGTTCCCTGATTTCCGCATGGATCTGGTCCGCTACTGGTTTTCCGGAAAGAAGCTGCATAGGCTAGAGGATAAACAAGAAGAAAGCGAATGCCGCGACAATCCGATAGATACCGAAAGCGACGAACGTATGCGTACCCACATACCGGAGGAAGAAGCGGATGGCGAGAAGCGCCACGATGAAAGACGTGAGCGTACCAACCAAGAGCGCGGTCATATCGTCGGCTGAGAACGTCGCCCCGTGCTTCACGATATCAAGCGTCGTCGCCGCTACCATCGTCGGCACCGCGAGCAGAAAAGAAAACTCAACAATAGCGGTCCTTGAGAGCCCGAGCCAGAGCCCGCCCATAATCGTCGCCCCAGCCCGCGACACCCCCGGAATCACCGAGAGCGCCTGGCACAAACCGATCAAAAAGGCGGTCTTATACGGCAGAGCACGCAGGTCCTGTTCCGCCCCTCCGGCTGGCTCTTTCCGGAATCGTTCGATCAGGATGATAGCGATACCGCCGAGGAAAAGCGCCCAGAGGACGACCGTTTCTGAACCGAGCATCTGCCGGATAGTCTGGTAGAACAGATACCCGACACCGAGCGCCGGCAGGAGCGCTACGATGATACGCTGCATGATTTCCCGATCGAGCAGCAGCTTGCGCCAATAAACAGCCACCACCGCGAGAATCGCTCCGACCTGGATGACGACCTCAAAAGTCTTGAGGAACTCCGTCTCGGGCAGTTTTAACAGCTCTCCGGCGAGAATCAGATGGCCCGTCGATGAAACCGGAAGAAATTCTGTCAGTCCTTCGACGATACCCAGGATGATGGCGTGGATCAGATCCATATATATTTAAAACACAATATTCAGAACACAAAAACCAAATGAATCTCTTTGATTTTGTGTTTTAAAATTTGAAAGCTGTGCTTTGTTTGGTTTTTTGTGATCTTATCTTTTGTGCTTTAAAAAAGAGTTCCTGTTGGTTGGCTCGAGATGAGCGGAGCATGTTCGGTCTTGGCCGACTCGAGGAGCTTCTTGTTGCCGTGCAATTCCGCAATGTATTCCCAATTCCGAAATTCCGGATATTTCTCAAGCTGCTTCTCGAGGATCTCAACAGTTACCCGAACATCGCCAGCTCCCGTATGCGCGCTCGTATGCTCCCGTCCACAATAAAGCTTGCAGGCCGCCGAAAGCGTCCGCGGCTTCATCATATCCCGCGCTTCTGTCTTGTGATAGAGGATCTTGGCATCGAGCACTCGCTTGCTCGCATAGTCGAAATTCTTCCCGACCGTCGCGAACTCTCCCTTGAGGAACGGCAGATCGAAACCAGTGATATTGAACCCTCCGACATCCGCCCCCTCGAAAGCGTTCCAGAGCTCGAAGCAGAGCGAGGCGAAGCTCGGCATATCCGCTACGTCCTCATCCCGAATACCGTTCACCCGCGTCGCGTCTTCCGGAATCGGCCGGCCAGGATTGATACGCTGGCAGTAAGCGATGATATCGCCGTTCGGCATGATCTTCTCATAGGCCATCTCGATGATATGATCCTCCCCGGCTGACAGCCCAGTCGTCTCCAAATCGAAGACGATAAGCGGACGGGCGAGCGGGAGAAATTGCGGGATGGTCGATTTCAGCATACGAGTATCAGTTAACGCGATAATATCTCTCATTCTACCCGAAACCGGACTTTCATTCCACGCAGCCCGATCAGACCACTAAATTCAAGATGCGGCCAGGGACATAGATGACCTTCCGCAATTCTTTGCCTTCAATAAAACTCAGCACATGCTCATCGGCAAGCGCCCGAGTCCGAGCCTCTTCCTCGCTCTCATCCGGCGAGAGATCGATGATGGCGCGCACTTTCCCATTCACCTGCACCGCCACGCTCACCGTTTCAGCCACGATCTTCTGCGGGTCCCATGCTGGCCACTTCGAGAGGAAAACAGACCGTTTCTCGCCCAGTCCCTGCCACAGTTCCTCCGCCATATGCGGGGCGAACGGCGAGAGCAAGAGCACCAGTGAACGATAGGTCTCTTCCGACAGCACTGGCTCCTTTTCTAGGGTGTTCACGAATATCATCAATGCACTGATCGCCGTATTGTATTTCAGCTCCTCAATATCCTCCGTAACTTTTTTAATAGTCTTATGGACCAATGTCTCCAGTCTCTTATCCACAATATTTGCTCCATCGTGCACGACACGATCCTGGAGTTTCCATACTTTCTCCAAAAACCGGCGCAGTCCGATAACGCTTCCGGTATTCCAAGCTTTCATATCCTCGAGCGGCCCCATGAACATCTCATAGAGACGGAGCGTATCCGCACCGAGTTCACCAACTACTTCATCCGGATTGACGACGTTACCCCATGATTTCGACATCTTGCGACCGTCTTCCGCGAGTACCATTCCCTGATGGCGCAGCTTTATGAAAGGCTCATCAAATCCAAGATACCCATGTTTTGCCAGGGCTTTCGTGAAAAAGCGAGCATAGAGCAGATGCAGCACTGAATGCTCTGCACCACCCATGTAGAAATCCACCGGGAGATATTTCTCGAGTTTCTTCGGGTCAGCGAATTTCTTCGTATTCTTCGGATCAGAAAAACGTAAGTAATACCAGCTGGAACAGACGAAAGTGTCCATCGTATCCGCTTCGCGCCGAGCCTTCGCACCGCACTGCGGGCATTTCACCCGCTGGAAAGACTTCGAACGGACAAGCGGGGACTCTCCGGTCGGACGGAAATCAACATCGGTTGGAAGCTTCACTGGCAGATCTTTAACTGGTACCGGTACTGTGCCACAGTCATCGCAGTAGATAATCGGAATCGGCGCCCCCCAATAGCGCTGCCGAGAAATCAGCCAGTCACGCAGACGATATTGAACACGCTTACTACCGAGCTGTTCCTTCTTGAGCCATCCCGACATCTTCTTCCTCGCTTCGGCCGAGGACAAACCGGTAAACTCACCGGAATCAAATACGATGCCATCATCACAAAAGGCTTTCTCTCCGCCACGGAACATCTTCCACATGTATTCGTGATGATCAGCGAACCGCGGCAGATCACTCATCATTTCTTTTTCCACCAAAAATACTTCATGCGTCTGATGCTCTTCTTCTGTCATCGCTTCTCTCTTTTCCGATTTCAGACGGATTTCAAAAACGGTATCCGGATCGAAACAATTCACGTCCTTATGCGCTTTATACCCATGCCCATACAAACGCGGAGCAACCACTCGGACAATCTCAAAATCCGTATAGCCAGTCTCCTCTCGGACCTCTCGCATCATGGCTGCCGCTGGCGATTCTCCCTCCTCAACTCCGCCGCCAGGAAACACATGCATACCATCCTTCTTCCTCCGCAATACGAGCACTTTATCCCCATTCTTGCTCAAAATGATACCCGTCACGCATTCACGCGTTGTCGA
>OFRG01000415.1_pt1 | contig 16917 bp, 17 predicted proteins | sample 1543071 | NCBI WGS metagenome assembly OFRG01 (sample SAMN07774222, study PRJEB24372) | wastewater metagenome | isolation source: WWTP Verbania (Effluent) | place: Italy: Verbania | collected 2015-12
ATATATGCAGCCGGATGAGATCCTAGTCATCAAGGACGGCCGGCTCGCTGCCACTGGTACTGCCGCACTCGCTCAAAAGATTGAAGCCCGGGGATTCGAATCCATCTGATTTTTTCGATCGATCACGTAGCTTATGAAGAAAACTTCTCCGAAAAAACTCGGCCTCGACGATTACCGCTTCGGTTTTTCTATGCCGGAACGATCGGTCCATAAAACCGGTACCGGGCTTTCTGCTGCTGTCGTAGCGGAGATTTCTCATATCAAGGATGAGAAATCCTGGATGCGTGATTTCCGTCTCAAGGCCTATGAGCGCTTCGTCGGCATGCCGCTCCCCTCGTGGGGCGCGGATCTCTCGGCAATCGATTTCGATGCCATCACCTACTATCTCCGAGCGACCGATGCTCAATCAAAGACCTGGGAGGAGCTGCCGGATGAGATCAAGGAGACCTACGATCGCATCGGCGTCCCCGAAGCCGAACGGAAATTCCTCGCCGGAGTCTCCGCCCAATACGAAAGCGAAGTCGTCTACGAAAGCATCGAGAAGACGCTCTCTGCTAAAGGTGTCATCTTCTGCGATATGGACACAGCCGTCCGAAAATATCCGAAGCTGGTCCGGGAATATTTCGGTACGCTCATCCCGCCGCACGACAACAAATTCGCTGCCCTCAACTCAGCCGTCTGGTCGGGCGGGTCATTCGTCTATGTTCCGAAAGGGGTCAAGGTCGACTTGCCGCTCCAGGCATATTTCCGCATCAATTCGGAAGCTTTCGGGCAATTCGAACGTACGCTCATCATCGCTGATGAAGGCAGTTCCGTGCACTATGTCGAAGGCTGCACCGCCCCTATCTACCGCACGAGCTCGCTCCATTCGGCGGTCGTCGAAATCTTCGTCAAGAAGAACGCCCGCGTCCGCTACACGACCGTACAGAACTGGTCGAAGAATATCTACAATCTCGTGACGAAACGGGCCCGAGCCGAAGAGAACGCCTCGATGGAATGGATTGACTGTAATATCGGATCCGGCGTCACGATGAAATATCCAGCTGTCTATCTAGCCGGTCGCGGCGCGCATGGAGAAGTCCTCTCCATCGCCTATGCCGGAGCGCATCAGCATCAGGATGCTGGCGCCAAGATGATCCATATTGCTCCCGAAACGACATCACGTATCATCTCGAAATCTATCAGCAAAGATGGCGGCCGGACATCCTATCGCGGCGTCGTCCACATCGGCAAAGGCGCCCGGGGAGCTAAGACTTCCGTCGTCTGTGATGCGCTCATCCTCGACCCAGAATCACGCTCCGATACCTATCCGACCATGCGGGTCCACGAACCAACTGCCCGAGTAGAGCACGAGGCCACCGTCGAGAAGATTTCAGCCGAAAAGCTCTTCTATCTCATGTCTCGAGGCCTCAAGCAATCGGATGCTGAAGGACTGCTCGTCAACGGCTTTCTCGAGCCGGTTGTCAAAGAGATCCCGCTTGAATATTCCATTGAGCTGAATCGACTGATCAATCTCGAGATGGAAGGCAGCGTGGGATAAATTATGAAAAACACACATTTTAAAATTTGAAAGTTGTGCTTTGTATGAACTTCATCGATATTACTGCTGATACGAAAAAAACCTATCGTCTTGAAGAAGACGAAAAGGCTGTTTTCTTCTTGTTCAACCGGCCCGGCGATATCGTTTTTGAACTCGCGGGTGATCGGTCGGAAGCGCATATCGTTGCGCTCTTCCTGCCCGATGCCGGCAGCTGGATCGAAAGCCGGATCTCGCAGATCCATCATGGAGCCGACACACGATCATCCTTCACCGGCCGGAGCCTGCTCTCTGGCCAGACCGGCTGCGACTGGCAGGGACTCCTCTCGATCAAGAGATCAGCCGTCCGTTCCGATGCCCACCAAGAAATGAAGCATCTCCTCCTCTCTCCGGATGCCGAGGCGCGCTCGCTCCCCTCGCTCGAAATCGAGCAGAACGATGTCCGCTGCGGCCATGCCGCCACGATGAGCGCTCCTGATCCCGAGCAGATATTTTTCCTTCGCTCCCGGGGTCTTTCTGAAACTCAAGCTATCGAACTGATCGCCTACGGATTTTTTCAAGACACCCTACAGAAAATAGAAGTACTAGCTGAAAAAGAAGCTACTTCAAAACTTATGCCATCTCTAAAAAAACTCTTTCCCGTCACTCCGGGTATAGATCAGTGATCTTTTCACTCAGCCGATACCCGTTCCCATGCGAGAGCAGCCCGATATATGAAGCAGCGTTCTTCTCACACAGTTTCCGAAACATCCGCCGTTTCGTCGCCCCACGGAGCACTCGATAATCGGGGAAGTGTACCCAACCGAGAAAATCCACGCCTGCAGCAACGGTCTGGATAGATACTTTGTCAGGATGAAGTTGTAGACTTAAGCGTTCCCAGAGAAATTCTTTGATAGAAATTAACCACCCCTCTAGTTCTTCATAGTCCCTCGAAAACAGTACAAAATCATCAGCGTAGCGAATAAAATACTTCACTTTCAGCTGATGTTTCACAAACTGATCGAATTCGTTCATGTAGATATTCACCAGCAACTGCGAAGTAAGATTTCCGAGTGGCAAACCGACTCCTGGCCTCTCAGGAGTATGAAAACTCCGTATCACTCTTTCCAACAGCCAGAAGATACTCTGATCCGGGATCCGTTCACGCAGGATACTAAGCAGGACCTCCTGATCGATCGAAGCGAAAAACTTCCGAATGTCGCACTTGAGCACCCAGGCGGTCTGGGTATGATTACAAGAAACCTTCCGTGCAAATGTCTGGAACCGATTGAGAGCTTTATGTACTCCCTTTGCTTTTCGACAAGAAAACGAGTCAGAAATAAAAAGCACATCGAAAAACGGATACAGGACTCGGTAGATCGCATGATGCACCAAGCGATCTCTTACCGAGGCTTTGTGGATATCGCGCGGCTTCGGATCACTGATCTTGAAAGCCTGATAGCCGCCATGTTCATAGGTCTTGTTTTTCAGGTCTTCATACAGGATGAAAAGGTTGTCCATAAGATGTGCTTCAAAGACCTGAACATCTTGCTTGTTCTTTTTTCCTCTCAAAAATTCCTGCCAGGCCTTGAGGAGATTTTCGATACACATGATATCATCGTAGGTATGAACCAATCGCTTTTCCATACTTCCCATAATACCCCCCCCACGACTTCTGCCAGTGTTGCAGAAATTAAAGGATGCTTATGTGCGCTGGTTTGAGTATTACTGTTCTCTTCCCAAGACACACCGCTACTCTCTCGGCCAGCGGATCGATCATATTTTTATAGAAAGCATCGAATGCGTTGCGGCGGCCGCTTTTCTTTCGCCGCAGGAAAAAATACCCTATGTCCGTCACGCGATACGTAAAGTCGATACCATCAAGATTCTCCTTCTCGTTCTCCGGGAAACAAAATCTCTTGATAACAAGAAATACATCGCCCTTTCGGAGAAGATCGACGAAGTCGGAAAGATGCTTGGTGGCTGGAACGGGCAACTAACAAAACAAAACTCCCCTCGGAAATGAGAGGAGAAATGAAGAGAGTTGCGCAAGCCGGCGAACCACCAGTCGTCATTCCAGTCGTTGTCGTTCTGATTGACGTTCACGTTGCGCTTGTCGTTCCACCGATTGAAGGCTGCATCGTATAGGGTACCGCCCGTGCCACCATTCCTTGATCCGCCTGATGACAGACTCTCGGAATTGAATCGAATTCAGCATCTCAAATGCCATAATACCCCACACCAAGTATCTTCATTTTTTGAAGTTTCTGCATACGCCACCCTATCCCAAACCCCGCCTACCAGCAAGCAAGCGTAGCAAGAGATACTCCCGGCGTATGGATACTAGATTCGGTCGCGAGCAACCATAGCCACTCGCAGATTCACCTACTACCACTGACAATCTAGCATAAAATAAAATCTCCTGGAAACAGCATGCTGTTTCCAGGAGAAAGATCAAAGTGACCAAGAGCAAGAGAAAAGACACCAAGCCCCAAGAGCTTACTTGCGCAAGCCGGCGAACCACCAGTCGCCAAGCCAGTCGCGGTCGTTCCGATAGACGTCCACGCTGCGCTTGCCGCGCCACCGACGGAAGGCTGCATAGCACCAGTTACCGTCAACATCCTTCCAGTGGGTACTGTTCGGATGATTATCGGCGAATGCCGGGTCGGCCTCATTGACAGCAGCCAGTGCATACGGATCGGCAGGCTTCAGATCTCGCAGATCGTACTCTTTGTCCAGGTTGGCATCGCTCACGTCGCGGCCGAGCCTGAAAAAGATCACGTCCGCTTCGCCGCTCTCGCCTCGTGGCATCGTAGCGACGACGCTGTCGTTCAGGTACTTGTTGCGGCCCGCGGCTTCGATCGCTTCCATCGGGGTGCGGGTGCGATTCACGACGACATGACGGGCGATCAGATTACTGATTGCTTCCACGCGCGAGCGGAAGAGACCGAGTTGGTCACGCGCGAACTCCTTCGAACCGAGCACTTGTTGTACTGCGCTTGAAGCAAAGTCCGGTGCATGCTTCACGAGCATCGCCCGATAATTAGCAACGGCCTTGTTGATCTGTTCTTCCGTCATCTGCGATGGGGTCATGGCTTGTTCCATGGCGTCATCTCCTTTTCAAAGTACGATTCCCGATACGCCCAGGAAAATGCGGTTTTGAATTTGCTTTGACGCATTTTCAATAACGATTCATTGTAGCACTTTTTACTGCTCTTGTCAATATTACATGGGTGTGGTATAAAAGATAATCAAGGTAATTCGGACCTTTTCAGTCTTATTTCGATCACATGCCACATTCATCTGATTTCAAGCCATATTTCTCGATTTTTCAACACCAGCCCAACTTGGTGTATTTGGATTCCGCAGCTACAGCACTCAAGCCAGATTCCGTCATTGCAGCAGAGCGCGCCTACGAAGAGGAATATTCGGCCAATATTGGCCGCGGCCTCTATCCGATCGCTGAGATGGCGACCTCTCAATTCGAAGCGGTCCGCGAGCAGACCGCCCGCTTCATCGGTGCCGAAGCGAGAGAAATCATTTTCACCAAGAACACTACCGATTCCATCAACACCTCTGCCGCCCTGCTTGCTGAACGCCTCAGGCCCGGCGACAACATCGTCATCACCGAGGCCGAGCACCACGCAAATTTTCTCCCCTGGGTCGAACTCGCCCGAAGGAAAAACGTCGATCTCCGTATCGCACCCTTCCAGACGAATGGGAGCATCGATCAAGCGGCACTCCTCAAGCTCATCGATACGCGTACAGCTATTGTCGCTTTTGGCGCTCTCTCCAATGTCTTCGGTGCGATCAATCCGGTCGCTGATATCGTCCGAGCGATCAGAAACAGCCAGGCCTCTGCACTGATCATCGTCGATGCTGCCCAAGCCATCGGCCATATCCCCATCGAGACCCACGACTGGGATGCCGACTGCATCGCTTTCTCCGCCCACAAGACCTACGGTCCGACCGGGGTCGGTATCCTCTACGGCCGAGCCGCGCTCCTTGAGACACTCGCGCCAGTCGCTTTCGGCGGTGGCATGGTGCTGGATGCCTGCGCGAATGAACCGCTCTACAAAGGTATTCCCTATCGCTTCGAAGCCGGCACGCCGAATATCTCCGGTGTCATCGGCTGGGGAGCTGCCCTGAGCTTCCTCGAAGCCATCGGTCTTGATCGCATCCGAGAACACGAATCCTCGCTCGCACAATCGGCTATCAAACGACTTACGGCCGCATTCGGTGACACTTTCACGCTCCTCGGTCCAACTACAGCTGAACAGCGTGGGGGACTGGTCTCTTTCACACTTGATGGCATCCACCCTCATGATCTCGCCCAGATACTCGGCGAGCACAGTATCTGCATCCGCGCCGGCGAGCACTGCGCCGCGCCGCTGCACCGCAGACTCAATCTCCCTGCTACTGCCCGCGTCAGCTTCGGCGTATATAATACAGAAGAAGATATCGACCGATTGATTGAAGCAATGGAAAAAGCCCAAGAAATATTAAACCCAAAGCTCAAATAACAAATACCAAATCAAGCTCAAAACTCTCAAGAATAAAATTATAACATTTGAGCTTTAGGATTTGATTTGAAATTTGACATTTGGATTTTGACATTCATTTATGACTCTCTACCAAGATCTCATCCTCGATCACTATCGCAACCCTCGTAATCAGGGCGTGTTGAAGGCGCCGACGCATCTGGCTACGGCCAACAATCCGACCTGCGGCGATCATCTTGAGATGCAGCTTTCTGTGAAAAATGGTATTATTTCCGATGTGAAGTTTTCAGGGCGCGGATGCGCTATTTCACAGGCGAGCGCGTCACTCCTCTCCGAATTCGTGAAAGGAAAGACAATCGTTGAAGCCAGCGGACTCGGTACAGACGGACTCCTCAGTCTCTTGGGGGTTGCACTCTCTCCGAACCGCCTCAAATGTGCTCTCCTTTCCCTGGAAACATTCAGCAAAGCACTAAGCAGTAAGGAAGAATAATATGGCATGGAAAGATGAAGCGCGCCCATACGGCCCGGTAAAGCTCGCGAACGGCTGGACCGTCGAAATCGACTCAAATGTCTGCATCGGAGCCGCTCCGTGCACCGCAATCGCGATGAAGGCTTTCGCTCTCGATGAGAATGGCAAGGCCGCCATCCTTTCGACCGCCGACGAGGACGATAAGGATACTATTCTAAACGCCGCCAAGGCCTGCCCGGTGGCTGCCATCATCATCAAGGATGAGACTGGCAAGCAGATTTTCCCGGAGTAATATCGCGTATCAAGTATCCTGTATACCGTATTCCGTATAGGGATCAAAAAATCTCTCCTCCGGGAGAGATTTTTTGATTAAATACGTGATACATGATACATAATACAAGATACTTATATCGAACCATATGTCGTCAAAAAAATTACATACTGCCATTACCGAAAAGCTGAAAGAAGTGCTCGATCCCGAGCTCGGCGTTTCGATTTGGGATCTCGGGCTCGTCTACGAAATCGCCATCTCGAAGGACGGTACCGCGCTCATCACCATGACCCTCACCACTATCGGCTGTCCCCTCTTCCCAGCCATACAGAAAGACATCGAGGATCATCTCATGGAAATCGACGGCATCGAAGAAGTGAAGATCGACCTCGTCTTCGACCCGCCTTGGACTCCCGAGAAGATGAACGAAGACGCGAAGATCCGTCTCGGCTGGGATTAGCCATAAGTATCACGTATTTTGTATTCCGTATGACCGCCCCAGAGGCGGTCTTCATACGTCTCATTTCTTCCGTCATCTTTTCCCGTCGGAATACCTCGCCACGCTGGAAATATCAAAAACCCCGACAAACGTCGGGGTGAATACATGATACGCGATACTGTATACAAAAAGGCTATTTCTTCGTATACGACTCGACGAGAGCGCGGACCTGCGCGACATCGCGAGTGCGCTCGAAGAGCATATCCTCTCCCGTGCGGACCTGTTCCTCGTAGGTCGGACGCCCGGTTTCCCGATAGATGATACCGAGTGCGAGCCGATCCTGATCCATACCGAGTTTCCAGGCCGCCGCGCGATCCGTCGCGTCATGCTCCTCTCCGAGCAGATAGGTATGCTCCATGAACCACTGATAGGTATTCTGCTTGTTGAAGACCACGCATGGCTGGAAGATATCGACCAGCGCATATCCCTTGTGCTGTATCGCTTCCTTCACGATAGCTACTGCCTCCGGAATATTGCCCGCGTAAGCGCGCGCCACGAAAGTCGCCCCGACCGAGAGTGCGACCGGAATCGGATTGAACGGCTCCAGGATGACACCTCCCGGCTGAAGCGGCGTCACTAGACCCCTCTCAGACGTCGGTGATGCTTGTCCCTTGGTCAAGCCATAAATCATGTTGTTGTGAACGATATTCGTAATATCCGGATTGCGGCGTATGGTGTGCAAAAAATGATTGCCGCCCTCGCCGTAGGTATCTCCGTCGCCGCTCTCGGCGATGACCGTCAGCTCTGGACTGGCTGTCTTGATTGCCATGGCCGGTCCGAGCGCCCGACCGTGTAGGCCATTGAAATAATTGAGGCGCAGATAATGCGGCGTCTTGGCCGCCTGCCCGATACCGGAAGTCATGACGACCGATTCCGGTAGGATATCAAGCTCTGCCAAAGCGCTCTTCACGATAGTCAGAATAGGAAAATTGCCGCAGGCCGGACACCAGGAGACATCCGTGCCATGAGGCATATCATAGAGCTTTTTGTCGATCATAGCCGTGTATCTTAAGCGATTGCCTTTTTTATTTTCTCGACCGCTTCCTCCACCGAATACGGTGAGCCGTCATACTTGAGGATACGCTCGCTGACTTCGATATCGAGATCGCGCTCGAGCAGATCAGCGAACTGTCCGACCGTATTGTTCTCCATCACGATGATCTTTTTCTTGGAAAACAATTTCTTCGCCTTCGGATTGAGCGGATAGACCTGGCAGAAATGGAGACCGGCTACGGATTCATCCTTGATCTTGCCGAGCGCCTCTTCGAGGACACCGCGATTCGATCCCCACGTCACGACGAGGGTCTTCGCTCCTTTCACCGCCTCAATCTCTTCCGGCATGAGTGCCGTTTCCTTCATCAGATCGAATTTCCGGAGACGTTTCTCATGCATCGCGATACGCACCTCCGCGCTCTCAGTGATATGCGCTTCCTCATCGTGCTCGTCGCTGTCGACGCCGACCATGCCCCGACCGAAACCCGGTATGCCGCGCGGCGATACGCCGTCTTCCGTCACGACATAGCGGCGATACTCCGGCTCGGTCTCGACGACATGTTTGGTTATCGGGAGAAATTCCAGATGTTCTTTCGGAAGCGTCGATATCGAATCAAGCATGTACTGATCCGACAGGACGAAAACCGGGATCTGATAGGCATCCGCTGCTTCGAAAGCCTGCTGCATCGCATGAAAAGCCTGCATCGGCGTGCCCGGAGCGAAGATAGCGCGCGGAAACTCTCCGTGCCCGGCATAAAGTACGAGATTGAGATCCGCCTGCTCGGTACGAGTCGGTAGTCCCGTCGCCGGACCCGGACGCTGTCCAATATGCACGACAACTGGCGTCTCAATCATGCCCGAGAGACTGACTCCTTCGCACATGAGCGCGAACCCGCCACCCGAGGTCGTCACGAGCGCCCGAGCGCCCGCGTACCAGGCGCCGAGAGCGATATTGATCGCCGCAATCTCATCTTCCGCCTGATCGATAACGATACCGAAATCCCGGGCCTGACTCGCCAGATAGGTCAGTACGCCGGTGCCAGGAGACATCGGATACGACGAAGCGAAATCGCAGCCCGCCGCGATAGCTCCGAGACCGAGCGCCGTATTGCCATCAAGCATCAATTCTTCCCGGACTGTATCGTCTTTCCTGAGACTGACTTCGAAACCTTCCATAAAAGCGATATGACTCCCGAAATCCATACCCTTAGCAGCCGCTTCGAGATTCTTCTTCACGACTTCTTCGCCTTTGCGAGCGAAATGTGCCCGCAGATACTCTTCAAACGGCTGGCGCTCTGCTCCGAGCATACCGAGCACTGCTCCGACCGCGATGGTCGAGGCGAAAATCGGATTGCCGAGCTCAGCGGAAAGCTTCGTAAAAGGCAGGTCGATGATATGGGCGCCCTCATGCTGCACCTTCTCCTTCTCCCCGAGGATAATCGTCTGCTGACCGATGCGCTCCCTGAGATGCGGGATGACGCCTTTGTCGAGCGCGAGCAGAAAATCGATGCGTTCGACATACGCGAGCGGCGATCCCCGGCCGATACGGATCTCCGTCGAATTGGATCCTCCGCGGATGCGCGACATGTATTCTTTGCAGGCGAAAATCCGATATCCCTCGGCCTTCAGCACCGATACGAGCATCGCCTCAACCGTCTGAATCCCCTGTCCCGCCGCGCCCCCGAGCACGATAGAAATATCTCCTGAAAAACGCTTCATATGAATCTTGATTTTTATTGTTCGTTCTGTTTTTTGAGCACTCCGACTTTCTTCCAGTATATCACAATGCATCGCTCTCAGAATCCGGATACGAGAAAAGAAAAACCCCCCATCGTGATGACGGAGGGGTACTGCGGGTTGAGAGCGCCCGGATACGAGATCGCTTAGCAATCAGATACCGGGGTCGATGCCGTCGACGTGGTTTCCATGGTAGCTATGGCAGGCGGACCGGTACAGGCGAGCGTATCGCCAATTTGGGCCCAACTGAGGTCGGAAGCGCGCGGACTGGCGCGGGGGTGAGCGAAAGCCGGTAATCTCATGTCAATCTCCTCTTGTTGAGAAAGAACAGCGTACCCTAGTTACGACAGAGTCACCTTGACTCCTTCGATCGGGCACTCGACGTCCTTCGTGCTGAAGGATACCGCGTGCCCGATCCAATAAACGCTCTTCATCGCCCTGAAAGAACTGATTTTTCTACTCTACCACAGGGAAAGATTTTTGCCAATCAATCCTTCCCCAGCTCTTTTTTGACGACCTCGAATTCGTTTTCGACTTCCTTGAGACGCAGTTTGCTCTCCTTGATCAAGGCGACACCCTCCTTCACTTTCTCGAGCGCCTGTTCGACATCAATTGCCTCCTGGCCCTCGAACCATTCGGTAATATCCTCCAACTTCTTGAGCGATTCCGACAGTAATCCTTTTTTCATAGATCGTATTATTAAATAAATTTATTAAGACTTGAGGACACCCGCGCGCTGTGAAGTTTTTCAGAGACTCTCCTTTCCGGAGGCCTTTTCATCCAGAGCGGGCACGGTTTTGAGCGAAGCTCAAAGAGCGCAGGATGAAAATGATTGAGCGGAAACGCTGGTGGAGCGAGAGCACTCTGGAGAGGAGAGTCTCTGAAAAACTCTCTCCCTACATATTGCAGCACCGCTTCTACTTCGTTTGTCTAAAATATCACTCTTTTACTTCTGCCCTTATGATACCATCACGTACCTGAAGCGAGAGTCGATCACCCGTCTTCACCTGAGCCACGCTCCGGATAAGCGTCCCGCCCGATTGGACCAGCGCATAGCCGAGACTGAGTGCCCGCTTCGGATCATACTCCCGAAGTTTCTCTTCGGCATATGACAGAGATCGCCCGAACTTCTCCAGAATACCATTAAAACCGCTCAAAATAAGCTTCTCTGACTCCATGCACTGTTCTGCCGACCGAAGGAGAGCGAAACGGATCATCTCAGTCGATCGGAAGAGCTCCTGCTCGGCTCGCGTAAAACGTTCGGCCAGCTTCGGGAACAAGAGTGCTATCGCCTGCTCGGCGCGTGTGATCAGGAGATGCCTCTCGGCCAGCACCCGATCGACACGCTCACCGAGCAGCGCCCCGGCATGTATGATAGACTGACGGGCTCGTTCGAATGGTTCGCGAAGCGTGCGAGCGGTCGCGGTCGGTGTCGAAACCATCGCATCGGCGACGAGGGCGGCCAATGTAATATCTTTCTCATGTCCGATACCGAGCAGTGTCGGCAAAGGGAATTCAGAAACTTCTCGTACCAGCATCTCATTGTTGAAAGCCTGCAGGCTCTCGAGGCTGCCGCCGCCACGGATCATAACCAGAAGATCATAGCGATCAGCATGCTCTCGGAAATATCGGAGTGCCTGGAGGATATCCGGCACGGCCCGCTGCCCTTCGACGCTCGCCGGGTAGAAATCCACCGCGAGACCGATCTGCCCGAGATTCATCGTAAAATCTCCGATCGCTGCTCCCTGCGGAGAGGTGATGAGCGCGATACGCTCAGGAAATTCCGGGAGCGGCCGCTTACGTTCCGGCGCCATGAGTCCTGCCCGTTCGAGCTTCTGGAAAAGCTCATCATAGGCTTTCTTGAGGGCTCCTTCACCACAGAGCTCAATCATTCCCACCTTGAGAGACAGCCGGCCGCTTGGCTTATAAATATCCGGGGATCCCTCAACAATCACCTCATCGCCGACACGGAGCGATACTCCGGAGAGCTGATACTGATACCGAAAGATAAGGCAGTTGAGCGTGCTCTCATCCTGACTATCCTTGAGAGTGAAATAAACGACGCGCTCGCGTAGATCGACGCTCGACACTTCCCCTTTGATCCGAGCGGCCATGCCCGAAAGCTCGAGATTGAGACCATCAAGAAACTGACTGATCGAAAGCGTCGGATCGGCAGGTGTTTCCGACGGCAAAGCGAACATATCATCCTCAAAGGGTGCTGGGGGCACCGCCGGAACCGAGACGGTCACACCAGCATCAGCATGCTCATCCACGAGCCGTAGCAGCGCTTTGCCGTATTTCCGAAATTTTGCCTCTTTGATCCCTTTGATCGCCAAAAGCTCATCTTTTGTCCGCGGCAAAGCAGCTATGATGCTATCAATGGCCGCATTTGGCAGGACACGGAAAACTTCCACCCCCTCCTTCGCTGATTGTTCCGCACGCCATCCGCGCAATGCTTCACGAAGATTCATAACAATCGATAATGGATACCCTCTCATCATATACGCTATCCCGGAACTTTCCAACCCGTTTTTTCCTTTACAGAAGCGGAAAAATGTGATACCATCGCACTCAGATGTTTTAGAGATCCATGAACGATATTTTCTCGATTTTCAGCCTTTCTCCGCTTGCCGGATCGCTTGTGATCGGAAGCCTCCTGCTCTCTCTGCTTTCGATTCTCTTTTCAGGCCTTTTCTGGAGGAGACAGCGTGATCTCGAGCGGAAACTCGAGATTTTCTTTTCTGGAAAAGACGCTCGGACGCTGGAAACCATACTGGTCGAGCAGCTCAAAGAGACCAAATCGCTTGATTGCGATATCCAGGAACTTTTCGATGCAGTCGAGAAACTCCGCGCGCTCAGTCTCCGCAGCCTGCACAAGCACTTCGTCCTCCGTTTCAACCCATTCAAAGAAGTCGGCGGCAATCAGAGCTTCAGCGCCGCATTCCTCGATGGGACTGATTCCGGCGTCATCATCTCTTCACTTCATACTCGAGAAGGCACGCGCGTCTACGCCAAACCTATCGAAAATGGCAAGGATAAAGGATTTCCTTTCACCGAAGAAGAGAAAGAGACCATCCGCAAAGCTGCTTCTCTCAAAGTACTCCCCTAAATAATATCGTCGTGAGTCACAACCCTATGAATGAATCGGAACCGAAGAAGGTCGTCGTTATCCCGGAAACCGTCAGCGTCAAGAAGCTGTCGGAGATTCTCCATGTCCAGGTTGCGGCCGTCATCACCGAGCTCATGAAGAACGGCATCATCGCAACGATCAACGAGGAGATCGACTTCGATACCGCGAGTGTCATCGCTTCCGACCTCGGATTCGAGACAAAACCTGAAGAAGAAGAGCTCGAAGGCAAGATCACTCTTGAGACGCTCCCAGACATCCTCGAGGCTGAGAAGGCTGGAGGAGAGCCACGATCTGAGCGTGCTCCGATCGTCACCATCCTCGGTCACGTCGACCACGGCAAAACGACGCTCCTCGATACTATCCGCAAGGCCAATGTCGCCGCTGGCGAAGCCGGAGGCATCACACAGCGCATCAGCGCCTACCAGGTCAAGAAGCACGGCAAAGTCATCACCTTTATCGACACGCCGGGCCATGAGGCCTTTTCCGGCATGCGTAAGCGCGGCATATCGATCGCTGATATCGCCATCCTCGTCGTCTCGGCCGAAGACGGCGTCCGCCCGCAGACCAAGGAAGTCATTGAGTTCATCAAGGAAAAGAAGCTCCCGGTCATCGTCGCCGTCAACAAGATCGACAAACCGGAAGCCAAGCCGGACCGGGTCAAGCAGGAGCTCGCCGAACACGGCATCCTCTTCGAAGACTGGGGCGGTGATGTCATCTGCAACTACGTAAGCGCCAAGAACAATATCAATATCGATAAGCTGCTTGACAGCATCCTGCTCGTCGCCGAAGTCGAAGACTTCCGGGCTGACCAGAAGCGTGACGGTCTCGCTGTCGTACTTGAATCCAACCTCGATCCGCAGAAAGGTCCAGTCGCGACCGTGCTCGTCCGTACCGGTACCCTCAAAGTCGGTCAGGATATCATCGCGGGCGGCGCTTTCGGCCGTATCCGCCGTATCGAGGATTTCCTCGGACGCAGCCTCACGACTGCCGGCCCATCGATTCCAGCTACGATTTTCGGCTTCAATACGCCACCAGCAGTCAACGATATCGTCCAGGTCGTCAGTGGCAAAGCCCTCGCCCGACTAAAATCACAGGAAATGAGCGAAAAGAATGCCTCTCTCCGCAAGATCAAGGGCGACGAGGATGAGAGCGTCAAGAAGCTCCGTATCATTCTCAAAGCAGATGTCCAGGGATCAGTCGAGGCGCTCCAGCAGATTCTCTCCGGAGTCGGCAACGAAGAAGTGATTCTCGAGGAGATCACCTCAGGTGTCGGCGCCATTACCGAATCCGACGTCCGTCTCGCAGAAAGCTCTGACGCTATGATCCTCGGATTCAATGTCGAACCGACCGCTGTCGCCAAACGCATGGCTGAGAATGCCAAGGTCGCCATTGAAACTTTCAACATCATCTACAAGCTCGTCGAATCAGTGAAGGAGCGCATGTCTTCCATGCTGCCGCCGGAAATCGTCCGAACCGACTTCGGACGTCTCTCAGTCCTCGCCGTCTTCAAGACCGGCAAGCGCGATATGATCGTCGGAGGACGTGTCTCCGAAGGCAAGATGATCCGCGGAACGCAGATCGAAGTTAAACGCGATGATGAGATCATCGGCAAAGGCGCCATGGGCAACCTGCAGCAGAACAAGCAGAATGCCGACGAGGTCAATCAAGGCAACGAATGCGGTGTCGTCTTCGACGGCAATCTCAAGATCCAGGTCGGCGATACCCTTATCTGCTACAAGGAAGAGGAGAAGCGCCGTTCCCTCTAGAAGAAATCACAAGATTCAGAATACAAAATCCAAACGGATCACAATTTCCAAAACACAAAGCCGCATATTTTGGCTTTGAAGATTGGCCGCCTGTGTTTTGTTTGGATTTTTGTGTTCTAATAGATGCATATATCTTCAAACCCGATGAACCATGCGATTCCAAAACCGGTCGTAGAGACTGCACAGCGCCTTGAAGAGGCTGGTTTCGAAGCGTATATCGTCGGAGGCTGTGTCCGCGACATCCTTCTCGGCCGGGAACCGAAAGACTGGGATATCACGACCGATGCCCTGCCAGAGCGGATCCAAGAGCTCTTTCCTGATCATGTCTACGAAAATGCTTTCGGAACAGTCGGTGTGAAGGTCGCGCGTTTTCACCCAGCGACACCCGAGACGCACGAACACGATATCATCGAAGTCACCACCTATCGGACTGAGACCGGTTACAGTGATCATCGCCGTCCCGACCGCGTCGCTTTCGTCTCATCCCTGACAGAAGATCTGGCACGGCGCGATTTCACTATCAATGCCCTCGCAGCAAAAATAAGTCCGAAAAAAGATGCTACACCTCTCTCATCCACCGTTGACTGTACACTGACGATCTCCGATCCCTTCGACGGCCAGCAGGATCTGAAAGACAGGGTTATCCGAGCAGTCGGCGATCCGGGCCAGCGGTTCGACGAAGACGCGTTGCGCATGCTGCGAGCGATACGCTTCATGGCCGAGCTTCGTCTCCCTGACACCAACCCCGAGACTCCCAATTGGAGCATCGATTCGGCGACATCTGCTGCTATCACGATGCGCGCATCACACCTCAACCATATCTCCCTTGAGCGTATCCGCGATGAATTCTCACGGATTATCCTCTCCAAAAATCCTTCGTTCGGTATTTCGCTCCTCGAAGACTCAGGACTACTCAAATACATCATCCCGGAGCTCCGCGAAGGCATCAACATAGGACAGAACCTCCATCATATCTACACCGTCTGGGAGCACAATCTCCGCGCTCTCGAGACTTGTCCATCACCGAAGCTTCACGTCCGTCTCGCCGCCCTCCTCCACGATATCGGCAAGCCACGCACGAAGCACGGCGATGGCTACCGCTCGACTTTCTACAATCATGATCATGTCGGCGCCCGCATGACCAAAGCCATACTCGCCCGTCTCCGCTACCCGAAAAATATCATCGATACGGCGACGCTCCTGGTTGACAATCACCTGTTTTACTATAATGTAGGAGAGGTGACGGAAGCCTCCGTCCGGCGACTTATCAAGAAAGTCGGACTGGAAAATATGCACGACCTCATGGATGTGCGCATCGGCGACCGGCTCGGATCAGGCGTTCCCAAAGCGAAGCCCTACAAGCTCCGCCATCTTGAATACATGATTGATAAAGTCTCTCATGATGCCATCTCGGTCAAGATGCTCAAGATAGGCGGCCAAGATCTCATAGGAGAACTCAGTATCGCTCCCGGACCGAAGATCGGTGCCCTCCTCGATGTCCTCCTCGCGGAAGCCATCGAAGATCCGACCACCAATACGCGCGAGAAGCTTCTAAAGCGTTCGCTCGAACTCCGGGAGCATGATCTGGAACAGCTGCGCGAGCTGGCCAAAGAGAAGATCGAGGAACAGCGAGCGGAGGATGACCGCATGATCAAGCATCGTCATCACGTCGAATAACCGTCAAATGGTATCGGGGCATAGTATAGTGGTAGTACGTGCGCTTCGGGTGCGTAAAGTCTGGGTTCGATTCCCGGTGCCCCGACAGAATATCTCTGTCATCTTATGAAAATCATCATCGAGCATCCGAGTGAGAACTCGGTGTCGCTATTACGTCGGGCTGGTTACGCCTTCCAGCGCGCCGAGGGCGAGGAGCAGAGCTTCATCCGTCCGCTCGCTCGGGCCGGCTATCCGCGTTTTCACGCGTATGTCAAAACAGAGAACGGGAATTTTATCGTCAATTTTCATCTCGATCAGAAACGCGAGACCTACGGCGACGATACCCGGCATCATGGGGAATATACTAACGAAGGACCT
>OFRG01000417.1_pt1 | contig 16778 bp, 24 predicted proteins | sample 1543071 | NCBI WGS metagenome assembly OFRG01 (sample SAMN07774222, study PRJEB24372) | wastewater metagenome | isolation source: WWTP Verbania (Effluent) | place: Italy: Verbania | collected 2015-12
ATCTGGTGCTACACATTTTGCTAGATGGTTCAAATTGTCCTACATCAAGAAAATTCTTTCCATACCATTCTGATTTATATTTCAAAAAGCTATAGAACATTACCCATCCGGCATCAGATATTGATTTAGCTAATTTATGATTCTTAACCATTCCTTTAACACATAAATCTTCAACACAAATCGTTCCGTGGTTCTTGTGAACTATTTGATGAGATACTTTATGTAGAAAGTCTTTTCTTTGATTAGCTATTTTTTCATGTAGCTTAGCTACTTTTTTGCGTTGTTTGTTTCTATTGTTACTCCCTTTCTTTTTCCTACTTAATTTTCTTTGTCTTATTGCAAGTCGTTTTTCAGATTTTCTGAGATATTTTGGATTTTCAATCTTGTCTCCATCTGAAGTGACCACAAAATCTTTCAATCCCATGTCAATGCCTACGGCATTTAAACGTTCTAATTTTGCTTTAGTTGGTAGTTTTTTCCCATCTTCAACTAGAATCGAAACATAATATTTTCCAGAAGGAACTCTTGAAATTGTCACTGTCTTTATAATTCCTTTAAATCGTCTATGGAATACTGTTTTAATGTTTTTGATTTTAGGTAGATTAAGTGTTCCTTTATCAAAATCTACAGAACAACTTTGAGGACATTGGAATGATTGCTTTGGATTGTATTTTGATTTAAATTTTGGAAAACCTTTCTTTTCTCTAAAGAATCTTGTGTAAGCATTATCTAGGCTTCTTAAAGCCATCTGAATACATTGACTATTGATTTCTTTCAACCAAGGATTCTCTTCTTTTAAGATTGGAAGTGTAGTAATTAGTTTATGAGAACTAACGGTTTCTCCGGTTTCCTGATAAGTTTTTGTTTTTTCGTTTAATCCCCAGTTATAAACAAACCTAATACAACCAAAATGTTTTTCAAACATTTCAATTTGTTCCTTTTTTGGTTTTATCAAAAACTTATATGCTTTCAGCATATTTATTGTTTCTCTATCTATTCTACATTTTCCTTTATTTTTTGTAGAAAAATTTAATTTACCTGTAAGGTTGCTCCCATCCCCACCCACAAGGGGATGGGGTTTTCTCGCTTCCCACTATAAAACAATGGAGACAACGGTTAGTGTCCTCAACCCACATTGTGGTTCGATTCCACAGTCTCCACCAAGTTTATAAGGTTAAGCGGGAAAACTCCGCCCCTTGCGGGCGGAGATGAAAGCTAACGTCAGACAAAAGTTGTACAAACATAATGTCAGCGAGAGCCAAGCTGATAAGAAAAGATTTGTCGAAAGACAAAACAATACATAGGCGTGGAACACGCCGAATTAACGCCTGATGGAGTCTGTTCAACGGAACGACAATGAAACAGGAAGCCACGCCCATTGTGGGCGTGGTAGTTCACAGGCCTGTAGCAAATGTAAAGCACGAGGGGCGGTTGAGACACTCTCGAATTTTGTTGGTATCAAGTCCAACCATGCCGACCAAATGCGAGAGATAGATGGTAATGCGGTGTACTCTGCCGTGAGAGGCATTACTTCCTTGATGGCATCATTTTCCAATCGTATTTATGGCAAGCGTTCTGCTGAAAACAAAAGAGCAAGAAAATTAGAGGAGATAAAACAAAATGCTTAACGAAAAAAATATAGAAGAAATTGGTTATAATGCTATTGCTGAGAAACAAGAAAATCAAATTGAATTTCTTGTTAGTGATGATTGCAGCAATATTTGCATGAATATTGTTGTACGTTGGGACGGCGGTGTGACCATTAAGCCAGCAGAAGGAATATCCGCTGTTCAAGTAAGTGATATCGACGGTATCAAACGATTTTGCAAATTACTTGAACATCTTTACCAATGGTCAAAAGAATTAATGCCCGAACATATGTCGTGGATGTAAATGTCACTATGCAAATCCAACGAGCCTATAAAACTGAGATTGCTCCGAACAATGTTCAACGAACGTTGTTGCTGAAGCATTCTGGTGCGGCGAGATTTGCGTATAACTGGGCGCTCGGGAGAATCAAAGAAAAGGTTTCTACGCCCAATGCAATGGTGCTTCATAAAGAGTGGAACATTTGGAAGAAAGAAAATGCAAAGTGGTGGACATGCGTTAGCAAGTGCGCTGCACAAGAAGCTCTGCGAGATTTGCAGAAAGCATTTCAAAACTTCTTTGACAAGCGTGCTAAATTTCCAACATTCAAATCCAAACATAATGGTATTGGTTCTTTCCGACTCACAGGAACAATCAAAGTCGAAGACCAAAGAATTCAGCTTCCAAGACTTGGCTGGCTGAAGTTAAAAGAGTCAGGTTATATTCCACAAGATGCGCATATTCTTTCAGCCACAGTATCGGAATCAGCGGGACGCTGGTATGTTTCAGTGCTCGTCAAAGAAGAGATTGCACAAACCGAACTTCGCCAAGATACGCTCGGCATCGACCTCGGGATTAAGACTCTCGCCACTTGTTCCGATGGCACATCCTATGCCAATCCCAAAGCACTTGCCAAGTACGAAGAGAAACTAAAACGACTTCAACGCAAGCTGTCACGTCAGCAAAAGACTTCCAATCGAAGAAAAGAAACAAAGAATAAAATCGCCACAGTATGGGCCAAGATACGTTACATTCGAACTGATGTCATTCAAAAAGCTACAACTGATATTGTGAAAACCAAACAATGTCAAACAATCGCTCTTGAAGACTTGCACATCAGGGGCATGGTGAAGTGTCACAATCTAGCCAAATCTGTTTCTGATGCAGCAATGCGTCAATTCAGAACGACGCTGGAATATAAGCAAGCCTGGGCTGGTGGTGATATTAAATTGGTGGATAGATGGTATCCATCATCGAAGACATGTTCCGCATGTGGATATGTCAAATCAAAACTCAACCTATCCGAGCGTACATTCGCTTGTGAAGATTGTGGTATAGTGATGGACAGGGACTTAAACGCATCCATCAACCTAAAAGCATATACTGCGAGTTCCGCAGGAATCAACGGTCGTGGAGACGCCAAAGTTCATAAACTAGCAATAGTTTGGGTGAGCGTCAGCGAAGCGACAACCAAACAAAAAATCAAAATAAATGTGTCAAAAGCAATTACTAGATTTTTGTAGGTTTTGGAGAACGGTTCGCTAACTGGGTAGAAAAGAACAAAGTAGCCCTTGCTGAACAGCTTGGCTTCGGTATTCACTATGGTGAATGGTGGGGCGCAGGTTTAGGTAGAGGCTATGGATTGAATGAAAAGAGATTTTCATTGTTCAACGTGCATATTTGGCACACAGATACAGAGGATTGCCGATGTATTGAAGCGCCGCTTTGCCATGTTGTTCCTGTTCTAGCACGAATCGAAAAGTTCTCAACGGAACGAATTGATGAAGTGATGGAGCAGTTAAAACAATCCGGTTCAATCGCTGCGAAAGGGTTTCCTTTTCCAGAAGGAATAGTTGTTTTTCATAGTCAGAACCAAGCCTTGTTCAAGGTTACATATGAATATGATGAAACCGGAAAGTTAAATCCGTAAAAAGATTCAGCTACGAACAACGGGGGAGCATTTGCTCCCCCGTTTCTATTTACAATCATTGATGCAGGTGAAGAAGCCAATTATTAAAAAGACATAGACATGTCTGACAATTTAACGGTAAGAACAGATGATGGAACTCATACAGTAGGAACTGATGAGATTTCTGATGTGCATTTCACCAGAATGAAGTTAATTACTGGAGATGACGGAGTTAATGATGGCGATATTAGTCGCTCTAACCCGATGCCAGTTATTGAGTCTTCATCCCCTTTGTTAAATTATTATGTTTTGCTTGGTGATGGTGGAACTTCCACAGTTGCTATTGAGATTTTAAACAAATCCGGTGTTGTGGTTTACAAAGGGTCTTTAGCTGTAACAACAACTGCTAAATCTTTGGACAACTGGCTTCCAACAGCTACACCTACATCCACTTTCACTAGCGACATGAGTGCTGTCAAAATTTACAGCATTACTGGAAGTGCATTGTTGTTAAACACTGGCGGTAATGGCACCATTGGTGTAACGAACGGTGTTACGGCTGGCATGGCTCCAGTTTCTGGCGCAGCAGCTAGAATACCAGTTGGAACTTATGTTTCGCAAAATGTTGGATTTGGGAGAGGATTTTAATGGGAATTTCATATCCAGAGCCAAGGCGTTATTCACCTCTTTATAACAGGAAAAGCGACCCCAATTATGCAAATAGCTATAACACAACATCTGGGATGAGCGCCACGAACGCCACGACTCGCATTTGGGCTTACAGGATATATCCAAATGTACAGGGTGCGATTTCGAAATACGCAATACACACAGACGCAACAGCTTTTGCTCAATCAGCAGGAACTGGAGCAATTAAAGCAGCTATTTATCAAGTTGATGCCAGTGGAATGCCAACCACAAAATTAAAAAACTCAGATGCGGCGGCAAACATTGCCACGGGCACTTATACATCTACCGTTTTCACGCCATCCGCTAATGTAGAATTGCCAAACCCGCTTGAGCCACTTTTAATGTGTTGGGTTACTAATTTAAACACAGTAACAATAACCAACGGAGGGACTTTTCTTACAAGTGTTCCTTTAAATTTGATAAATTTTCACCCATATGCTCCAAATCATTTAGATTTAGAGATTAGTGTTCCAGCTATTACATATTCGTCATTTACATTTGCTGATGATTTTAGCACTCACGGTCCAACATTATTTACGCCGAGAAACAATGCATCAATGCCAAATATTGACTGGTATTTGGCAATAGTAAAATGAAAAGTTATTTTTCTTCATCTGATGATATTCAGGATATGTTAAACCGAGCGTCAAACAACTCGGTGCTAGATTTCGGCGTTACCATCGTCAATACACCACTTGTTCTTTCTGGTAAAACCAATATAACTTTAAAAGGAACTTTGATTGGCGGAATACCTACTCACGAGTGGACACCTATCTCACCATCAGACCCACTTTACTCACGATTTCCAGCAGGGACTAGAGACAACATTTGGACAACAACTGCGCCGATGCCAGGTCCAAATCCTTTTGGTACAGTTGGTGCAATACAATGGGGTAATGCATTTGTTAGAAATGTTAGCAAATTTCCAACCCTAATCTGGGACGGAGAAGCCATGACTCTAGCAAGGTCTCCAGATTATGAAACTGGTGGTGTCGCTGGCAGTACCACTACTTTAATTTACCAAGGAACTAGACCAGACGGATATGCAAGTGTTTCCGGTTTAGCGGTTGTGGGCTACTTCTCTTATTCCTGGGCTCCAGAAATGCGAAGTGTCTCTGGGATTAACACGGGAACAAAAACACTTACATGTTCTTCATCCACATATGGTGCTGTATTAGCCAACACGAGATTCTTTTACACCAATGTGCCAGAAGAGTTAGATTCACCAGGAGAGTATTTTATTGACAGATTACACCTGGGTGTATATGGTCGAGTATATTTCATTCCCCCTGGATTGGTTGACCCAAACACGAAACCATCTTATATCACCAAGGTTAATTCTGCTCCCCTGTTAACAGTTAGTTCTTGCAACGAATTAATATCTGAAGCAAATTTGATTGGTTCAACACACGGCGGGTTGTGGGTGAGTAGTTCAAATGACATATTGGTTCAAGATTGTAAAGTCTCTGGAATGGGTAGTACAGCAATTAACTTAAGCGGAAACAATGTGTCTGTTGATAATGTAAATGTTACATCAACCCAAGATATTGGTTTGTATATCGCATCGGGAAATAGATATAATTTTTCACCAATTAGCACAACATCTGTTACAAATTGCGATTTTAATAACAACTCTATTCTAGGGATACATGATACAAGCGCACTCGTTCTTAGTGGCGCTGGGTTTGAGGTTAACAATTGTACATTTAATGAAAGCACTGGCTCTTCTATTAGGTTTTTTGGAAACGATGTATTAATCGACAATTGCACTTTTACGAATGTGTTAAAGGCAACAAGAGATAGCGGTGTAATTTATTGGGGTAGGAATCCTTCTTATGCTGGAATAGAAATCAAAAATTGTGTTTTAAATTACAACAATTTGCTTACACCATATAACAATGCATTAACACTTTCACAAAATGATGCTGCCAGAGCTGGCTTTTTTGCTGCTGGAATTTACGCAGATGATGGCTCTGGTAGCGCTTACATAGAAAATTGCACATTTAACTCTGACGACCGTGGTATTTACATGAACGGCGGCAGAAATGTAAATGTTGTAAATCCTATTTTCAATAATTGTCATCAACCCTGGTATTATTTTGGCGCACTCACCACCCCGGATGTGTTTGGATATTCTTTAGGGTCTTTAGTTGGTAAAGCGTCTACGTTGAAAAGAGTTGTCTGTAATGCGGCAATCACGCCAACGGGCTCTCCGCAAAGCATGAGTGTTTTGCCACTTGCTGAAAATATTGCATCTGGTTCTCCAATCTTTTTCGGTCATTCTTACACCGGATTAAAAGCTGCGGCGGCCGCATTAGCTGGTGCAACAAGTATATCTGTGGTTAATTATTTTTCAACTGGACTTGCAGTGCTTGCTGGAACAACAGTAACATGTACGTCTTTATTTAATTCAACATCAACACCTGCAAACATGTCTGTGTCAGCACTACCGTCAAACATACCAGCGGGACAACATATTTATTTCCCAGGTAACAAATATGTTGTGGTGGCGACGATTGCTTTTGCTGGTGCCACAACAATATCTGTAAGGTCTGGTCCATCATATCTTCCGGTCAATCAATCTATTAGCGCAAGTGCTGTTGGAACCACAGTTGATATTGGAACCAGCGGCACCGAGACAGATGTTGTGTGTAATGGTAATTTCACAAGCAGCTCAAGCACAGCTTCTATGAGCGTGCTTGCCTTGAAACGCAGTTTAATTGCTCAAACAGATATTTATTTCCCAAGTGAAGATAGATTTGTTGTTCTACAATCAGATGCAGCCGAAGGAGCCACAAGTATTAGCGTAAGAGCTGGTGTTGACGGTGGTGGTTTGATTAATTTAAACTCCGTTGGTAAGTCTGGTGGCTATTGGCAAATGACATCAATGTTACATGGTAGTCAAATTGATGAAACAACTTATTTGACTAAATATCCGCTGCTAGATGTGTACTTTAACGGTGCAACAGATGCTTATAGATTGCCCAATGATTCTTCTATCACCAATGCAACTTACAACAGTTGTAAAAATCCAGCCGTAAAACTCGAAAGCTTCTATGGTGTAACTTTTGACGAAAGTTGATGCGCCTAGAATAATGTGTTATAATACGTGATATGGCAGCAAGTCTAGACGATATTAAGCGCTGGGTGAACTCAGCTAAAGAGCGAAATTGTACACATCTCATTGTTGTGTGCGACAGTTATGATTTTAACGACTATCCAGTCTATGACATTCTGGATAAAGCAAGAATGCAAAAAATGTTGTTTGCTCCAAAGGAAATTGTATCATGAAGACGTGGCTAGTTTCGGACTGGCATTTGGGCGAAGACAGATTTGAAATCATGAGTCGCCCATTTAAGACACAAATGGAGATGATTGACCTAATGGTAGAAAGGCACAATAACTTGGTGAATCCAGACGACACTGTGTATGTTTTGGGAGATGTTTGTTACCAAAAGAATCCACAATTTCTCTCGCAAGTCGAGCGCTTTAATGGAAGAAAAATCCTAGTTCGTGGAAATCATGACCAAGTTTTCACAGATGAAGATTTTTCCCCTTATTTTGAGCAAATTATCCCGGAAGGAGAAGGAATCGAAATTGATTTTGATGGTATTCCGTGTTATTTGACGCATTATCCCACACAAGGAGTAAAAGACAGATTCAATATCGTCGGTCACATCCATGCGGCGTGGAAATATCAACTTAACATGATTAATGTTGGTGTTGACGTTCAGCACTTTAGACCAGTGAACGCATCAAGCATTCCTTTTCATCTAAAAGCCATTACAGAATTTTATGATAAAGATGTCTGGGTGGGATATGAAGAACTTAATGCCCAATACGTTGGCGTTCGTGGCAAACAAAGCTCTTATTTCGGCGGATAGTGCTTTTTTATAGCAAATCCAACGATAATATAAACACATGATTGATGTGCTTTTAGGTTTACAATGGGGCGACGAAGGAAAAGGTAAAATTGTTGACTACCTTGCCCCAAATTACGATGTCGTAGCTAGATTTCAAGGTGGACCAAACGCTGGTCATACTCTTTATGTAAATGACAAGAAATTGGTGTTGCACCAAGTTCCATCCGGTATTTTACATGAGCACATTTCCAATTTAATCGGCAGCGGCGTGGTTTTAGATGCGATTACACTTCAAAAAGAAATTGCGTCCTTGAAAGACATTGGCGTTGATGCCACAGCCAATCTTTTTATATCCGAAAGAGCAAGTCTGATTATCCCCACACACCGTTCGCTCGACCGTGCTTCTGAAGCACTCAAGGGACAGCATAGTATTGGCAGCACCCTGAAGGGCATTGGACCCGCTTATATGGATATTACAGGGAGAAACGCACTTCGAGTCGGTGATGCGCTTAAAAGTGATTTTAGAGCTAAATATGATGCCTTAAAAGACAAACATCAGCGCATATTAGATTGCTACGGATATGATGAAGTAAAGAATTTCGAAATGGAAGAAGTTGAATTCTTTAATGCAATCGAAAAGCTAAAGAAACTTCAAATCGTAAACGGAGAATACTGGCTTAATGAGAAGCTGGACAATAGCTCAAGCGTTTTAGCAGAAGGCGCTCAGGGAAGCATGCTAGATGTCACATTCGGCACTTATCCATTCGTAACATCTTCACACACACTTTCTGGTGGGGTGTGTACTGGGCTCGGAGTATCTCCAAAACAAATTGGCATCATTTACGGTGTGACAAAAGCATACTGCACCAGAGTTGGCAATGGTCCGTTCCCAACTGAGTTAAACAACGAAATCGGTGAAACACTGAGAGCAATAGGCAACGAATTCGGAGCCACCACCGGAAGACCACGTGGGTGTGGCTGGATTGACCTAGTAGCATTGAAATATGCTTGTATGGTAAATGGCGTTACACATCTCATTATGACAAAAATAGATGTCATGGATGGATTTGAAACAATTAAAGTTTGTCACGAGTATCAACAAAATGGAAAAACAACTACAAATTTCCCGTTTGAATATACAGATGACATAACACCTGTTTACGATGAGCTAAAGGGCTGGAATTGCAACACACAAGGATTTGAAGATTTGGGAGATTTTACGCCTGAATTAAAAGACTATTTGACATACGTTTCGATGCAAGTGGGTGTTAATATCTCTCATGTTTCCAACGGCACAAATCGTGAGCAAATCGTTGCGCTTTAACGCTTTTCTTTAAACACCTTATCGCCAGACACTTTATTCACCCAAATAAGATAAGTTTTAATTTTTTCTTGTTCTCGAATTAAAGCAATGGTGTTAAGTTCCGCTCCGAGTAATCTGTTAGAAAACAATGAATGAAGTTTCTTATGGCACTGACGACATAAATCAGCGGTCGGAAGCTCTAATGGCTTCAACTTGTATCGCTTTGCTTCCGACCGTGGAATTAAATGATGCACAGTTGTTTCTGGAACAGTTCTCAGACACAACTCGCATACGCTGACTTCGCTCATTATTGTCATATACATCCAATATGATTAAATGAGGAAACACTGTATAAAAACACCATGAATAGAAGAGATTTTCTTAAAGGCTTATTAGGATTCGCCGCAGCAGCAGTTGCTCCGGTGGGTATTCTTAAATTGTTAGAGCCGAAGCCTCTTACCCGTGAGATGATTATTGCTCGGGCGTTAGAAACTGCCGAAGGGAGAGCTGCACTTGCCCAAGCGATGGTTGAGCCAATTAAAGAGAGTATTATGTACCAATCTCTTGGCAGAAAGCTCTTAATGGTAGATGAATTGCCACAAGGGGCTTTGGCGAGATATGAAAGAGATGTGGCTGCAAAATCACACGTCATTGCTAAACGCATCAACGAAAGTATTTGGAAGGTGAGTTAATGAACGATTTCACCGAATTAATTAAGCAAAATGGTTTTGTCGATTTCCGCAATATTTACACGCTTGATGATAACGTAGATGTTGCGATACATCCAGTTGATTATAAAAAGCTGCGAGACAAGGGGTTTGAATTTTTTGATGAAGCATCCTGGGACGATATTAAACAGAAGGGTAAATATGGCTGTCTAAAAAACAAAAACATTGACATTTATGTATCGACTCTTGTGGAAAAAGGTAAAATGTGTGTAATACACAGAGATTAACATGAATAGAAGGGATTTTCTTAAATCAGTGTTTGGAATCGGCGTAGCATCTTTGCTACCCATTGGTATCTTTAATTGTTTAACAACAAAAGAAGTAACAAAGGAAATCACCATACTTCCCGACGACGACCCCAAGAAGCTTCGTCTTGGTTGGGTTGTTTTCGAAGAAGTTGGCTTTGCGGTGATAAATAACCACGCTTTGAGCAAAATTGTGGTAGCATAGTTACATGTGGATAGGTCTTATCGGGATGTCGCTTATTTTGGCGGCATATTTCCTCAAAAGCGTCGAAAAGATTTCTAATATAAGGTGGCACGCATTAAATGGCGCTGGCGCAGCCTTATTGGTGGGCTACGCTGGGCTGAATAGTGTTTGGCCGTTCTTTATATTGAATTTTGTTTGGTGTCTAGTTGCATTGAAGGGCATCTATGACTATTTTAAGCAAAATGGGTATAATGAACATGTAGATTTGTCTGAGACACAGGCAAACAAAGGAGGATAACGAACATGACCACGCGGGACGCTTAACAGGCACAGTAAATCGACAACTTGTAGAGTTTGGATTTCCCAAACTTGACGTAAATGAGCAATTGCTTCCACCAGACAACACTACGCTGTTTACATGCAGCGGAATGCAAGTGGTGAAGCCAAAATTCCACAATCCAGACAATAGCTATTATTCAAGCTTGCAATCATGCTTGCGTACTATAGACTTGGATTTAGTGGGCGACGGAACTCATCTCACTTATTTCGAGATGCTTGGTTCTTTTTCTTTCGGAAACAACGACTATCATAAGTCGGTAGAGATGTGGCATTCTATTGTCACTGAACTCAACGTACCCGTGACACACGTTACGGTTCACCCCACGCAAGAACACCATAAAAAACTATGGGATGACTTGGGCTATGTCGTTATTCCAGACGAAGAATGCACTTGGTCTGATGGAGAGATAGGCGGCTTTTGTTGTGAACTTTTTGTCAATGACTTAGAAATTGGCAATTTAGTTAATCCACTCGGGAGTTCGGTTGATGTTGGATTCGGGCTTGAGCGACTTGTTCAAGTTATCGAAGGAAAAAACAGAGTGGATGAAACATCTTTGTTCAACCAAAATTGGCATCCAATCGTGCGTGACCACGTTCGCTCGGTAACACATCTCTTGGAACAGCAAATTAGGCCTGGTAACAAAGGTAGATACAATGTTTGCAAAGACATTATCCGCCGAATGTTGCCATATCTAGAAGAGCCGTTACAACCTGAAGTGGAATATTGGGTTGAAAGAGAACGAGAGTTGATTCATCAAAAAACATATACTCTTGAGCGATATCGAAACTCTTTTCACAAAAAACCATATGAATATTGGTATAATACGTTTGGACTCACCCAACAAGAAATTGAAATATTTTTGGAAAGAGTCAAAGAGGAGCAAAATGAATAGAAAAGAATTTGATAAACGATTTTTTGAATCGACAGACCACACGGGGAGATTTGTGGTGAAATCTTTCAAGACTGGTTATTCTTACTATGTTGAGCCTCTTGATGGTGGCGAGCGCCGCTCTTTTGGAGACATTAATCCAGCAACTGGAAAAGTTGAGGGAGCATATGGTTCAAAATACAAAGGAGCAGTTCATCCCAATGATTCTCTTATTACGAAGGAGAATGGGTTTGAAAACATCGTAATTCTTCCACCAGGAACAAGTCCACACGGATACATCAACATGATTGATGAGCAAAGAGAAGCAGACATGCTTGCGGGACGAGAATCTGACCCAACTTTACCTGGAATCAAAACATAACAAAAAAGCCGCTTAAAGCGGCTTTTTTGTTAATCAAGGCTTTCAAAGTCATCAAACCCACCGTCTAATGCCATTCCAAGTGGTGTTTCAGTTTCAAAGTCCCTGGCGTATGGAGCCAATTCTTCAGGAGTTCCTGATGGAATTTCTTTATAAGACTGCATCCAGTGTCCTTGTTCTTCATATCGAGAAACAGGCATAATGTCATACGAAATGTTTCTATCATCATCGCCGTCAAAATCTATAAGCATTACGTATGGTTCATTGCCATAATCCGCCTGTTGACGCCGTATGGCTTCCATTGCTTCAGATTCACTGCCATAAGAACCACCGTTTTCTTCGTTTTGCTCGTGCCACCTGTCTAAATCTAACTGACGCTCTTCATGAACATTGTAGTCGTCATCACGCTCGAATCTATCTTGGTAATCATCACCAAAATCGTCGTCATATTGAGCTACACGACGGGCAACTTCAGTAAGAGCATCAGCGCTTTGATGGTTTCCACTATCATCCAGCTTATTTGCAATAATGGTTAAACTGCTTAAAACTTCTCTTTTGTTCATGTTATTTAGTCCTCTCGACCGCCATCCCAACCAAAATCTTCTGGTCCTTCATATTGATACCCTTGCTGACCTTCCGCTGGGACGGAGTTAATAGCCTGCATAATATCTGTGTCGTTTAAGATTGCAATCTTTGCTGCATCTAAAACATCGTGCATAGTATCTGGGTCATTCCACCATGTTGTTTGATGATTGGAATTTGGTGTCCCAAGTATGTATTGTTCTAACATATCTCGCAAATCGCCATTAACTTTTTGCTGAAGTACGGACAAGTCTTCTTGACTCGAAGCCCAATTGTCAAAAACACCCTGAAATCTTTCACTCTGCTCTTCTGCTCGACCATCATCTTGATAGCTGTAGTCATCATCATGCCTATCTCCATCGTATCTAGAGTCTGCTGATTCTTCTGCACGTATTGCTTCTGGGCTATACATCGGTTCTCCAGCTTCATTTTGCCACCAAGAGTTAGACTGGGAAACTCTACGCATAACATCGGTAAGCGCAGATGCAGAGCTATGCGCACCCTTTGCATCTAATTTATTTGCGATAGCTGCTAGCTTCACCAAAACTTCTCTTTTATTCATTGTCCGCCTTTGTTTTACAATTTCGAAAGATTTTTCCTCATCACCTACTTTATGTGGATATAATAGAATGCCACAGTCAGAGAAGTCTTGGCTCCAATCCTGAAAAGGGCGTGGAGAGAAACTTCGGGACAATACCGTTTAAGGTAGGAGATTCGTCGCTTGCACTACCGAGATTGCAACTCAAACAGACCTAGCGGATGAACGGCGCTATGATGGTCGGGTTAGAGGCCAATAGATAAATCAAGACATAAAGCAGAATTCCGGGTAAGCTCAACTGTGGCACATATTTTTACCAGCAGGTTTTTAAACACAAATTAAGAATAAAACACTGTCTGCGCTTCGGACTGCTAACAAGAATCAGGTACAACCTATTAACTCCACAGGGGTGGCTTGCAGCAAAAGGCGTAAGACATCTCGGAGCGTTACGAGAAGATAATCTGCCACCCCAAAATCCTCAAAAACCATTGTGGTATCATAATTGACAATATGCAAACCACCAATCGTGGCATTTCTCTAGACGGAAAATCTTTAGCTAAAACTATACTTGAACAATTAAAAATTCAAGTATCAACAATGCCCACCAAGCCCAAACTTGTCGTTGTTGTAGCGGCGCAAGATGAACCCAGCTTGTCTTATGTTAAAATGAAGCGTAAATGGGCGGCAGACATTAGTGCAGAAAGCGAAGTTTATTTTGTTAATGAGCAAACAACTCAAGCAGAATTGTTAGAATATATTCATCAATCTAACGAAGATTCAAGCATTCATGGCATTTTGGTTCAACATCCTTTACCGAGACATATTGATGAATCGTTAATATTATCATCTGTTAAAGTATCCAAGGATGTGGATGGAATTTCGCCTTTGTCAATTGGTTTATTGGCAAGCAGAATGAAGGGGCACAGACCAGCCACGCCGCTTGGGATTATTAAATTACTTGATGCATATAATATTCCGCTACGTGGTGCTCATGTTGTCCTTGCTGGTTGCAGCATTATTCTTGGGCGTCCGATGGCTCTTATGTTTATCGAACGAGACGCCACTGTTTGTGTTACACACAAATATACTCGCAATTTCTCAGAGCTTCTATCTGACGCAGATATAGTGGTGTCAGCGACTGGAGTACCTGGCTTAATCCACGGTGATTACGTAAAGGATGGTGTAGTAGCTATAGATTGTGGGTATTCAATTATTGACGGCAAGGCGGTGGGCGACATTAAATATGATGAAGTTGCGCCAAAAGCCAGCTTCATCACTCCAGTTCCGGGTGGCGTCGGCCCTATGACAGTTGCCACACTATTGTCAAATCTTGTAGATGCATACTGGGAGCAACAATGATTTATGTTCTGTCAATGAGAGATGAGTTGCCATCTGGTGCAAAAGAAATTAATACCACCAGTCATGCAACAGACCAATTTCAACAATTAAGTCCATTTAAATTGGGACCGTGCGAGTTATATGACGGATTTACAAGTTTAAACATGGAGAATGCTTGGCAATATGCGAAGGTTTATGCGTCTCATATGAATCCTGACAAAACACCGAATGATGAATATTGGGACTGGGCGAAACAAGGTTGGAGTGCCGCTATATGCTAAATGCGTCGTAAAGACAAATGCATACGAAGAACTAAATGCTTTATATCAATCAGGTCAAGATATTGCTTTGCGTGATTTTGACGGCTATATGTATCATCAAATGGGATATAATCTAACCGACGTGCTTAACAACCCAAATAAAAATATGAGACATGCTTTCGTTATAGCTATGTTATTAGCTAACGATAGTGCGCTGAATGAATGTGATTTTTAATGACACGCAATTGGAAGGTTAAATTTTTGCCCCTTTTTTACAGGGAGTGTCCGATGGGAAATGTTCACTGGCGTGGTAATCATATTTGCTATTGCTGTGAAGGCAAAAGCCGCAACTGGACATATGTTTGGCGTGGTGACAAAGGATGGGTGCCACACGAATTTGTTCTTGATACAACCAATAAATCAAATTCCCTAAGCTTCAGCGGACAACTTACAACCTTTGATTTACTATGGAATGGAATAAGAACAGGATTGTTAATTGCCGCATTACTTGGAGTTATCGCTGTCACAATTTTCCATTTTCTCGTTGAAAGTGGAAAAAACTATCAAAAAAATGTACAAAAGAAGTATGAACATGTTCAAAAATCTGTGGAATAAAATTACGTCATCACTGCGACAAGAACCGTCTAGCATTAAAGAAGGCGGATATCAACCATGTCAAGACGACTGTTGTTGCACACCACCAACAGGTGGAAGCTCTGCTCAAAAACCAGAATATAGCGAAACTATTGACGATGTTGTATATGTCACGAAAGAAAACGCACTTCGACTTATCAGAGATAAGAAGAACACACCGCCAACACCAGAGTTAAAAGAAGCTGTAAAGAGCACCATGTTTGATTCTTTAGCTGGTTCTGGATACGATAACCAAAAAGAAGAATTAACAGAAGGGCTTTCATCCGAAGAAATTTCAAAATTAATCGGTTCTAAAAAAGATTCTCAAGTTATCACAGATAACGCTGATGAAAAAGAAAAATTCATGAAAGAGACTGGCGCTCAAACCCGTCCATCCAAAGAGGCTCTTAACAAGACCAAAGAAGAGATAAAAGACAAAATTCCAAGTCAACAAGCAGCTCGCTCAAAAGCAATAAAGAAGAAGAAAGCTTCTGCGACTGCCGCAAAGAAGCGAAAAAATAAATAAATTTGGATATAATGATTTGTTGTGCATTTACAGACGTTAAGAACGCCTGCTTATTCGAATTGCAAAATGCTGTCACCAGATGGCGTTTTCATGTGCAGAATGGGCAAGAAGCGTGTGGATTGGTATGTTGAAAGAGGGTTGGCGAAAATCGTCAGCTTTGACCCTTACACAATTCAACTTCTGTTTAAGCCCAATGGTCTTGGTAATCACGAAGACGCATACTATCTAGCTGAAAAAGAAAATATTTGTGTTGTGTGTGGATGTGAGGGCGACCTTACAAAGCACCATGCGCTACCAAGATGTTTTCGAAGGCATTTCCCGTCATACTTGAAAAGGTATGATTCGCACGATGTCTTGCTTGTTTGCAGATTGTGTCACGAACAATACGAAATTCATGCTACAGAGCTGAAAAAGAAGCTTGTTGGGTGCCCCAATGTAACGTCTATGCAGGAAGAAGATGTTGCTCACATCAGGGCGATTAAGGCTGCAAAAACTTTAATTCGTTACGAAGACAAAATTCCATGCGACAGCGCACTTCGGTTAATGCTTCGCATTGAAGAATATGCTGGTGATTTTAATGACGAAATCGTTAAAGAGCTGGCTGGTTCTAGGTTTGGCGGATATCATTCGTCTGATGTGTGGAAAGATGCGGTAAGTGAAATTGTAGATTACAATGAATTTACAAAAATGTGGAGAAAGCATTTTGTTGATGTTATGAACCCACTTTTTCTTCCAACATATTGGAGCACGTCTCGTGATATAGATTGCGATGAGCGGCGGAAAAGAATGAAGGAATAAGCATCAA
>OFRG01000421.1_pt1 | contig 16736 bp, 21 predicted proteins | sample 1543071 | NCBI WGS metagenome assembly OFRG01 (sample SAMN07774222, study PRJEB24372) | wastewater metagenome | isolation source: WWTP Verbania (Effluent) | place: Italy: Verbania | collected 2015-12
AACCCACATATAAAGGCTGGGTTGAGGTTGCTTGAATATTAGTAGCAGAAGTCCACGCGGTTAATGAATTATTTATACCTGAACCTGTGATAGTTCCTCCTCCATCTGTACCACACACCACATCACCCGAAGCGGTAGTATCCAACGTATCACAAGAAGCTAAACTTGTTTTTAGTCCACCAGTTAATTGCAGACCAACCATTGTTGAAGTTGCTGAAGTCCTTAGACGATTAGTTTCAATACCTCCTACGAATGTGGAAGTAGCTGATGTTGAAGCGACGAGGTTTCCAACGGTAACTTGCGTCCCCGTTGCTGATACTGACGCACCGTCAAACCATAAGAGTGCGGAAGAAAGTCTATTGGCGTTGGTACCTCCGTTTGCAATACCGAGTATGCCCGTTAGGGTTGAGAGTGAAAGACACGTACCGCCTATTGAAAAGCAACCACCCCCTAGTAAATCTATACCTTTAGCGTAGGAAGTGGTGGTGCCGTTATCAAAGAAATTCCAACCTGTGTTTCCGATGGAAAGAACAGAGCCAGGCGAGGACGTCCCCACACCAAGATTTCCCTCAATAATCATATTGTTCTGCCCTGGGTCTAGGTTGTAGAACGTTGAACCAAATCCAAATCCTCCCGTGGTGGTGAAGTTTGCCACATCAGCATTTGCTATCCTAAATCCTATCGAACCTCCCGAACGAGCGTTCAACAAGGTGAGGGTTGTATTTCCGAATAGAGAATAGTTACTGGTATCTACGAGAGTGTTACCTACAAAGCCTAAAAAACCAGACGTATTCAAAGCAAGACTGCCACTCACGTCTAACATATTAGTGGGAGCTGTGTACCCAATTCCTACTTTACTTCCGAAATAATTCAATCCATTGGTATTGGTGGCGTTTACATAACCAGTTTGCAGACCTAATGTTTGAGCACCTCCTGTAAAAGTTGAGGTTGCGGTGGTGCTTGAATTGAGTGAACCAATATAAAGTGGATTAGAAGACGTAGATTGAATAATATTGGGCGCAATAATCGTTGCAATGGTGTTGTTAACCAAGTCAGTTGTTGTAGCGAAGTTAGAACTCCCACCCCCACCTCCTGTGTTATCAGTACCTAAAACGTATCGAAACGGAGAATCACTTGAAACCTTAAGCACTTTACCTATATCTCCTGCGGTTGATGAGGCTATGCCAGTACCGCCCTGTGAAGGTAAAAGAACATTCCCACCGACAGTAATCCCTTGGGGAGCTTGAAGGGAATAGAAGATAACACCTCCTACTATGATAGTTACTGTTGCACCTAAAATTAGTAAGAAGTATCTCATATACCTGAAATCCATGTGATATCCATTTGGGTTGAGTCCTCGACAACAAAGTTTTCATTAGGTACGAACGTAACCACTGCGTTGCTTACTGTGTAATCCGTACCGTAAGTAAGCATTTTACCGTTATATCTCACCCAAAGACAAACATTTCCTGCGACTTTTGCGGTCAGCGCAACACTGGTTGTTGAAGCAGAAATTGTGAATGTGGCATGTTTGATTATTTTAGAGAGGACGAATTGGACACCCATTTGAGAAGTTCCACCACCCGCACGCTCTACTTTTGAAAATGCGTTCTCTAAACCTTTTATGTGTTTCCAGTCAATTTGAAATTCAGGCTCTATTGGTAGGGCGTTGATTTTGTCTACTATTTCTTTACCTGTATCGGGGCTTCCGTCCTTTCCGTCTTCACCATCATTTCCATCAATACCATCAGTGCCATCTACACCATTTTTAATACGAGAAACTCTGTCATAAAGGTAGTTAATAGCTTTGACGTGCTCCTTGTCTTTTTCTTTCAGAGATTTTTCAAATAACTCAATCGCCCCGTTCAGTCTTTCCTCTACTGTTTTTTTTGTACTTAAAAGTGATTGACTATTCTCATCTTTTAGCTCAGAAATAATTCCGTCAACCAACTTCTTAACGTTTTCTACTTCTTCTTTTGTCAAATCACGCGTCTCCCTAGCAAAGTCAGTCAAAATCCTCATAATATCCTCAAAATCTTCCTTCGAGGGGCGGTTTTTGTCTATTTCCAAAGCTAGTGCTAATAGCTTTTCTACCTCTTTACTGTTTACTTGATTCATGCTAAAGTATTGGTCATATGAAAACACTCGCGGTTTTGGCTATTGTTCTTATACCTCAGATTTCTTTCGCTATCAGCGAGGAAGTTCTTAACAAAATTATAGCTCTTCAGGGAAATATTATAAGCGAGATGCGGGATAAAATTGTCGCTCTTGAATCCCGACAGTGCCTTTTGGGAACTACACCCCAGCAGAAAGCTGATGTTCTTAACAAGTCTGAGGAAAATAGAATCCGTTCTGAATTTTCTATACGACTTTCGGAAATTGATAGTAAAATCTTCTCCCGACAGAGTGTTATAAACTTTCCTGAAATGATTGAGTGTGGAGGGTATGGATGCCCTAACAGGGTTCAGGAATTGGCTAAAGCCCAAAACGAACTTTCTTTGCTTAAAAGTGAAAAAGCCTCTATTGAGATAGAGTTTAAGAAACAGCTTTCGAGTGTAGGAGCGTATTAGCATGGGATTGATTTTTTTAGCTGTTCTATACATCATTTTAAGCGGCACGTTGCGCATTATGGAGTGGCGACAGCTCCATCGGAAGTTAAAGCACGGGCACGATTGAGAAGTTCTTCTGGCGTATTCGCTGATTCAACAAGATAGTCAATAAGACGAGTAGTGAGTGAGCCAGCCGTTGGTTTCGTTGCTTGGAGATTTAACTGTTCAAGCATACTCTTTTGGCGTGCGTCTCCCAAGACATCCATTATGTAACGTGCTAACGTTGCCTCATTCACAAGGTCTATACCTGTTTCATCTAAGACATCAGCAAAGAGTTTCTTTGTGTTAGCATCCGAAGGACTAAAGACTCGCTTCATCAAGGCACCGCCCTTCTCACCCTCAGCACCGAGTTTTGTATTGAGTTCGTTCCTTGTCTGTACCAGTTCTGCGTATCGAGAATTGAGATTACGGTAACTATCAGGTAATTGAGCTTTTAGGGATTCATTTAGTTTTCCGACAATGGGACGAAGAATCGCTTCCACATCATCAGTCACAGGAACAGTCAAATCACGCTTTGCTGAATAAATCCTATCCTGAGCAAAGTCAATAAACTTATCCACTTGTATAGCTGAAGGATTGGGACCTAGTTTCTCTGCTTCAGTGAGAATGTCTTTATATACCTTGGTATTTCCCTCGACACTCGTTTTTCCTTTAAGGGCGTTTTGCAAGTCTTGCCTAAACTTCACCACAATATTCCCCATTGGTTTTCTTCCAACCGACGCATCAAGAACCGATGATTTGTTCTGCCCTATTGTTGAAAGTTTTCTCTGTATCTGGTCGAGAGCTTCCTGAGCCTTCGTGCCTGCAAACTCAAGGGGGGTCGTATTCTTATTATTCTCAGTCGCTTTTTTTGCCAGTGTTACATAGTCATCAAACTTTTGTGTAGGTGTTTCTTTTAGAACTGTTTCAACGCTTGCTTTAAGGGGTTGCTGAACCCAGCTTTTAGCTTGTGAAAGAGATTGTCCCGCAAGTTTAGATGCTGACTCAATACTATTTCCTACTATATCTGATGTAACTTGAGCTGTTTTTGAGACACCAGTTTTCAATCCCTGTGCGCCAAGAATATCTCCTGCAATCTCACCGCCAGCTTGTGTAGTTCCTAGGACTTCTTCAAGCGCTTTTGCTGCATCGGGGAATTTCTCTACGAATTTCTGAACAAATGGAATATCACTAATCTTATCTGAAAGGAAATTCACTACACCACTAAACGCTTCGCCAACTTTTGCAATACCACTTCTTGCTTGTTCTGGTAGTAGTTCAACTGCTGCTTTTGGAAGTACATTTGCAATTTCTGCTGTAGCTTCAGCGCCCCTCCTTATTGCAGATTGCCCTGCAAATTCCCCCTGCCCCTGAATTGCTTGAGATGCTTTCTCAACTGCCGACGTTCCTACTTCTGCCAAACGTGAGGAAACGTCTTTGGTCGGAGGTGAAACTGTCATGGCCTGACTAACTAAGCTAGTATCTTCACCCCTGGTACCAAGAAATTTCTGTATCTGTTCATCAGAATAACCAGCTTTACGGGCTTGCTGAATTTTCTTTTGTAAGTTTGCAATAGCCATATTATTTAAATATTCCCTCTAGGGTTTTAGGAGCAAAGAGGTCAATCTCTTCTGGCTCAAAATCAATACCCTCAGACTGTAAAGAACCTTTAACTTGTTGCATCATGAAATTACTGAGATTATTGAGTTTTGTTTTCACTTGTTCGTCTGTATCGTTTTTATTCGGTGTCATTTTCTCAACCTGTTCAGTTTGCTTCTCGGTAAGTGCAGCACCCGAAGCCCACTGTTGAATCTTAAGATTTATACCATTTATATAACCAAGATTTTCAGTACCCTCTTTTTGTCTTAGAGCGTTCCTAAAAGGAATTCTATCAACAAGAACATTGAATGGATTTATTCCCTTGAATACACCCCCGCTATTAACAGCCATATCTTCTGCCGCGTTCAGAACGCCAAAAATAGTTCCTATGAGGGTCTTTGTCGTTTGTCCTACTTTATTTGTTGACAGAAGTTCTGAAACACTTTGGATAGTCCCATCGGTTGTGACACTCGTTGGATTGAGTTCTGCCTCAGCTTTAAGGCGGTCATAATACATATCTTGTTTAATCTTTGCGAGTTGAGCTACATCAAGCGGGTCACGCAAGAAAGTACCCGCCAAAGCAAGAGCTACGTCTGGGTCATTTGATTCGAGAATCCTCTTAATCGTTGATTGGTCAGCACCGTTCTTTGCGGCGAGATTTGCAGTATTACGAACGGCGGTTGCATCTGCTTTCTGTGTTTCAATAAGTCGTGCTCGTTCATTAAGTTGAATGTTCAAAGCATCTGCTCGTTTCTTATCCACTCTTTCCAAGTCCTCACGGTTAAACTCATACGCTTGACGTAGAAATTCTAACTTTCTTTCCTCTGGTTCAAACTGCAATTCAATAGCTCTATCAACCTGTTGCTGTGCCAGAGAAAGATTCCCCTGAATTGCCTGAGCCTGAGCTGAAAGAGCGAGAGATTCTATAGCGTTTTTTCTTAACTTTGATGTCTGTATCGGTTCAGCACCTCCAACGGTAGCACCCGTACCCGTAAACTGTTCCTGAACCTGTAAAGGAATAGCTAATGATTCATTTCGTAGAGCCAAAAGTCTATTTGAATATTCTTGGAGTTGTTTTTGCTGAGCTGGAATGCCAGCGGCGTTTTCTGCTTCAAGTGTTGCACCCCTTTTACCCGCAACAGTATTCAGACTAGAAAGTATCTCACTCCTGAAGTCTCCTTGAAGATTCTCCTGTTGTGAGGGTCGATTTGCTTCCGAAATAAGAGACTCAATCGTAGGAATTGCTCCTATAATCTCTTGTGGATTTGATTGTGGTAGGTCTGGTAGATTAAGAGAGCCAGTGGGAGAAAGACTGTTTGAATTGATTACATCGCTGTCAATAGGAACAACACCGTTCGGGTTGTTTGGGTCTATCTTGTATCCTTCTTGTGGAGTTATTGCCATTTTACTTATAGTTTAACATGTTATTTCATCCAAAGTGCTGATGCCATAAGCCATAAAACTCCTATTGCCGTTCCCACTCCTGCTATCCATTTAATTCCGTTCCCCACGATTGAAACACTATTGTATGCCTCAATTATGGGTGTGGTCTTTTCAATGTGTTCCTTTACATCAACCATATCTCGTTCGTGTTTTTCATTGTGTTCCTCCACCATTTCGCGTAAGCGGTCAATTTTTCCATTAACGACGACCTTAATCGTCTCTGCTATCTGTTCCTTAATTATTTTTACATCGTCTTCAGTCATACTATGCGGTGAACCCTAGAGCATCTAAGACATCAAGAATAGAGTTTATAGCTGTTCTTGCTTCTGCATCTTGTGTTATTCCTCCTGATGGGTCAGCTATAGTGGCTTGTTGGGCAACAGGTGTTTTGTTGAAAAAGCCTATCTTTTGAGTCGTTGATGTTCCTATTTTCATTCCATCAGGACCAAGAATGGCTATATTTATTCCACTTGGTATTTCAATTACTTTTTCAAACCTATATCTATCAGTACGGTCAACCCTATCAAGCCTGAATTTAATTTCAGAAACAAGTTGCGTTAATTGTGCAAGTGCTAATTTCTCGCCTGGATTCATAGATTTGTCGAGGTTAATGGTTTGTATTTATATGAAAAACTTGTTACAACCGCTCCACCAGTACTTTCTAGGCGAAATTCATAATTTGTCCCGTCATGGAAAGTAACGCCAGAGGCTTCTGTAGCTTCACCCCTTACATCATTGTCGGTGCTGAATGTTGCAACCGTAACCCAGTCACTGTCGCTTCCTTTTGAGTCATATCTGTATTTCAAAACAACAGATGCCCCTGAAGGAAGCGGTTCAAAATTAACCCCTATTCCATACAGGTTTTTTGGACGCATGTTGTCGTCATCTTCCATATCGGGATTTACCCCTGACTCATATATTGATGTGGCGTTAAAAGTAGAGGATGATGGATTGCCGTTTGTGCTTTTTGTTAGAGTTCCTTCGGTAGAGTGGACAATCTCAACGTAGTCACCGACGATTGCAGCAGCTATCACACTCGTTTCTGTCCCAGCATTAGTCGCCATGTGTTCAAGCGTAACAACCCATTCACCAGTCAGTTTATTCTTACCAACAGAAAACAATCCTATCCTTGAAGGCTGTATGCCGTCGTTAGGGTTTACATTAACTGAGAAGTATAAACGGTTATTTTGTATGAAATTAACCCTAGGATTTATTGAAACCGAAGGTTTACCTGACGCACCAGATAATCCTATTGCCTTTATTTCCTTTATAAGTGATGGCTCAGTACCACCTGCCCACGCTTTGATTTGAATTGAATTGTAATCTTGTGCTGTACCAGCCTGTAGCGAATCAGACCCTAGTTCGGAAACACCAATTAAAATACCGCCTAAGTTATTTAGAACTTTCAAAGAACCATTACCCCATTGGATGGTTTCATTGAAAAGTGAATTTGTTGTATCTCTATTCCAAAGTCCAACCACTGAGCTATTAACTAGAGAAACTGCTGAAACTCCTGTCATTGGTACTGCAAGATAATCTCCGTAGTTTGTTAGACAGTAACAGCGATACGCCAGAGGGAGTTGGAATGCAGTATAGTTTTTACCCGCAAAAGCGGTTGCGTTTGGCGCGATTAAACCAACGTAGGGTGTGGTGCTTGTTCTATAAGGAAAATATAAGTATTTATCTTTTGGGTGAACAAAGCCCTGACCTATTGTGGTGAAAGTAAGCGAATCAGTGGTTGCAGAACCCGCACCACCTGAATAGTTACTACATAACAACAAATTTGCACAAGCCCAGTGGAGTTGGCGAGCATTACCACAATCACGCCAGTCTACAAGAAAGTCTGAATTTACAGCACCAGAGCCAAGTTGGTTTGTAGAGAAAGCAGCGAAATTCCCCGAAGCACCAAAATCAGCCAACACCCACAACTTCCCATTTCCCGGACTCGCATTATTATCACCCGACCCATACATCAGACCATCAGAACCCACAATAAGATTTCCTATCCCCGTTGATTCCGTATGAGAAGTCATTCCACGTTTCGGCTGTAACCTTCTCGGATTCGTCAGAATATCGAAATGCTTTGCTATGGAAAATTCCCCAACCCCAGCATAACGTCTGTCATCGGCCATTCCTCGGTCGAAACGATTAAGAGTTATTACCTTCATGGCTTTATGACTTCAAGAGTTCCCAACCAAGGGATTACGGCATTGTTTGCATTAGAAGTGTCGAATTTAGCCGTTATTCGTAGTTGCTGTTGAACTCCTGCATTTGTGGTGACATATCCTGAAGCGTTAGAAGTGAAATTTGTCGGAGTGGTCGTAGCCATTAAATCAAATCCCCCTAATGCTGATGAGCTAGTATTGCTCATCTTTCCAGTGTTTTTTGCAAAGATAGTTCCTCTCTGATTATTAGTTGAGGTAGCAACAAGTACTGCTTCAAGCTCAAATCCAGCTCTACCTAAGTCGTTTTTACAAATATCATCCGCACCGGCTACTGGAACCGTCACAGAACCGTAGTACAGATAAATATGGAACCCACCCTGACCCTGACAGTCAGCCGTACCACGAATTTTCACTACTATACTCCCATTACACCCCCCGAATGTACAAAGAGTATCAGCGGGAATGTATGAACCCCAAAGAGTGGATTCGTTTGACGAACCAGCAAGAGAGGGGAGTGTGGTAGAAGCTTCGAGTGTTCGACTAAAGTTTAATGGTGCTAGGTAAGCCTGTGAGCCAGTGTTTACCGTTGTTGTACCAACACCCAACGCCGTTGAGGTTGCCATTTGAAGTGTTGGAGAAGCGAAACAGAAAGAACCTAGGCAAAATCTCGATTGAGTGGTAGTTGCTTGGAAACCATGTGTTCCCGTCCACGTATAGTTAGCTGTTTGGTCTGTCCCAGCAGGAAGCCACGTAGGAACTCCACCTGACATACCGAGAAATTCACCATTTGCACCCTGAACAGGTGTACTCTTTATAGGACTTGTGCCGTTACCAATCAAAATCATATTTGCGGTAAGAGTCGTTGAGCCTGTCCCCCCATATGGTGGTTGAATAGCTGTTCCGTTCCATGTACCTGATGTTATTGTTCCGACGGTTGCAAGTGACGAGAGGGTTGTCCATGCAAACTGACTTGTAGTAGTTGAGTACAAATCAGACAAATCAGGTTTTCGTAAATTCAGTGTTGCATTGTTTGTGTTGTACACCGATGGAAAGTCAGCAACATTATCCGAAGTTAGAACCGTGAGAAGTGTTGCGCCTAAGGTATAATCTCCAAACCAATGCTTGATAGAGAGATACTTGGAGGGCATATTAAAAGCAGCAACCAAAAGAACTGAGCAAACAACTAAAGAAACGACAACAGAAATAATAGTATTTTTCATGTAAGTGTCCTGTTAGTCATCGTCCCTGTATTAAGTGCTTTATTGGAAATTGAATATGGGTTACTCCACGGACCAAACGTACCGGCCCATGTGGTCAAAATATCAATCCAACGTCTTGTTGAACCACTCATTGTCTTGTTGGTCATTGAGCCAGTATTCAGGGTTTTGTTTGTTACGCTCGCGGTCATATGTACAGTATTTTCTTATTAGTCATCTGAGCTTTAGTGGGATGTCTTAACGCAATGAATGATTTAAGGTCTTTCTCTGCTTTGAGGATTTCTTCCTTCAAGTCATTTATTAAGCCTCTATCATCACTTCTGTTTATCTGATTCCACTCAAGTGCATAAGAAAGAGCCAAAAATGCGTGAAACGGCTTAGGGATACCAGGCTCTTTTGTTGTGTCGGTTGAAACAAAGTATGACTGTTCTCTACCAAAGAAGAGTTCAATACCTAACGCCTTTGTATACGAGGGCAAGACATCGAAATAAATAACATTTCCTACCTCAACAAAAGCCGTAGGGACACCCGTAACCCCAGGGGCAGGGGAGAGCATATCAGGAACTCTGGGGTCTTCTGAAGTAATTCGGTCAAGCTCTTCGTATTGAGTTGCTGTCGTTGAGGTGAGAATACGAACCTTTGTTATGTTCAAAATATCCAAAGAGTTATCATCTTCAGTTATTTTGTAGTCATTCTGATTAGCGGAAAGAGTTAGATAACCTATCGGAGCGTCCGTGTGGTTCAAATCATCCCATCTAATTTGGTCATTAAATGCCAAAAGAATCGGCATTATCTTTTCAAATCCCCTGTTGATACCTGCGGTAACTTCTTTGAGAAGGTTTCCAGTTGTGGTACCAGCACCATGGCGCGTCCAACGCTCCCAAATGTTAACCAAACCTGAAAAATTCGTGGTGTCGTTAAACTGTGCCATGGTTTTTTATTTTCACATCCTAGCCTCCGTAAAGAAGCTAGGGGTGGAAACAAAGTTATGCTACCAACACGTCGAGAGTGAGTCCAACATGAGCCGCTGGGGTCATGTGTCCAATATCAACACGAGAGTAGTACGCCGTTCCTGAGAAGAATGTGTTCGAGTCGGCTGCTGGGAAAGGAATTGTATGAGCACGCCCATACGTCTTTCGGAGAATACCGAGTCGCTGAATCTTCTTGACTGCTGCGAAGACGTGACCTGCTGTGTGGTCGTTTGACCAGTAGTGGTCAGCCGCCATATAGCGAAGTCCTTCAACGGTGCCTTCCTTGAGAGCTTGGTCAGCAGTCGCAAAGCCGTTTGCTTGTACGAATGCTTCGAGAAGTTCAAAGTCAGCAGCACGCCAAACGAATCCGACACCAAATTGGTTCATCATCGTCTGGCCGTTAGCCTCACGGAACTCACGCTTTGCGCCTCGAATAATGTCGTCAATGTTGGAAGCAGTAACAGTAATGTTACCAGCACCTCCACCGATTGAGGCATTATCAAAGTCTGTCCAAGATGCGTGTTGAGCAAGAACGTTTGACTCGATGAACTCATTCAAGAGTGCACCGATACGGTCAAACAATTCTGCTGGCTTTGTCCAAGGAGACTGTGCTTCATCGCCCAAGTCCACTACAAGTCCGAGGTCGCGTCCTGTACTGATTGTCAGCTGTTGAGCTGTTTCAGCAAAGAGTTGAGCCGCATGACCTGTACCACGAATTACCGTCTGAATTGACGGAGTCGTTGACATGTAAGAAGAATCAATGACACGCGTATCCGTTATGGTTACGTTGCACATTTCCTTCCACGTCTGTGGATGGTCGAGCCTATCCTGAAGTACGTCATCGTATGTCGTTTCGTAGGTAATTGTGTTAGCTACAGACATATCTATTTTGTTATCTGGTTAAGTACCAAATAACTCGTTTTGTGCCGACCAACTTATTTCTTTCCGTTGTAGTATGGGTCACCACCAATTCCTTTTTCTGAGTCAATCATAGCCCTTACAATTTTTGCACGGACTTTCCTGTCAGGGACTTGGTCGGGAGTTGGAGGAACTCCTTTGGCAATCCAATACGATGGTTCGTTTTTAGCTTGTGCTCCTCCTCCCGAACCACCTTGGATGCGAGATGTAGCAAGCTCATTTGATTTGGTAGTGCGAAGTCTTTCAAGTTTTACCTTAAAATCCTCATCGTCTACTACCTTATCGATTTCGACTCCCCATTTCTTTGCTGTAGAAAGAGCAAGTTCTACTTCATCCTCTGCGGTTATTCCAGCCGCGCGAAGATAAGTTTTATGCACTAATCCTGAGTTATCTGATTGGTTTTGTTGAGGAGTATCCTTTGGTTTCTTGAACTCCTCTAGTGCCTTTTGAGCATCTTTGAGGTCGCGTTTAAGAGAACCAGTGGTTGCTTTAAGCCCGACAAGTTCCTCGTACTCTGTTTTAGAAAGTTCGATTTTCTCTACAGGCTGTCCTTCTCCTGCACCTTGTGCCGCTGGTGCGACGGTTTGATTTATTTCAGTACTCATAACTGTTTTTTATTCCACTTTACGTTAGTGAGAAACGATTTTCCTTTTGAGCGGTGGAATAACCTAATGACTAATTGACTGTTCTAAACTCTGCTACACAACGAGCAGAAGGAAATTGAAATCCTTGTGTCGTTGCTGGTCCAGTTCCACCTTTTGCTCCAATCACAAGATATTGACCAGGTGAGAAGGTTGAAGAAGCAACTGCTGTAGCAATCGATGTATCAGCCGCACCCGAACCAGTTGGCGTTGTTGTTCCAATCGTGAACCAGTTTTTGGAACTTGCAGGAATTGTGTACTCCATAATTGTTCCGTTGGTCGAGGTCGAAAATGGACTATTTGACTTCACGATTGTAAGAGCTGCTGCTGTTCCCGTTGCGGTTGGAACCTCACAAAACGCATCAATAAGTGTTGATGTTGCGTTAAGTGGGGAACGAACTGCAAATGGGGTTGTTGAACCCGAAGCACCTGCATTATCAAACTGAACCCACGTTCCCTTACGATAATGAGAACAAACACCGTTGTAGCACTGGAAGTCTGATGTGCTTTCTGCACTTGCGCCAGCACCACCTCCAAACTTAGAGACCGACTCTTGAACAATCTGAACAATGCGACTTTCGGGGACAACTTGCGAGAGGGCAACAAAGCCCACAACAAGCCCTACCAACGCTACTGCTCCGATAATAACTGTTTTTTCCATATGATTTATTTATCGTCTTTTAATTTATTAGGAGCTGGCTTTTTTGACGATTTAATTTTAGCCTCCTCCTTTTCTACCTCTGTGGGTTCTTGTAACGCTTCCTCTTGAGCTTCATGTTTATCTCTCAATGAAGGACTTCTAAACTTATTTACGGACATACTATTAGTGTTAATTTAATAATTAATATTGCTGACGAGGGACTATATGAACCCACGTTGCACCGTTCAATGAGCCAGGAGCCATGACAGAATGAACACGCACTTGCCTTAATCGAACTGGAATGTCGAACACGAAGTGAGTTCTATTTGGCGTTCCGTTAAGACCGAGGACGCTCGTTGACACGATGTTCCCAAAGCCTGACGTTGAAGAAGCGAACGTAAATGTTACAGAACCTCTATCGAAATTCACTTGTGGGGCTGTTGAGGCATTTGCCTGACCAATATTATTTATTGGATACCAGTCAACACCGTCCATAGACTCCTCAACAATAAACGTGAACTTGGACTGCGTAGACGAGGCATTAACTTGAACGGCTAGTGTCGCTGTGCTAACTCCCTCTGGCCCAAAGTTACATGCGACAGTCGAAGTAGCTGTAGGAGTTATATAGGCAACGCTTGTGGTGGCTGAAGCCGTATAACAAGTTGCTGGCGAAAAAGCCGAAGGGTTTGCTTTCGCATAGGGCGTAACCCCCACAACAAAAGACAAAACTATCGCTGAAACTAATAAAAGTATTCCAAATATCGAAGACGCAATAATTCTTTTCATAGATAGAGGCGTTTTATTCAGAGCCTCCGAGAGTCCCTCTATGAGAGAACCTCGCGGGTAAACTCATAAAGAGTCTCTCGGAATCACCGAGCCGCGAGGTTTTTTGTATTATATCATAATATGTTAATCAACCTTCCATGTGTATAACTTTTACACACCCACTTGGGAGCGAGTCTTGTTCTCTTTATCTTCTGAGGTTTTGAAGTTGATAAGTTCCCTCCAGCCCTCTTTAAAGAAGTCTATTGAAAGCCGTGAGGCAGCGAGAACTTGAACGTCTTGCCCCTTCCTTTCTTTAAGGAAAGACTCAAGTAGCAGATTGTACACCGCCCCAGACGCTATGGGGTCATTGATGAATCTCTTTACCTTATCTTTCTCGGTTTCGTTCATGCGACTGGTGCGGGTAACATTTCAGGCTGTGCTTCTTGTGGTGTTTGCTGTGGAACGGGCTGTGACTTCAAACCCGCAACAAATGTGGAGAAATCAACTTGAGAGATACCGCTAAACTCTAGTATGTCATTAAGGGCGTTAGCCATCCCAGGGATTTTCATAGTAGCTATAAAACCTTCGGGATTTGCACCAACATATTGAAAAATACTCAAAACCTTATCAGCCATCATACCCAAATCTTTTTGCTTGTTGGCAATATTTATACCCATTTTGATATTCACACCCTCAAATTCTTCTTTGAGAATCTCAAGAATATGCTGATTCCCTTTTCTTGAGAAGTCATCTAAGAACTTCTGTTTAAGAATAGCCTTATCAACGGGGATTTCACCATCAAATAGGGAGTTTATCTGAATTTTATTTGCATAGTTCTCTGCAAGCTGGTCAGAAACCCACGTCATTTCTTCTGATGTGAGGGTAGAAAGAAACTTCTTTCCTTTAAGGATTTCTTTGACCATTGAATCAATAATCCATCCTTCTTCTCGGTAGATTTCTTCAACAAACTTAGCTCTCTGTCCTCTGCGTCTATCGTGTAACCCTCTACCTTGAGCGACTAGACGTTCTTGGCCTCTGAATGTCGTCCCCGATGATGATTCCTTACCCAGCATTGGGTCTTGAGCTGAACCAACGAATTGTGCATGGACATACCACTCGTCTATGCTTTTCTCGTAGAGTTGAATGTTAACTGGCGCTGCAGTTGGAATTTGCTTAATACTCCTACCATCCTGAATAGTGGTAATTTCAAGAGTATCCATATCCTGAATCTTGTTTCGATTCGTGTACTCTGGGTCATCGGTAACAAGAGGTACTTTTGAAGCAGCCTCAAGCATATTGGTCTTGTGAATCGTGAGAAAGTTAGTCCAAATCTGTGGACCAAGCAATGCTTCTCCGACACCTCGTCCTAGTGCACGCCCATGAACCTTCTTTGATGTGTGAAACTTGAAATTACCCTCTTTTTCCTTTTTTCGATAAAGAGTAACTCCTATCTTTTTATTTTTCTTGTCGGTATAAAAAGCAAGTATTTGAACTTGATTGCAGTAATACGCCATATCTCCACCTTCTTTCAAGTAAGATTCTGGGAGATTTCCGCGAACAATATAAACCTCTATTGTTTTCCCTGTGGTGGTGTTTGATTTAGTCGTTTGAAGACCGTCAGGAGCTTTTTCTTTGTCTGCAAGAACTATCAAATCGTCTATTGATGTAGTTGCCCCGTTAGATTCTTCTCCCCATCCAACTCTCGACATTCCACGAAGTTTATCTGGCGTGAAGTGGTGCTTAAATCCAACAGGACCACCGAATATGTCGGTTTGGTCGCAAAAAGCTATGGTATTTAGTTGAAATACCTCTGGTTTCGGGTCGTTGGTTTTTTGTACAAACGCTCCTCCATAGTCTAAATCGGACTCTGTAATCTCATCAAAAAGAGTATCAAGATTGTGTTCTTTAACAAACACTTCATCATGATATTTCTTAACAAGAAATGAAAGAACTCTACCTGTTTTATTCTCAATGTAAAATACGACATCCTTCACCTCTATGTCCTCAGACCAATACGAAAGGTTGAGGATTGGCTCCATGATATTCTTGAACGCACGAAGCCAGTTGTTCTCACCAGTGTAAAAAATTCCGTTCTTTAGATGGAAGATGAGCTGAATATGCTTTCGCATGTTCCAGTACCAGTTATCGCCAACAACAACCTCCTCGGTTTGATACCGATTTTCCTCTTGAATTACATAGTCATAGATTGACGAGTTCATATACCATCGAACAAAATAGTGGCGTTCTTTAGGTTTACCTCTCGCATAAGACCGTGGGAATTGAATAGACGAAATGAGTTAAAAGGTGTTAGAACTCTATCCTTTGTCTTTCCGTCCTTTGTGATTGAGAGTATAGCTTTCCCCTTAGCGTTACCTGGCTTTAGATTTGAAATACACTCAGAAACAGTATCGCCCTCTGATGTATATGTTTTACCAAAAACCTTAAGAGTTGCTGTATAGGGTTTCATTGACTTACTTTCATGAACGAAATCATCCTCCCATCTGGTCCTTTCACTTTCACCGCTTCATTCTCAAAGGCTTGTAGGTCGCTTACTACTTCATGTCCTACCGTACTGTATTTTGCGTCTACACTACGAGCAGCCTCATCCTTTATAACCTTACAAGACGGACAATAATAAGCGTCCAAATCATCATCTTCATACTCGTTAGAACATGAAGTCTTTATACACTTGTGAAGCATATTAGAGTCCTCGGAATACGTTCTCAAACTCTGTCACATCCTTAAATTCAAGAACCTTGCGAGCCTTATGGGGTGCAAGAGACTTCTCAAGTTTATGGTCGTTTCTCTGAACTGATACCTGAACGAGACAATTTACACCCTTTGGAAAATCAAGCTCAGCAAGTAATTCTTTAACCGTAGCCCCCTTTGACTCAAAAGAGTTAACGATTGTATTTCCATCCTCATCACGAGACTTAAACTTTGCGACTATCGAAAAAGACTCAGCTTTCTTCTTGGGAGCTTCTACGGGAGCTTCTTTAGCTTCCTCAACTTTCTTTGTATCTGTATTGGTCATGAGCTATTTAAAATAGTAATTAATTACAGAATAACATCTTCTTTTCCATTTAACCAAGGAAATACCTGTGAATAACCTTTAATCTGTCGGTAGTCTTCTGTAACCTCCTCACCCTCTTTGATTTCTTTAATGGTTAAATCAAGCGCGGGGTCGTAGTTTGCTTCGTAACTGTGATTGATGTATGCCTGAATCCTATCCGTTGGAAATACGAACTTAGAACCATAGACTATCTGGGGAAAACGCTCAAGAAGAATCTGCGCAACGTTTGGATTGAGTTTATCGAACAGGGCATAGGGTAAGTCATAGACTGCGGGAACATGGTCACTGAATAATTTCGTTCCTACAGGTAAGTCTCTTATGGCGAATATTCCAACCCCGTGAATAGGAGAGGGAGCTATGCGAACACACACCCTTTGATTGAGTTGATTAACCTGTTCTTTTTGTTCTCCGTTCATCGTAGTGGTACTCTAGTTTTAATATGTTCGTGTATTTTCTTCCAAGCCATGTATTGAGCTGGGTTTCTAAATCCTAACTTTTTTAATACTGATGACCTTTGAGAGAACCTCTTTTGACAGTCTGCACAAGTTGCCCACTCAACAACCTCACCATGAGAGTGTTTACCCGCAAAGCTCTCAAGTATTAGTTTCTGTACTTTTTCATAGTTTGCGTGGTCTTTCAAATGGTCGGGTAGGGACGCAACCAAAGGATTAACACGCGGTTTTAGTAAAATATCATCGCTCATAAGGCTACATTTG
>OFRG01000423.1_pt1 | contig 16722 bp, 20 predicted proteins | sample 1543071 | NCBI WGS metagenome assembly OFRG01 (sample SAMN07774222, study PRJEB24372) | wastewater metagenome | isolation source: WWTP Verbania (Effluent) | place: Italy: Verbania | collected 2015-12
GCAAAGTTTGGTATTCTTCAACGCGCCATAAAACAAAAATTAATTTCTATTAATCCGTTGCAATTGCGTGATTTTGCCCTAGACCAGCGAGGTACTGTAGATGATAGGCCTTACGGCGGTGGTGTGGGAATGGTTTTGAAAGCTGATGTACTGCACAAGGCAATCAATAGTATCAAGAATAAAGTATTAAGAGCTAAGCAAAGACAGAGAGTCATTTTACTAACGCCACAGGGTAAGCAGTTTAAACAAAAGGATGCCAAGCGACTTTTTAAGTACGATGAGTTGGTGTTTGTCTCTGGACGTTATGAAGGTTTTGATGAACGAGTTAGAAGTTTTGTAGATGAGGAAATTTCAATTGGTGATTATGTCTTAATGGGTGGGGAGTTGCCAGCTTTGGTAATCAGCGAGGCAGTTTTACGTTTAATTCCCGGAGTGCTTGGTAAACTTGAGTCAACTGACAATGAATCTTTTTCAGAAAATTTGTTAGAATACCCTCAGTATACAAAACCAGAAGTATTGGAAGTCAAGGAAAAAGGGAAAAACGGAAAGATAAAAGTAAAACAAATTCGTGTGCCAAAAGTTTTGCTGACAGGCCATCATAAAAATGTTTTGGAGTGGAGAGCTAGCGAGGCTCTAAAACGCACAAAAAAACGCAGGCCTGACTTGTTAGGTTAAAAATAGAATTATGAAGAAAGAATATAAGTTTTTAGTTGAGCCATTAAAAATGCGTCTTGATAAATTCCTTGCAGAGAACATGGGTGGTATTAGTCGTGGGGTTATTCAAAAACATATTGAAGAGGGTTTGGTTAGTGTGAATGGAGAAGAAGTTAAGAGCTCAAGTAGTGTTGTGCGTAAAGATGACAAGGTCGTGTATCATTACAAGGCACCAAAAGGTTTGGAAGCAAAAAATATTCCAATAAAAACTTTATATAATAACCATGGCTTGCTAGTTATTGATAAGCCTCCTGGCTTAGCAGTGCATCCAGGAGCCGGGCTCCGTGGTGACTCTCTGGCAGAAGCGTTGTTATTTCATTTTTCCGCCAGAGGCGGATCCGCCTATGGCGGAAAAGATGACATTAGTCTGGTGGGTGAAGAAGGGCGGCCGGGGATTGTGCACCGGCTCGATAAAGACACTAGCGGTGTAATGTTAGTGGCTTTAACGCAGGATATGTACGAATATTTAAAAGAGGCTTTCGCTAGTCGGCGGGTAAAAAAACATTACATTGCTTTAGTGCATGGCCTGATGCCTAAGCCGCGTGGGACGATTGATACGCCAATAGGTAAAAGCAAAACAGATTTTCGAAAATATTCAACTAAGAATATGATAGAAGCAAAGCCGTCTTTAACAAGTTATGAAGTCATTGAAGAGCTTGGTAGTGGCCTTGACCAATACAGCTTAATTATGGTAGAATTGCACACAGGTAGAACACATCAAATCCGTGTTCATTTTTCTTCCTTGGGAAATCCACTTCTTGGTGACAGTCTGTATGGGCCAAGAAAAAAGACATTAGCAAAACTTGGTCGGCAATTTCTCCATGCATGTCGCATAGAAATACAATTGCCATCAGGGGAATGGATTGAAACAGAGAGTCCATTGCCAAATGATTTGCGTAGTGTGTTAAAGGACTTAGGGAGTAAAAAGGTAGATCAATTATAATTTAATAGTACTTAGTACTTAGTACTGAGTACTCAGTACTAATTTTATGGCTATAGTTAAACATTTAAGCGACTCTCAATTAAAAACATTACCAGATTTTAAAACTGGTTATACTGTTAAGGTTCACCAACGCATTAAAGAAGGTGGCAAAGAGCGCGTTCAGATTTTTGAAGGTGTGGTTATTGCTCGCAAGGGTGGTCTTGGAGCGAACGCAACTTTCATGGTCCGAAAAATTGCTTCAGGCGTTGGTGTTGAACGTATCTATCCGCTTCATTCTCCAAACATTGTAAAGCTCGAAGTGACTAAAGCGAGTGATGTAAGAAAAGCTAAACTTTATTATATTCGTGGTAAAAGAGATAACACTCCAAGAGCCCGAAAAGAAGTAAAGAAAGTAGCAAAGAAAGCTTAAATTCAAATTAAAAAACCCTGTACCATGTGGTACAGGGTTTTTTGGATGAAATTATAACTCCAGTTTATCCATGCCGAGTTTTACGGCTGTGTTTTCGGCATCTTGCCAGTTGAGGTTTTTAAAGAAGCTTTCAATGTAGTCGGCGCGTGCCACGCCATAGTCCATAAAGTAGGCATGTTCGTAGACGTCGAGGGCAACCAGTGGGGTTGCATGCCAAATGGGAAAAGCGTCGTGGGCATCGCCTAGGTAGTTGAAGAGCGTGCCGTTTTGCCAGTCAAAAGCGGTCCAGACCCAGCCACGGGCCGCGATGCCGGTGGCTTTCATGTCGGCTTGCCAGGCATCGAAGGAGCCAAAATGTTTTTCAATTTGTTGGCCAAGAAAGCCTGAAGGTGCTTTGCCATCCCCAGAGAGGTTTTGGAAAAAGAGTTCGTGGCTCTTGATGGCATTTACAGCAAAGGAGTAGCCAAGTTTTAAAGCGCGTAAATCTGAGTATGTAGCGTTGGCTGTTGTTCTATCAACAGTTTTTAATTTCTCGCTGATCTCGTTAGCTTTTTTGATATAGCCTTCGTAGAGTTTGTAGTGCTCAGTCATTTGCTTTTCGGAAAGCCCTTGCACTCCATTAATAGAGTCGAATTTTTTTGCTTCGAACATAAAATAGAATTTTCAATGATCAATTTCCAATTTTCATATAATTTCCAATTAATCGATTGTAAAATTGATCACTACTTGGAAATTGAAAACTGTAAATTGGTTATTAATTATATTTTTCCTAAAGTCTTCCCGCCTTTTTCCCAATTCACAGGACATTTTTCACCTGTTTGTAGAGCTTCTACAACGCGCAAGGTTTCGGGAATATTGCGTCCTACCGAGTCAGCGGAGATTAGGATGTAGCGCAAGTTTCCTTCTGGGTCAATTACAAATGTACCGCGTTGAGCAGAGCCGTCGTTGTCTAATACGCCGTAGATGCTTGCAACTTCTTGGGTTGTGTCTGCAAGAATTGGGTAGCTGACATTTTTTAAACGGTCATCAGTTTCATACCAAGCTTTGTGGACATACTCACTGTCGGTACTGGCTCCTAAAATTTCACAATCAATATTTTGAAATTTTTCGTAGTGTTTGCCAAATTCTTCAATCTCAGTTGGGCAAATGAAAGTAAAATCACGTGGGTAAAAGAACAACACTAACCACTTACCTTTATAGTCGGATAAGGAAACTTTATGGTATTCACCTTTGTGATAACTTTGGATATTTTCGAAGACAGGCGCCATTTGGCCAACTTTAGGAAAATCGGCCTCCCAGTCGCAACAGCTATTTTCATCGTGCATATATGTCCTTTCTAAATTAGTGACACTTATATAATAGGCTTTTTGAGCTGATTAGGCAAAGAAATTAAGGTAAATTTTGACTTTGACTGCCGACAATTTTTATGGTATGATAAGTTCAGTTAATTTAATATTTGATTAATTTCCGACAACGGTATTATTCTCAACTTTTGATTGTTTTATGTACGATTTTACTAAGCGATATCAGAACAATAACGACTTTTCTTTGAAAGTAGTTTACCTTTCCTTGTTAGGTTTAAGAAAAACAAGTAACTTCGGCTACTAATTCGTACGAGTAGTAATCTTTAAAGTTGAGCAATCACGCAAGAAGTTTCTTGCGCCTACCTTACCGTTTTCGGTTTAAGGTATTTTTTATGACCATTATTTACAGCATTGTAGCTTTGGTGGTTGGTTTGCTCGCTGGCTTTGGGATTAGACAGTTATTGTCTGCAAACAAAGTTGGTAGCGCTGAAAGCAAAGCTGAGAAAATTCTTGAAGACGCCAAAAATCATAGCAAAGAGCTTTTGATTGAGGCAAAAACTAAAGCGCTGGAGACAACCGATCAAGCTAAAAAAGCTGAAAGTGAGTTTCGCGCGCAAATTGTAAGGTTTGAAGAACGTATAGACAGAAAAGAAAAAGATTTAGACAGCAAAGCTCTCTTGATCGATAAACAAAAGCAAGACTTGGAAATTAAATCCCAAGAAGTTGCAACTAGTCGTGAAGAAGTCACGGAGCTTCGTGCTAAGCAGTTAGCGAATTTGGAAAAAATAGCTGGGATGACTAAGGACGAAGCTTCTAAAGTTCTGCTCGACAACGCGGAAAAAGGTATTTCTGAGGATATGATTAAACTGCATCGCAAATTGCTTATTGGAGCCCGGGAAGATGCAGAAAAAGAAGCACGTAAAATTATTGCCCAAGCTTTGGAGCGTGTTTCTACAGAAGTGACAAATGAAACAACTACTACTACAGTTGCGCTTCCAAATGAAGAAATGAAAGGGCGCATTATTGGAAAAGAGGGACGTAATATTCGCGCCTTTGAACAATTAATGGGCGTGGAGATTTTGATTGACGATAGTCCTGACACTGTAGTAATTTCTGGGTTTAATTCAATTCGTCGTCATATTGGTAAGTTAACTCTTGAAAAATTGTTGGCTGATGGGCGTATCCATCCAGCGCGTATTGAAGAAGCTTACGAAAAAAGTAAGGCTGAGATTAATGATCAGATAAAACGTTCTGGTGAAGAAGCTGTCTATGAACTTGGTATAACTAATTTCCCGCCAAAGTTGGTGCATTTGGTTGGTCGGTTAATGTTCCGTACTTCATACGGTCAAAACGTACTTCGCCACTCTGTGGAGATGGCTAAGATTGGAGCATTAATTGCGGAAGATTTACACGCAGACACTTCAATTGTTAAACAGGGTGCACTCTTGCACGACATTGGTAAAGCTCTTGACCAAGACATGGAAGGAACTCACGTTGAGATTGGTCGTCGTGTTGCGGAAAAGTTTGGCTTAGATATTAAAGTCATTGAAGCCATTGAGAGTCATCACCACGACACCGATGTTTCTGAGCATGCAAGTCATGATGCCCCACTTTCAATTGAGGCTATGATTGTAGACTGTGCAGATGGAATTTCCGGAGGTCGCCCAGGTGCGCGCAAAGATAGTTATGAAAATTACGTCAAGCGTCTTACTGACTTGGAAAATATTGCGAATAGTTATGAAGGGATTGAAAAAACTTATGCAATTCAAGGTGGGCGTGAAATTCGCGTCTTTGTTAAACCTGAAAAACTAGACGACTTGGCTTGTCAAAAGTTGGCGCGTGAAATCGCCAATCGCTTAGAGAATGAACTTAAGTTCCCTGGTGAAATTCGCGTGAACGTTATCCGCGAAAGCAGAGTTATTGAATACGCGAGATAATTATATGTCTGAACAAGAGCAAGAGAATCCTGAATCAAAGGTAATGTCATCTGTTTCTGAGCTTACGAGCCTTAGAGAGGAATGGGCTGATAAATTTGATGAGATTTTGGATAGGGTTAAAGAAGATAGCTCCGAAGTGAATGCTGACTTAATTGCTTTAATTTCAAAATTTGCAGAAGAAGTGATTAAGGATAAGGTGAAGTTTAAATGGGTATTTAAAACTTCCAAAGGATCTCTTTATGTAGTCGCTTCGGATAACTCCTCACTCAGGCTTAAAGCTGATGTTAATTTGCGTTATCAGTCTCCAGTACAGCCAGTTTTTAAGCGAATCATATTTATTGATCATGATTCAGTTGAACTGATAAAAGAGCGTCTGAGACGGCATGAAGAAATTCTTGGCATTAAATTAAAAACAATTGAGCCGCAAGCTGGAGCTATTCCTTTAGAATTAAATCTAGTTGGGTATCCGACTGAAACTGAAGTTACAATTGAGGAGGTTGATGGCGGCGTAATTTTGCGTGGTAGTTTGGGGTTTGATAAAGAAGAAGAAAGCGTTGTTAACGGATTTCATATTGGGCATCCAATAGAGCAGCTGATCTAATTATATGGCTAAAATATTATTTATCGGAGATGTTGTTGGTAGGCCTGGACGGCATGCGCTATCCCGGGTTTTGCCAATGTTAAAAGAAAAGTATCAGCCCGATGTTGTGGTGGTGAATGTAGAAAACATGGCGCACGGCAAGGGCGTAACTTTAAGTACCATGAAAGAACTCGCACCCCTAGAGATCGACGTTTATACTTCTGGTAATCACGTGCTTAATAAAGGTGCGGCATCGACAGCGGCTTTTGAGGAATATAAAAATTTAATTCGCCCTGAAAATTATGGCCCAGACTTCCCTGGTAGGGGCGTGTATAAATTTGAAAAAAATGGACAGATGTTTATAGTTATTAATTTAAACGGCACCGTATTTTTTGAAAAGCAGTTTTTTGGCACAATTTCTAATCCTTTTTCTGAACTAGACAGCCTGCTTCTCGAGCATGGCCAAAAAGATGCTATAATATTGGTAGATTTCCATGCAGAAGCAACGAGTGAAAAAATGGCAATGGGTTTCTATGCTGATGGTCGAGTCACAGCTGTAGTTGGTACGCATACCCATATTCCCACAGCGGACGCTGATATTTTACCTGAAGGCACAGCGTATGTTACAGATTTAGGAATGTCAGGTCCCAAACACTCAGTCCTTGGAGCCACAGTCGAAAATGTTTTAAAGAGTTTTGTGCATGGCGACAAGTTCAGTTACGAAGTTGCTGAGTCGGAAACTTCTGTGGTTAATGGTTTGTTTGTTGAAACTGAAGGGACAAAAGCAATTGCAGTAGAAAAAATTCATGAAGAAGTCAGTTTAAAATAAAAACGACAGTTTTACTGTCGTCCTGAGTGTAGCGAAGCCTGCCTGCCGGTAGGCAGGGATCTCAACAACCGACTCAGAGATTCCTCTGCTATGCTCGGAATGACAGTGGATGGTAAAATACATATGGCAAAATTTGTAAACCCAACTAATTTAATTGCTGCAGCCGGAGTGAAACCCGGTGATGTTGTGGCAGACTTAGGCTGTGGTAGTGGCTTTTATACTTTGGCTGCTGCACGGATGATTGGTAACATGGGAAATGTTCATGCTGTAGACATTCAAGAGAGTAAGCTTACTTACACTCAGTCAATAGCGCGGCAGATGGGGTTTGATAATGTTACCGTGGTCAAAGCAGATTTAGACAAACCGCTCCAACAAATTCCTACTAATTCGTGCGACTACGCAATTGTTGCCAGCATTATTCATGAAATAGACTCTAAAGAAGCGCTGATAAAAAATGCTTACCGGATTTTAAAGACTGGTGGCAAGGCCTTGGCAGTTGAGTGGAAAAAAGAGTACACTATCTTTGGGCCGAATCTTGAAAAAAGAGTTTCTGGGCCTGACCTTGAAGGGATGATGGTACGAGCAGGATTTCATAAAGAAGCGGATATTCCTGCTGATAAGTTCCATTACGCCATGTTGTTTATTAAATAAGCCAAGGTTGTATTATTTGGCTAACTTCTGTGTTATTTTGTTCCGGCGCCATTCGTCGTAGAAAACTACGCCTCATGTCATCCTCGCAAAATGCCTTGAATTTATCCAAACACTAAAACCTTCTAACTACTATTATATGTTTGATTTTCAAAAACTTATCTCAACGCAATATTTGTTTGCAATTAATCGAGTAGCTATTTCACGCAGTGACTGGATATTTTTAATTTTAGGCGGTGCTTTAGTTCTTGTTGGTATACTTTTTGCAATTTGGGCAAAAGTTAACAAAGTTTCTGTTACAAAAATTTTACTCGCGCGGTATGCAAAATGTTTTTTTGTGATTGGGTTGCTTGAAGTAGTTTGGTTTGGTGCCAGATATGAATATATAAATTTTCTCGGAAGCCACTTTATGGCCTTATTAATTGGGTTAGTTGGTCTAGTTTGGGTAGGATTTATTGTTTGGAGTAATTTAACGAGTTTTCGCAAAAATAAACAACAGTGGGAAAAAGAACAGCAGAAGTTAAAGTATCTCCAGTAAATGCACCCCCATGTTCAGTTGGTTTAAAAAAGAGTCCGACGTTGTTGTTTCTTTGGGACGACGAGGAGAAGACGAGGCGCAGAAACGCTATAAAGCTTTGGGTTATAAAATTGTTGCGGCCAATGAGTTTAATCGAAAAGGTAAGCAATTAGGTGAGATTGATTTTATCGCTCAGAGAAAAACTGAAATTGCCTTTGTGGAAGTTAAAACTCGAACACTTGATTCAACTAAATTTGGTAGTGGCCTCGATGCTGTTAACAGAAATAAACAAAGCAGGTTGCTTGCAGCCACTAAACTTTATTTAATCAAACACCCTGAGTTTCAGAAATTCCGTCCCCATATTGATGTGTGTTTGGTAAGTTATAACCTTGACAAAACCTTAAAAGATGTTATAATTATGGAGAACTTGGTAGAAGACCTGAACTAGATGAGCGATAGCTCGTCTTTTTTTAACAACTAATTCAAATATACTAATAGCACCAACGAATCTACAAATACCTACAAATTTTTACTAAGCAGGCATTAGTAGGTATTTGTAGATTCGTACGCATTCGTAGATTTGGATTAAAAAAACAACTAAATAAAGGAGTTTTTATATGAACGAAGAACTAGAACAAGCCTTAGATCAGATAGCTGATGAAAAAGGTATTAGTAGAGAAGAGATTGTTAATATGATAGAGGCCAGTTTGGCCGCGGCTTTTCGTAAAGATTACGGTGAGAAAGATCAGAATATTGAAGTTGAATTTTTGCCAGAAACACTTTCGGCAAAAGTTTTTGATGTCAAAACAGTTATTGATACTGAAGTTGAAGATCCACAAAAAGAAGTTAGTGTGCAAGATGCGCAAGACTTGCAAAAGGGCGCAAAGGCAGGCGACATTATTAGAACAGAAATTACTCCAAAAGAAGGTACAAGCTACGGCCGTATTGCTGCGCAGACTGCAAAGCAAGTTATTATCCAAAAACTTCGCGAAGCGGAACGCAACGCACAATTCTCAGATTTCAAAGCGAAAGAGCGCACATTGCAAAATGGGATTATCCAACGTGTTGAAGGTGACACAGTTGTTGTAGACTTAGGAAAAGGAACTGGAGTGTTGTTTCCTTCCGAACAAATTCGCGGGGAAAAATATAGCGTGGGACAACGGGTTAAAGTTTTGGTTTTGCATGTTGAGCCAACAGCAAAGGGTCCAAAAATTACTTTGTCTCGAAGCCATCCCGATATGGTACGCAAACTTTTTGAGCTTGAAGTTCCAGAAATTTACAACGGTACTGTGGAAATGAAAGCTGTGGCTCGTGAAGCCGGAAGTCGCTCTAAAGTTGCAGTGATGTCCACTCAAGAAGGCATTGACCCAATTGGTTCTTGTGTTGGCCAAAAAGGGACCCGCGTCCAAACTGTTATGAGTGAACTCGGTGGAGAAAAAATTGACATTATTGAATGGGATGAAGACTCAGTAAAATTTATTGCTAACGCTCTTTCTCCTGCCAAAATTTTAAACGTTCAGTTAGATGAAGAGAACAAAGAAGCTAAAGTTGGCGTGATGGAAGATCAGTTGTCTTTGGCTATTGGAAAAGCCGGCCAAAACGTGCGCTTAGCTGCGAGATTGACTGGATGGAAAATTGATATTAATGGTGAAAATATGGGCGGTGAAGCAATAGCTTCGGAAGATGGTGAAGTCGTTGGTGAAGCCGCAAGTGAGCAAACTGAAGCTGAGGATGCAGTTGAAGAACAGACCGAAGCGGCCGCTGAAACGGCAGAGGAAATCGCCATCCAAGAGGATGCTGGCGATACTGCAGTAGAAGAGACAAAAGAGTAGAAATAGTAATTTTCAATGATCAATTTTCAATTTCCATATAATGATCAATATCTCAATTGATCAAGTGGAAATTAAATGAAAATTGTAAATTGTAAACTGGAAATCTAAAATTATGCCATTAGTTCCAATTGTTATTGAAAAATCTCCCATGGGCGAACGCGCCTATGACATTTATAGCCGTTTGCTCAAAGAGCGCATTATTTTTCTTGGCGAACCTATTGATGACATGGTCGCTAATATTTTAATTGCTCAGTTACTGTTCTTGGATGCAGAAAATTCCAAAGAAGATATAAAAATTTATATTAATTCTCCAGGCGGCAGTGTCACAGCAGCTTTGGCTATGTACGATACTATTCAGCATATTAAAGCAGACGTTGCTACTATTTGTGTTGGTCAAGCAGCTAGTGCTGCTGCCGTGCTTTTGGCAGCTGGGAAAAAAGGTAAACGTTTTTCTTTACCAAACTCTCGCGTCTTACTCCACCAAATCATGGGTGGTGCAGAAGGTCAACAAAAAGACATTGTTATTGCGGCTAATGAAATTACCAGAATGAAAAATCAGATCAATCAAATTCTCTCTAAACACAGCGCTCAACCAATTAAAAAAATTGAGCAAGATACAGACAGAGATTTCTGGATGACAGCTGACGAAGCTAAAAAGTATGGGATTATCGATAAGATAATTCAATAAAATTTTTGCACTCAAATAGGAATAGATAATTTTATAAAGTTTGATGAGAAAACCTGGATGCACGTTGCATCCAGGTTTTATCCGTTTGGCGCCATTAATGGAACGACTTATCCTCACTGTACTTGTTGACGAGCCTTGCAAAGAGTTTGCGCAAGATCACAGCATCACTGCTACCTCTTGGCTTAACGACAAGGGTGACTCTGATATTTGGATGACCGGGGAGATCTGCCTTGACCCCTTTTCTTACGATTTGCTTTGTGATCGTGTTGCTAAACACAATCTTTTTCGGAGCTCGGGCCTTCCGGTAGTCTCTCATCTCACATACCCAGACCGCTTGGAGACCGTCATCATTGGCTTCAAACATTACACGGTCCTTTTTAATGTTTGTAGTGATTCGGACAGTCTGCATGTCCTCAGTTGAGATTTCCGTTTTTCCCTCGATCCTCTTGGTCCCATGGAAAATCAGCTGTTGGTAGAGCGCTGAAGTCTCAGGTTCGGATCGGTTGATCGGAAAAGAGCTTTGGGCAAGGGTAGCAGGGTTAGATTGCATACCCAGAATGAGCATCACAAGGAAAAGTTGTCTGTTCATGGCATCCTCCTGCCGAGATTGCTCCTGTTGAGCTTGTGCTTATAGTGTATAGGTTTAATCTAGGTTATTATAGTTTTAGTCAAGCGCTTTAAAGTATTTATAAAAACTATCTGAAATAAAAATCAAAAAGCCTCGATGATTGTCGCAGAGTGCGCGCAATCATCGAGGCTCTGAAGCTTTCTTCGTCATTGATGAAAAATATCCTCCGCGGAAAATTTGTCCACAAGAGCAACAAACATCTTGCGGAGATACACTGACTCCACACTCCAGGTCGGCTGAGTGATTGCGATAATCAGGATGTCAGGGTGACCGGGAAGGTCGCCTCTCTGACTGTGCGCGATCGTTTGCTCAGCGATCTCTTCGGAAAAACGAATCCGTATAGGGGATCCGGCCTTTTGCCATTGGACATCCTTGCACATCCAGACTTCCTTCAGTCCGTTGTCGTCTGCAACGAACATGATTCGAAGACTGTCGATGGTGGTGGAGATGCGGACAGTGATGTTATCATCTGTCCAGATTCTCACCCCCTCTTCTTCGCGATGGGTTCCGTACTTGATCAGGGTTTGGTAAAGTACGGAACTCTTGCGGGGTCCCCACATTCCAGTCTGCGCCGGGTTTTGTGCGCTTGCAGGAATCCCAAAGACCAAGATGATCAGCATTGCCAAAAATGTTTTCACGGCTTCCTCCTACCGCAGATGTTGTCCCAGCGCGGACATTTATATACAGTCTACTCGCCCGGCTCAATTTTTAAAAGATTCGTCAATAGCACTTTTGAGCATGCTATAATGGTTCTATGCCTAAAATAAAAGGAATAATTTTCGACTTTGGTGGACCTATATTAAAGTATGAAAAATGGGATTCTGTTTTAAAAAATCATGTCGAAGAGTTTGGGCATGATCCAGAAGCTGTCTTAGAATTAGTTAATAGTTATTATGCTGCTGCTTTTGTTGGAAAATATAATTCAATTTCAGAATATTGTGAGGCTGAAAATATTAGACCTTCATTTGATATTGCGAAGTTACAAACTATGATGTCGCTTGCTGACCGAGGAGTGGCTATAGATTTTCAAATGGTCAATTTAATTAAATCTTATAAAGAAATATATAAGTTAGCACTTCTTAGTAATTTTGATAGTTCTTTGGATATTTATCTAAAACAGTTTAATTTGAGCGATGTCTTTGACGTTGTTGTAAACTCCTCAGTGATAAAAGTTTCAAAACCACATCAACAAGCTTATCTTCATACTTTAGCCAGTATGAATTTGGAGCCTTACGAAACTGTATTTATAGATGATTCTGCAACGAATGTGGACGCAGCAAAAGAATTAGGTATCTTTGGCATTGTTTATGAAGATTTTATACAAACAAAAAATGCTTTAGAAAAGCTATTGGTTTAAATTATTTTTTCACTATGCAACCACATTTATATTTGTCTAAACAGGATCCACGTCTCGCAGTAGTTATAAAACAGGTCGGCATAATCGTCCCGCGCAAAAAATCACAAAATCATTTCAAAGAGTTAGTTGAGTCAATTATTTCTCAGCAACTTTCAGTTAAAGCTTCTGACACAATTTTTAAGCGTTTCTGCGCTCTTTTTCCTAGTGGTAAATTTCCAAAGCCGGAGGCGCTACTTCAAATGACCGATAGCAAAATTCGGGCTTGTGGACTTTCGAATTCAAAAGTTTCGTTTGTGAAAGATTTAGCTACTCGCGTAGTTGATGGGCGATTGCATTTTCGTGGTATCGACAAAATGACTGACGAAGAAGTGATCGCAATGCTTGTGGTAGTCAAAGGGATTGGTCGCTGGACTGCGGAAATGTTTTTGATGTTTGCGCTCCAAAGGCCGGATGTTTTTTCCCACGGCGACTTAGGTTTGCGCAACGCCATCGTTAAGCTCTATAAAATTAAAGGTCATCTCAGTGAAAAGCGCGCTTTGTTGATATCAAAAAAGTGGTCGCCCCACCGCACCCTTGCCTGCCGCTACCTCTGGGCGAGTCTGACTTTAAAATAGCCTAGATCTAAAGAGCCCTAAAAGGGCTTTTTATTTTACCCTTGACAATAGTACTGAAAAGGTATATAATTGGACTAAATCGGATGTAAATGGATACAACAGGAGGAATTGCTATGGAGTATGCTGATCTTGTGGGTAAGCAGTTTAAAATTGCGGATGACTGTGAGTTCGACTTTGTGGCTCGGCTATTTTCCGAGGCCAAGGATATTCTGGCTCGCTTTTATAGGGAAAAACACGTCGGCGTGTTTCCTGTACAGGACGAGAATTTTCCGGTCATGCAGTTTCAAATCGCTTACGGTGAGGCATCAACTATTTTGGTTCAGCTCTCAGAAGAGGTATATGTTCGGTTTTGGTATACCGAGCTGGTTATGAAATGGGGATCACTGCGTTTTCAGTATCGGCATGCGACCTTGGGCTTGCCCCGATGGTATGAGAAACAGTATCTGAGAAGCGGGCTTGTCGGTGTAGACTACATTCCCCCTGACCGCCCTGATATCTATGCCTACCTTGATGAGAAAAACAAAGGCGGATTCATCTACATGCCTGGCATGTAAGTAGGGAGTATTTTAGGGCGAGCTGTGCTCGCCCTAATTTTCATTTAACGATATACTTAAGTCATGAAAGATTTGCACGCACTATCTTTAAAACAAAAACAGGTATTGCAGCTTTTTGAAAAACACGACACCATTACCGTTACTGAAGTTGTTCGAATATTGCGCATACCCAGACCAACAGCTAAACAGGTATTAACGCGTTTAATGCACTTGCATTTAGTGGAACGGAACGGTTTAGGTCGTGGTGCATACTACACGCTTAAGCAGGAAGATAGAGTTATGGATAGTTATGGTAATGAGTTAGTAGCAGTGTACCGAGGAGTTGATGGTTTTCGCAGAATGTTTCGAGACATTGCTAAGAGTTTACAGAAAAAAGACTACTATTGGTCATTTGCGTTTAAAGATGAATATTATGGATCCGAAGCAATTACTATCTTGCTTGATTTTCATAAGGAGCTTGCAAAAAAGGGAGTAGAGGATCGGTCTATTGCTCACAAGAGCGTTGGGCCTTTAATTAAAAAAACTTACAAGGGAATTTCAAATTTAAAAATAAAGTTTACTACTCAGAATATACCAACTGGGATGAGTATTCTTGGCGATAGCGTGATAAATTTGGTTTGGGGAGAGAGCCCGGTGGCAATTGTGATTAAGTCGCCCGAGGTGTATAAACGGTATCAAGCTTTTTTTGAATCTTTGTGGAAGCAGTCAATTAAGTAGGCATTTTTGTTTACGATTAATATTCAATAATACAAGCGCTGAAGCGCTTGTATTATTTAATTTGAGTTGGTATGCTAATTGACTGAACGGAGGAACTTCACATAGGAGAGTGCTTAGATGGAAAAGTCTTTGGCAACACTTCTCAACTCTGCGCTGCCCGGTAACCTACGTTACCAGCCAGCGGATCTCAAGGAACACTTTGGATACGACCAATTGGTTCGTCCAGTTGTCGAGGTAGAACTCGCAACGCTTCATGTCCTTGGCGACGTGGGAATTATCCCTCAGGCTGAAATTGATCTGCTGACTCCGATGATTGTCGAGAAGGTCATGCAGATTCCCACCACACAAGTTGACCGCACCGAGCGATTGACCAAACACGATATCCGCGCGCTGGTCATCGAGATCCAAAAGATTGTCGGTGAGGCAGTCGGGCGGTGGGTGCATGTTCCACTCACTAGTTACGATGCGCTTGATACTGGACGGACATTGCAGTATGCTCGTTCCTACCATCAAGTCTTCAAGCGTAACTTGCGTAAAGTTGCTTACTTGCTTGCAGGGATGGTCGAGGAACATGCAAATACTTTGCAGATTGGCCGAACTCATGGCCAACATGCATTGCCAATCACGGCAGGTTTCTGGCTGGCGACTGTGCTTAGCCGCATCCTCTACAATTGGGAGAAGATGGAGGAGACTGCTGACCAACTCGTCGGCAAGATTTCCGGTGCAGTTGGCGCCTATAACGCCCAAATCGGTCTGGGCATCTCTAGCCGCTGTGGTGACTACAGTTTTGAGTCCCGCGTGCTTGATAAGTTGGGCCTCCGGCCTTCCCGAATCAGTACGCAAATCTTGCCACCTGAACCCTTGGCGTATTTTCTGTACGCATGTTATATGCAGTCGGCAGCACTGGCCCAGTTTGGTCGTGATTGCCGGCATCTGATGCGCACTGAAATTGGCGAAGTTGCTGAATCGTTTGTAGTAGGACAGACAGGATCGTCGACCATGGCGCACAAGCGTAACCCTATCAACTTTGAAAACCTGGAGGGGATGTACTGGAAAAATACCGGTGAGCTGGTCAAAGTCTTGGTGACGTTAGTCAGCGAGCATCAGCGTGATCTCGTTGCCAGTTCTGTGGCTCGTGACTTTCCCATCATTCTGGTCAACTTGCTTCAGCAACTTGTCACACTTCTGCGCAAGGACGACAAGCAGCGCTTGCCGTTTCTGGTGAGGGTGAGGATTAATAATATTGCTTGTAGGAGCAACTTTGCGCACAGCGCGCATCTCATCTTGGCCGAGCCTCTGTACATTGCGCTTCAGATGGCTGGGTATCAGAAAGATGCGCATAAGTTGGTAAATCGTGTGCTTGTTCCAAAAGCACAGGAAACCGGACGAATGCTGATTGATGTCCTTGATGACCTTGCTCTGGAAGGTTCTCTGGAGCGCGAAGCGCTCAGTCAGATTCCAGAAGACATCATTCGTCTGCTCCATCGTCCACAAGAGTACACAGGACTGGCTTCCCAGCAGGCTTGGGAGATTGCAGCGCTGGCTCGTAAGCAGGTTGCTTTGAGCTTGCAGTAAAATCTTTTTGTACCTTGTAGCTCGACAGCGCATTTGTTTGCCGGGAGAGACTTGTTCTCTCCCGGCTAAATTTTTTTATATGAAAAGAGACCGAGCGCGTATTGGATACGCGTCTCGGTCTCGATTGGTCGGTGGGGTTCATGCTGCAGTCAAGTGGTCTCTTTCCGAAGCCGGCACGGCTTTGCCGTACGGTTGGATTATCAGCGTGACTTCATGTCCGCATTCCAGCTCGCCCTCTATCCACCGGCGAGTGTCGGAATTGCAGATGATACTGAGATCGAAAGCTTTCATTTCCTTGTTTGTTGCAGAACCTGTGGGCTGACTTGGTTCCAGTCCTGCTTGCTTGGTTGCGACATCCAAGTTCGGATAGACCAACATCATGTTGGGTAGTGAAGCATACAGCTTGACTACATTGCTCAGTTCCGTGTCCTGACAGCAGACCATGAGTCTGTGGCCGGTCTGCGTGAAGTATTCTTCGCACAGATAGCGGAGTTTCTCGGCCAACATTCCGATGTTGCCTTCCGTTACTTCTTGGAAGGAGATGATGTGGCGCGCCATTGGCTTACGCAGAAGCGGAGTGATGGCCTCGTAGAATTTGCGGTCAGCCTCAATCGTGAAGCTGCCGGTGGCTTTGATCCGCATGATCTCGCGGCTCCTGTACGTCACGACTTCATGTTCAAATTGTAGCACGATGTCTTCCTGAGACGGGTTTTCCAAACGGTCTTAGTTTAGCCTATTTTACGCTTTGTGGCAAGAGGGAAACAAGAGGGAAAAAGACTTGACAAACCTTTGGAAAACGTTTATCATTGCAGAGGATTTAAAAAGGTAAATCTTGGAGATTAAAAAGGCAATACATCCGCTTAAATTTTAGCTCTT
>OFRG01000425.1_pt1 | contig 16709 bp, 33 predicted proteins | sample 1543071 | NCBI WGS metagenome assembly OFRG01 (sample SAMN07774222, study PRJEB24372) | wastewater metagenome | isolation source: WWTP Verbania (Effluent) | place: Italy: Verbania | collected 2015-12
TGTCTTGAGCATACCGAGAGAAGTTGAATCGTAAGCATACTGAATTTTGGTTCCGGGTAGGAATGGGGAGGCGGAACCGTGGGTGAGGTAAGATTCATTAAAAAGCATTGAGTGCCTCCCGAGCGACATAGGCTTCTTGATTAACAGCTTTAAGGCGCTCAACATAGGCTTTTAGAGCTGCATATGTATCACTATCCAATGCAACTACTTTATTGGCGTGATTGTCTACAGCCAGCCAAATCTGATAGCCGTCATATGATACATAAACGCCATCGTTAAGATATTCGTTGTGATCTGGATCAAGAATGTTGGTCATTGGAGTCAACCTTTTGAAAGTCGTTCGGATGCAGCAATACGAACATTTTTCATAACTTGAACTTCATCGAGAAGTTGCTGCAGAATAAATGATACACCAAGCATTTGGTTTTCGATTGCTTCGCGAGTTTTTCTTAAGTTATCTTGTTTGTCTTGAAGCATTCGAATTTGCTTGTTAAGAGCTTCCTCAGCTTTGCTCTGTCGCTTCATCAAATCCTCCTCTTGATCGGCTCGGCCGCAGGCTTGGCGGTAAGTTTGGTCATGATTGACGAGATATCAATGCTCGCAGGTTTCACTGGTTTTTCGCCAGAGGCCTTGCGGGAGCGTTGGCGGCGGTGGTATTCGATGATGATGTCTATGTCGTTTGGGGTTAGTTCGGTCGCGGCTTTGGCGTTGATTTCTTCCATCCGGGACATAAGCAAGTCCAAATCGTTACTCATCGCTATATTCCTCCACGCCGATGTTAGCTTCATACCGGGTTTTCTTAATCTCCTTTACTTTCTTCGCTACCATATCTCGGACTTGATTGGTCCAGCCGTGGCCGAAGATGGTTTGAAGATAAAGAACGTCGGACTCATAGAGGTTGATGTTCGTTCGATGGAGCTTCGACATTGTGGAGACTCACGGTTCGTTTGACGAGCATGATGGTGTCTGGAATTGTCGGTACACAGATGTTTATTGGTTCATAACGAGATACATTTTTAGCAAAGGCATGTGCTTTCAATGACATCTGGTGTGGATTGTTGCATTCAATTACTAATCCGATTTCTTCGGCTAGGGCTCGCTCGAAGAGTTCTTCTAGAAGTTGCGGTTTCATTCCAATTCCTCGACTGCTACGATGAGTGATTCCTGCCCGGCCGGGTCGATGTAAACCCACCACTCACCGGCATCATCTTCGGCTAGACGCACGAAGAATCGGTCGTAGAGGGATTTGCCGTACTTGGGGTCAGTCCGGTCGTAGATTTTCATCGACTCCCGGCGCTGGAGTTGACGATAGTGGTTCAGGCGCATACGAAGGTAGTGAGCGGCTTTCTTACCGGGTTCGCCGAGGCCGAGGCAGGCACGGATGCCTTTCGGGTTGGAGATGGCACGGTCAAAAAGCTTCTCGCAGTCGTCATAGGCGGCGATTGCGTCGGTTAGGGCCAAGGTTAGTGTCTCCTATCAGATGAGATGTAGATCAGGGTATCTTTAGTTCGGGTGTCGATCATGCTTGTTTCCATATCCTTCCAGATTTAATGCCATAATAAGTGCTTTTTGATGCACCTAATTTAATAGCTTCTTCTTTTGTAATTTTATTGTGTTTGATGTTATGTGGTTTAGGTCCGGTCTTACCCATATCAATGCTCCGAAGATATGTACACCAACGTATCTTTTGTACGCGTGTCTGCGACATATTTTAGGTTTAGGTCCTGCGGTGTATTTTTTATTTTATGTGCATCGAGATGATAAACCCGGTCGAATTCTAGGCCTTTAGATCGATGCCCCGACATGAAGCGAATCTCACCGTCTTGGGCTTCGAAGATGTGCTTCGCGTATGCGATTGCTTGTGCGAGGGTTCGGCCATGGCGAGCAAAGACCTTCATGCATTCGGCGGTGTCTGCCGCGGTTTTGGAATCGAGGGATTCGCGTTCGGATTGCCAGTCGTCGATGGCGGATAGGACGGCGGGTTGGGGGAGAGAGTCGTCGCCAAGCTTTCCGAGTAGGCGAATAATCTTCGCCCCAATGTCCACTCCCGCCACATCGACTCTGCGACCTTGCTGTAGGAGTTCCATGGCAAGATGGACAAGCGGAGCGTTGTATCGGCAGATGACTGTGGAGGCAGTATTAATGTCATGCACTGACCCATGAATAACATTTCCTCCATCGCGACTTGCCCGAATGTCCGGAACTCGCCAGCGCACATTGTCGGTGATGTTGGATGGGCACCGAAAACTGACAGACAGAGGCATGACTTCCATAGAGAATTGCTCGACTGCATCTGGCATCGCGTTGGTGTCGGCACCGCGGAATTCATAGATGGACTGGGCTTCGTCGCCGACCCCGATTTGGCGAGAATGTCGGCAGAGCTTGGCGACCATCGCACGGTTGACAGGAGATAGGTCTTGGTATTCATCGATCATGACCAAAGGAAATGAAGGGTAGTTGCCGCCGAAGAGTGAAGGCATGTAGGCTTGATCGGTAAAGTCGATTACGCCTTCATAGGCTTGGCGGATTGATTCGGTGAGGATTTCGTCAACGAGGTATTGGACTCCGGGAAGGATAGTTTCATCCATGCGGCGTTCAACATCGCTGAATGTACAAAGCCGCTTTGAAACCTTTGCGTGGCCTTCGGGAATATAACCAATTGATCTTGCCATGTTGGTAACGAGAGTGGTTTGGTCATAAAGGCTCCACATGTGTTTGCGATCGTTGCGAGGGGAGTCATCAACAAGTTGCTTGAAGATGTCCCGGATTTTATTCTTGTTCAGGGTCAGACGCTTGGAGCAATAGTCTGCCCAGATGCGGTGGCCGAGAGAGTTAAAGGTTCGGACTGTTGTGGTGGCTTTCATCCGGCGTTCTGCTTCGGTGGCGATGGATTTGTTGAAGCAGATTAGCAGGGCTGGGAGGGAGCGCTGGGCGGAATCGATCATGGAGAGCATCGTGGTTTTGCCCGTTCCGGCGCGGGCTACGATCATGAGGTTATCGTTTGTTGTCTTCACCGCTTCGAGAATTGCGGATTGCTGGGGAGTTGGTGGCAACGATTCGGTCATTGGCTTTCCTTTCTGAAACAATTCCCAAGCCGGGGTCGTCTGGGAATACACCGTTGAACTGAGGATTGATGCAGGTGTCTAGCATTGAACCGTCGCCGAATGGACGGGAGTCTGGATCGGTGACGATGCGAATTGAAATGGTGCCCATTGGCTAAGCTCCGATTGTCTCTGATTATACCCGATTTAACTGGCGAGGGCAAGAAGGAAATTGAGCTGGAGAGATTTATTTTGTTGGAGCTTTGTCGTCTTCAATGTCTTCAAGACCGCGCATTAGGTTTTCCAGTTTCTCCCTGTCAGTGAGCGCCCGCCCACGTCTGACGATGCGCGCCGCAATTGCGTAGGTGACGCGCTGCGTTACGCCGTTGTCGGTGAGCGGCGACCGCTTTAATGCTTCGGCTTCCAATATTCTCGCCAAGCGGTCGCGCTCTTGCTGGATCGCGTCACTCATGGGAACCTCCGGCTCCAAGGCTGCGATGGCGGTTTCGATTGAACGTCGCATGTCAGCGTCCATTTGATCCCACGCTGTTTGTGCACGAGATTGCCATTGGTCCCGCTCCACCGTCAGCGCCTCTATCCGGGCGAGAAGGGAGGGGAGGGCGTTGCGCATGGCGACTGTAAGCGCTGCGTTGGCCTCCATTTCCTTTTCAATCGAGCCAACGGAATGGTGCCAGAATGTCGCAAGTTCAATGTGTTCTTGCCGGATGACGCGCTGACCGTTCTTATCCAGTTCGTCAAGCTCCCAAGGTCCAGCGGACGCAGCAGCTTCCAGCGCCCGCAGCCGGGCAATATCGTCGGTCATGGGGTGGGCTCCTATTGAAACTTATTCATAGCAAGCTTGGTGATCTGCGCACGAGTGCGCAGGAGCAGTTCATGGATGCCAAGCCAGCCTTTGGCGGTGAGCTTGTCCATTTCGGAGTCTTCGGTTGAATGAAGATGTGATAGGACTGAGGCTTGATCGGCGGCTTCATTGAGATGGTGGATTAGTTTGGAAAAGGCGTCGCCGCGGGTGGGAATGCCGGCTGTGGTGGAGTATTTAGACATTGGCTATTCTCCAATCGGATGCAGGTCTAGCTCGTAGCCGAGGGACTTCGCCCAGCGTTCTACGGTTAGAATTGATGGCTCGCGAATACCGCGTTCGTAATCGGAGAGACTGTTTTCATGCAGGTCTGTGTCGATGGCGAGGTTGATTAAGGATACGGATTTCTCGATGCGGATTTCGCGAAGCATCCGGATGATTTCAGAGGGGTGGCCGGTGGTTTTACCAACTCGACCGGAACCGACGGAAAGGCCCATGTTAGATTCTCCTTTTGATTGGTTCAGCAGGTGGGATAATGTTGGCGAGGAATGATTGCAGGTCTAGTTTGATTTTTGGTGCGTTGCTGTCGAGTTCAGTGCCGCCGGTGGTTCGCAGGTGAAGCATGGCGGCGGAGATTGCAAGCGCAGGTGAATTAGCAGTTGCGGCGGCATAGGTAGAATAACCGATCGGACCTGACCAGAGGATGACTTCCCAGCCGCGCGGGGATTGGGAGAGAGAGCCTAGGGTGTAGCCAGAGGCGGCGAGGGAGACTAGGGCGGAATCGGTGGTCATTTTACTATCCGCATTTTACGTAGGATAGCTTCGGCCATGCTATGCTGCGCGACTGTGCCAACGTAGTCCTTGCGGGGCATTGGCGCGGCGATGACAGGTTCGCCTGCGACATCGGCATGTTTGCAGAGGATAGCTAAGGCCTTGGATAGACCTTGCTCGGAGAGGCGAAAGGATAGGACACAAGGCGGAAGACCTTCGCGCGTGGGGAGTTCTATGTAGATCGATCGGCCATCTGTCCACATTAGCAGGGCATTGGCTGGAGCAGCGGATGGGCTATACGTCGCTGACATTGGGCAGGCTCAGGGTAGGAGGAAGAGAAAACGCGCAACGCTAGCGAAGTCTGTGAGTTCGTGAAGGACTCGGGTGCAGGAGGGTATGCCGTCGCGGTGGTAGAGGATTTCGGTTCCGCAGTCGGTAGGGGTCCAGAAGTAGGACCAGCGAATATTGGTGATGGTCATGCTTGCCTCCTAGTGCTATGTATTGGGGGCGTTCGCACACCGCCCCCAAGGTCATAGAACTAGAACTGCCAAGCGGTGTCTGTTGCGAGTTCGTCCTTTGCCGGACCAAATCCGCCTCGGGAAATCCACTCGGCGTCGTTCATGTACCACGGCTTGTAGCTGTAAGGCTTGCCACGTTCCCAGCCATCGGGTTCACCGGGAGACAGGGAAGGCTGCGGGGCCGGCTCAGGCTGGACCAAAGGCTGCGGCTCAACCACAACCGGATCAATCGGGCCAACAGGCCAGATGGACGTATCAGCGGGCTTGGCTTCAACGCTCTGAGGCATGATAGGGCCTGCGGCATCAGGCTGCATTTCACTAACAGGCTTCCAAACAGGATGCGCATCGGTGAAAGGCTCTGGCTCTGCCACCGTCACAGGCTGTGTAGGTTCCGGGCTAGATGACTTAAAGAGCCCAAGAGCCTGTCCAACCAATCCCCCAACCTTGTCCTTGAGTTCTTCAAGTTCGAGATTGCGAAACATGGCGTCGTCGCGGGACTTCTTAACCTCTTCAAGCTGCGCCATAAGGTTGGCATTGGCTTCACGGAGACTGCGGGAGGTGTCTTCTTCGATGCGGAGATTGCGTTCGAAGAAATCAACATCCTGCTTGAGATTTTCGATCTGGCGTTCAAGCTCCGGCTTGGCCTTGTAGGCCTCGACCATTGCGATAAAGCCTTCGGTGATGTTTGTGTCGTTGGTCATTGGCTAGGTACCTTTCGGTTTACAGAGATCTTTGCAGCGCGGTGCTGACTATCTCGGTCTGGGAGCGAAAGAGTGGGCCGTGGTCCACTCTTGAGGGTGAGCTAGCTGATCCTGAGATTACGAAGCATTGCTCGGTCAAGCTGGGATTTGTGACTGTGCGTCTACCCGCTTTGTACTCGCCGATCCTGCTAATCCTTCTCATTGCTCAGCCTAGTGCGGGGCGAACCCTACGCATTCACCTTAGTTCGGGTTCGCACCAGCGTCACGGGACTTCCGAGGCGCAACCTTACCGGCCTGCTTGGCCGACAACTGCGTCTTACGCTCGGCCTTGGCCTTCTCGGCCTTGGCAACGAGCTTCGGAGACTCGTGAACGAGGGTCGAAATATTGATCGTGGTCTTAACCTGCGACCGAGCTTCGAGGTTTTCCGTGGCCTTCGTGATGAAGGACGGGTCAGCAGCGATCAGTTCATTGGCAGCCTTGGTGATGACCGAGGCTTCAATGTGGCTGATCTTCATGCCAGCGGCGCGGATTTCGTTCTTAACGACTTCCTTGGCAAGGCGCCGGGCTTCGGTCATGACCGGGCCAGAAACCTTGTTACCATTGGCATCCTTGGCAGTGGAACGGCCACGCTTGACCTTGCCAGCCTTGAGGTTGTCAAGATTCTCAGTGGCCTTGGCGAGAGCCGCAGCCTGAGCTTCGGAAAGCTTATCGCCTTCGAGGCCCTTGGTGAGAATCTTTGACATACCGAGGTTGAGGAGAGCCTTGAGGCCAGCCTCAACAACTGCGCGGAAGGCTTCTTCCGGCAGGGCATCGGTATCAACGCTCAGGGCAGCGCCTGCCTTGGTAATCGGGACATTCAAGGTAGCCATAATGCTTCCTTCTCTGGGTTAGCTAGGCGGGAGCTATTGGTCGTGGATAGCACGCTATGACCGAAGTCTCGTGCATCGCCAATCTATGTCACGTCCTAGTGGGCGATTGCCCAAGGATAGGGAGGCTGGGGCACTCCCTACTGCTTGGAGAATCAACTTCTGGGAACATCTTTTAGCAATTCAATTACATCGTATGTGTTAGTGATTTCTTCAATTGCAGTGCCACATTTAATGTAGCCTTCAATTTCCTCGAAATATAAGCAATCGCATTCGGGAATGTTTATCCCCTTTGCAGGAATGAAATCATAGAACCATATATTATCACCGGGTTCACCGTCCCAGCCTTCATAGGTTCCAATTACACGACCAAGGATTTTAAGTTCGGACATTGGCTTATTCTCCTCCGATTGTTCCTGTAGTATACCCGATTTTTTCGGCGTCGTCAAGCGGAATTTTCGGTGAAAGTGTTTGCGAACTTGGGCGCGCCACGGTTTGTCCATTGGGGAAGACGAATGTCACGTTCCCAGCGAGCGTTGAGGTATAGTTGATAAGCGTAAACTATGTGGGTATGAGTGAAGTCTAAACCCAGACTGTCGTTACGGGCACAGTTAGCAAAGGTTGCGCCGGAGGCTTTGAGGTTGCAGAGTCGGCCAATGGCCATGTTAACCTTGGAGTAGCAGTCGATGAATGATTTGTGATCTTTGTTAAATCGGTATTGATATTCCTTGTGAAGTTCGACAAAGTATTCCTCAATCCAGAGTAGCGTAGCGTCGTTACGCAGGCTTAAGGTCACTGGGTGCATAGGATGAGTTGGCCGATAGGGCATATAGTCTGCCCCACGGCGGCGAAGTTCTGTGCAGAGTAGCTGCGCGGTTTCGAGGATCATCTTGCGAAGACGGATGTCGCATAGGGATTGGGCGGCTAGCGTTGGGGATAGGGAAGTTACGAATAGGTTCATTGGCTTATTCCTTCACCGTATACCAAAGCAATTCACCGGGCTGAACCAGCTTAGCGAAGCCTGCATCCTCGCAATACCAATCGACAATCTTTGGCCGATCAATTAGCGGCGATTGAAATCTTACCTCAGTAGGTAGGACTTCAATCTCATTGATGAGTATCCCACGCTTGGCGCATTGATGGCGAGCCATAGCTTCATCGCCTTTCATGATAACAAACATTCGCATGGAAGTCTCCTTTTGGCGGCCTAACAAAGTTTGGCGGCAATTCCGCGTTACCGGACAACTAACTGATGTGGCTGGGGTTACCAGCCACATGGATTAATTGTCAGATGCTTCTATCTGATTCGGTTTCCATATATGTATCTGCCTGAGGATACACGCCAAGAATAAGATCACCATTAGCCAGCCGAAACCAATAGAATGGTGAGCATCCTTCATTACGTGGCGAAGCTAGAACTTGCTTGGCTATATTATCGCTAGCAAGTTGACGATAAGCTATTCCGTCAATTTCCCAATCTGGATCAGCCTTGATAAGATCGTAATTCATTAGCTTGCTCCGTCAGGACTTGGCTGATGCTTGCTTGGTTACAAAATCCTTAGCTCGCTGTCGCCTCGGCGGCTTAGTGCACCGGGTAGACTTCTCCCGGCCGGGGCAATACTGCTCGGGCCAGTTGCGGGGATGGATAGATAGGTTGATTCGATCGGCCATTAGTTTCTCCTATTACACGTTTCGAGAGGCGTTGCCTACTGACGCTGAATGCGGCCTAACAAAGCTCAGGCTTTACGCCATCCCTTGGTCGGATGCAGATAGAACTTGTGATAAACCCAGCCGGAGTCATCTGCATTGGCGCTGGCTGGGTTGTATTGCGGGATGATCTTCCGGGCAACGTATTTGCCTTCGCGGAGGCGGTGAGTGACGGTGAAGGGCTTAGGCATTGGCTACCTCCCGAAGCTCCTTGACGCTGATTGGTTTTGTCCTTACCACGCAGAAGCTAAACTGCCACCTACCAATCCGGAGAAACCGAATGCCACCGATTTTGCGTATAGACATGGGATTTACCTTTCTGGTTGGGGTCTATGACTGCGGCCTAACAATACTCAGCGATTGCCTTAACATACTCAACAACTTCACGATACTGGCTAGTGATGCTACCGTCAAACGCTCTTGCTACCATAATTATCTCGTTGACGATAACACTATCAGTAATCCCGTAGGATTTGCAAATAGCACGAATATCAGTCTGAGACATTGGTTTAACCTTTCACATTGCAAGAGCCTGCGGCTCCAGACGCCCCAACATGCCACCGATCCGGCCCGGCGTCAAGCGGCGGGGAAGTCTAAGGCTATGTGACTGTTCAAGGCCATGAAGCACGCTGTCCGGTTAACCTGTCTTAGCCCGCAGCCTAACAAAGCTGAGCGCAGAAGTAACTATCACAATTTATCTGAATCTGGCCAACGCTCATCTATCTCGGCCTTGCATTCATCTATTGATTCACAATAACCAAATCGGCCATCATTCTCATCACCATCGCAATCATCATGTACATATGCAAACGCTGTGCCACGTGCAAACGGATGCTGATCTGTGACCCAAATCCTAAACTTCCCATACCAAATCGGGTTATCCCAAGTTGTGCCAGCTATCCGATCATTCATGCTAGCCTCCGTTGTTTGGTTGCAGCCTAACAAAGCTCACCCGAATGCAGCCTAACAATACTCAATCACAACCAAATACCTTATCCTGACAATGCTGACACATGCCAGAGATATAATACTCCTTTGCTGAAAGTTCATTCTTAAACATATAAAACCCATCGGCCGGTATTTGCGAGCCGGGCCAAGGATATTCTTCCTGCGTTGGATGTGTTGGCGGCATGTTACAAGTCGGGCAAGATTTTAATCCCATCTTATTATCCCCAGCCCGCTTACCAAACGGAAACAGTGTTGTATCAAACGGATCAGCTTGCTTAGCCATTGGCTTATCCTTTCCAACTTAACAAACCTATTATACCACAACCTTCCCACAATCTCCAGCATTAATTCCTAGAAAATGCTTCAAATCCTGTCTGGTAAACCTCTGGTAAACCGCTCGTAAACTGCTGGGAAAATCCCCTCATGCGCCGATTTTGGCTAGACCCCACACACCTAGTCAGGTATAGGGTATACTTCAAATTTCATATAATAATATCAAGAAGTAGTAGTATTAGGTAGGTAGCCAGCACACACACACACGCAACCGCGGTGGGTGTGAGGGGTCCGGGCCTTGGTCGAGGCATGAGAGGAGTTTCCGGGAGGTTTACCAGAGTCTTACCGGCGCTTTCCCCGCCGCAGGTGGGTAGGGGGAGTTTGTGGCTTTGGGAAGGGTATTGTAGGCATAAGCCACATGACTGTGATAATCTTGCCACAGTCTACACGCGAGGGAATGCAAACCCCATGCCAACGGCGCAGCCGCTATCATGCGTCATTTGCATGGATGCCATGCACAAACCCACTTGTACATTCCGCAAATCAGCGTATGTTCGGCTCATCGGCCTCGGCTGATTCGCTGTCTCTCATCGTTAACTCGCTTAGGCTAGCAATCCTGCTAGTCTAGGCATCTTCTATGGAGCAAACCTATGTCTAACGTTCTCGCCGCTCGCAATGGCGTCTCGCTTGCTGGTCGCGTTCTCCCGGACTTGACCAAGCCTGCTGAACCGACCGTTGCCGATCTCATGGCGCAGATCGAAGCGCTCAAGGCTCAAGTCGCCAAAGGCGCATCGCCCCGCGCCCTAACTCTCAAGGTTTCCGAGAAAGGCGCACTGTCCATCTACGGCCTTGGCCGCTTCCCTATCACCCTGTACCTCTCTCAATTCGATAAGCTCAACGCCGCTTGGGCTGATGTGCAGCAGTTTGTGGAAGCCAACCGCGCCCGCTTCACCGTGAAGGAATAACCCTAATGTGCGATCATCGTCTTTCCTATCATTCCGAGCATAAGACAGAGATGACTGTCTTTTGCGTCACTTGTGGCGCTCAGTGGCTTGCCGTCATGTTCATCGGTCCGCACGGCCCCGATGAACCGCCACCTTACCTAGACCAGCCTGAACCGCCAATGAAATCAAACACTTAGCTACCCTGCTCTACCACCAATGCCCCCGGCCCACCCGCCGGGGGCAAAAATTTGGTCTTCGCGCGGCGGCTGACCCCTTCTAAATCCGAAATTGATTTTACCGCTTTGGTGTATATTCCCCTACCCCTTGACAATCAAATCTGCTTGTGCTTAAATCGGAGAGAATAATGGGAATAGGTTTGTGAGTCTAGACGATTTCACCGATGCGAGCGAGATTCTGCGGGCGGGGGTTTATCTCCTGCTTTCGCGGGGCCGCGTGGTTTTTGTCGGGAAGTCTTCCAAGCCGATGCTGCCGATTATCGCGACGTTGCGAAGCAAGGACCGCCCGAGGTTTCTCCAGCGGATTGATTTCGATCAAGTCCTGATCCGCTGGATTCACCCGGACCGGCTCAACGAAACCTACTACAGCCTAATCGCAGAGTATCAACCAAAGCACAACATGGAACCGATGGTTGTCCCCGGCCAGATGATGGAACGACGGATATGAGCGAAGTCGCTTACCGCAAGCCCAACTCCCCATACATCAGGTCCGTCCGGTCCATGACCAAGGACGACATCGAGGCTTTGCGTCAACCGTCATCTCGCGTCCGGCTCAAGAAGCTTCGCGATTCGCATCATGTGATTGCACGTCTGATCGTGTCTGGCCTCTCCAATCGCGAAGTCGCGCAACGCGCTGGGTACTCTGAAACGCGCGTCTCCATCATCAAGCAATCCCCTGCTATGCAGGAACTTATCGCCCGCTACCGCGCTGATGACGATGCATCATGGCGCGAGGCCCGCGACGAATTTTACGATGACGTTCATCTAGCCGGACGCTCTGCTTGGCGTAAAGTAAACGAAATCTTTGAGGCGGATGACGCGCTTGAGCAGACCGAAATCCCACTCGCAACCTTGCTCAAAGTTGCTTCCGATGCCTCTGATCGCGTCGGTTACCACAAACGCTCCACCAAGGAAAACATCAACATCGACTTCGCGGCTCGACTTGAACTCGCCATCTCTCGTTCGGCGCGCGTGATCACCAAGGACTAGAATCGGCCATCCCCCGGCCGGTGGTGCCCCCGGTTCGCGGCTCTCATTGGCGGTTAGCTTGAGCCGGGGGCAGACCACAGGAGAACCAAAATGACGCATACTGCATTCAAACGTTGGGTCGCTGCTTGGTGGGTTTGTGCTGTTCTCATCATTTACTTCGGCTATCAAATCAAAGCTCATGCCCAGACCTTCGGCTCTCCGCAGCAAACCATCTCCGTTTACAAATACAAAAACATCACCGATCAGTCAACAACGACTGTGAAATCCGGCTCTGGCATCCTGCATACTATCTGCGTCAACACTCCCGCAGCAACTGAAACCATCACCATCTATGATAACACCGCAGGCTCTGGTACCAAGATCGGCACCGCCACCATCTATGCATCAACCAATCCCTGTCTAACTTACGATGTTAACTTTGCCACGGGCCTTACCATCGTAACCGCCACCGCTTCCTCCGATATAACTGTGAGCTACTACTAATGCGCTGGATAGCTTTCCTTTTCGCCTTCATAGTCTCTGCGACGGCCCAAACTCCCAACGGCACAATTAATCCGCCGATCTATGCTACTGGCTACATCTCTCAAGTTGGTGGTACTAATATCACCACTAAGATTGCTGCGCAACCTAATCACCCCACGAATCTAAACATTTACACTACTTCTGCCATTACTGGTATATGGACAATACAACTTCCAAATCCCGCATTTGAGGGTCAGGTTCTTAGTTTTAATTGCAGTGAAGCTGCAGCAATTATTTCTGTAACGTCTTCGGATGGTTCTTCGATTGACTCAACAATACCAACAACTTGCCCGGCAACCTCCGGATTTAGTTTGCAATTTGACCAACGTAATAATATCTGGCGGGTACTCGGCTCAAATTCAACAACAAAAATACCAGTTAAAAATGATGTAGCCAATCTGGTTATTGGTACTTCGGTACAATACGGACTCAAAATTTTTGGTGATAGCCTATCAGTAGGCAAGGGTTCCACCAGTCCGTCAACGCTTGGGTGGGTAGCCCGCCTTGTCTCGGGCTATGGCATCCCGGCGTCCAGCGCCCACAATTATGCTGTGGAAGGCTATACGAACGCGGATATCCAGACTGAGATTTTCAACAATCTCACCCCCGCAGATACCAACAATCCCGCTGTTACGATTTGGTCCGGTGCGAACGATGTGGACTATGTTGGAAACAGCTATTACAAAACGGCATACACGACGATGCTTATGGCGTCCGGCGCTTTTGCAGCCTTGCCAAGCAGTGATCAGATTACGGCGACAGATGTAAACACCGTGCTTGCCGGTTCGTGGGCGAATGACACAACTTTCTCGTCTATCACGGGCAAGAAAAGCACGGCACTCGGCTCGACCTACACGGTAAATTTCTGGTCGGCTTCTGGCATCGTCTACCTATTTTACGGGTCCTATTACACATCTGGCGGATCATTCTCAGTTACACTCAACTCAGTCCCGGCTGCCGACCAGATCACCAACCAAACTACTATGACTGCGCAGTTGCAGAAAGGCAATCTGACTAATCCATATCTGACCAGCGCGGCTACTGCAATGGGTGTTGCTGTGGCTCGTTATATCGTGCCTAAGAACACTATGGTCACCATGCAAATAACAATGTCCTCGGCCACAAGCGCATCTAATCCGGTTACAATCTTTGGTGTTGGAATGCCGCAGGCCCGGTCACGCGGCATCTTTGCGCCTGTTGTCTACTTTGCCGGGGCCCTTCGTCAGCCAAACGACACAAACGCAACTGCAACGGCGCTCCTGAATGCTACAAATCTTTCGATTGCGCAGACGCTACAAGGCGATGGGCTGAACGTAAACTTTATTGATATTCGGCAATATTTGAATGATAGTGTGGATATGGCGAACGTAAACGAACAAAATTGTCCTGCTGTTGCTGCGGGGTACTATGGGCATCCAAACGATTGTGGATACAAGCATATAGCACAAGCATTTCACGACACGATAGGGGCTGTGCCGCTTGTTCACAATGCGCCGGAAACTTTCAAGACTGGCATCATTGCGAGCGGCTCACCACCGACGCTGGCGAGCTCCTGCACGGTCGGGAGTCAAGTCGGCGGTAACGCGGCAGGATCATTTGTCCTTGGTTCGTCATGCTCGAGTATCGTCAATTTCACATTCAACATGACTGCCCCGCACGATTGGTTCTGTGCTGCAACTAATGCAACGACGGGGATACCGCTCGGCCACAGCAACACGAGCGCATCAACGACAATGGCGAATATTCAGGTCAACGGCTCAAATGGCGATTTGATCCGCTTCGCGTGCACCCCATTCTGAGGTCTATATAATTTATGGACGATAAACTACTCCTCTGGCTTGCCTCTGTTCGCGGTGATCCCCTAGCCTTCACCATGGGAGCCTACCCGTGGGGTGAGCCCGGGACCGTTCTTGAAAATTCCACCGGCCCCGAGGACTGGGCGCGCGACTTAATGAACCGCGTCCGAGACGGCATCATCGACCGCAACGAAGCCATCCAAGAAGCCATTGCCTCCGGCCACGGTATCGCCAAATCCGCCACCGTCTCCATGCTCATCATGTGGGCATTTACTACCTTCCCCGATACCCGCGGCGTAGTCACCGCCAACACCGAAACTCAGCTTAAAACCAAAACTTGGGCCGAACTCGGCAAATGGTTCAACCTTTGCTTCTTCGCCCGCGAACACTTTACCCTAACCGCCACCGGCCTATTCTCCAAAGATCCCGATCGCGAGCGCACTTGGCGCATCGACATGATTCCGTGGTCCGAGAAAAATCCCGCCGCGTTCGCCGGTCTCCACAACAAAGGCAAACGCCTTCTTCTCGTCTTCGACGAAGCATCTGAAATCCCTGACATTATCTGGGAAACCGCAGAAGGCGCGCTCACCGATGCTGACACTGAAATTATCTGGGTGGCTTTCGGGAACCCTACCCGAAATACCGGCCGATTCCGCGAATGCTTTGATGGTGGTAAATTTGCGCATCAATGGCATAGTCTACAGATCGACTCTCGCACTGTCCGCATTACCAATAAACGAAGACTACAAAATTGGATCGATGCATATGGTCTCGACTCCGATTTCGTGCGAGTTCGTGTTCTCGGACAGTTCCCGCGCAAAGGCTTGATGGAATTCTTCTCGGCGGCTGAGATTGACGAAGCCATGGCCCGTGAAGTTACCGGCGATCGTTCTGACCCGCTCGCCCTCGGTGTTGACGTTGCTCGCTTCGGCATGAACTCCTCCGTCCTCTTTCCACGAAAGGGCCGCGATGCACGTTCCATTGATCGCCAAAAATACAATGGCCTTTCTACTGTCGAGCTTACTGATCGCGTGGTGGACTTTAACAATCAGTATCGTCCTGACGGGATTATGGTTGACGGCGGCGGTGTTGGTGGTGGTGTTGTCGATAATATCCGAAACCGAAGACTTCATTGCTTCGAAATCCAGTTCGGCGGTAAAGACATCATCTACAATTCCGTCTGGGGCAACACCGGCGAAAAGTACGCCAATAACCGCGCTGCCATGTACGGAGCCTGCCGAGCTTGGCTCAAGGGTGGTGCCCTTCCGCTTGACCCAGAACTCCGGCGACAGATGCTCGCCATCAAGTACACCTACAACATCAAAGACGAAATAATCCTCGAACGCAAAGAAGACCTTGTCGACGAGGACGGCTCTGGCATTTCCCTCGACGATATCGACGCGTTGGTCTTGACTTTCGCTCACGCTTTACAGCCTAATGCTAATGCTGGCGGGGACTATCCTCAACAGTCCCAAGTCGTCACCGAATACGATCCCTATGCGCCCGAGCGCATGTTAACCTAGGAGAACCAACATGGCAAACGCACTCAAAGGCATCGGCAAGTTCCTCTTCGGCGGCGGAGGCTCAACCCCCACGCCACAGGCTCCGCCTTCTACGCCAGCTCCGCAGCAGCAGCCAAGTGGAACCCAGAACACCAACAAGGCCTCGGATTCGCCGAGCTTCCTCGCCGCGGCTGCGCCTGCTCCGGGTGGTGGTGGTGGTACCGCCAAGGCAACCCTGCTAGGCCAGTAACATGCCGGTCGTACCATTCGCTCCCGGTGCCCCAGCACCGCTTCCGCAGCCGGATGATGTCTACGTTGACATGGCCGCAGCGCTAATCAAAACCGAGCGCCAGCCCAAGGAACCTACGAAGTGACCCCAACCTCAGCCGACCAGAAGCTCCGTCGCTATGCCGAAGGTCGGCTTATGGGCCTTCGCGTCAACCGCTATTCTTGGTGGACTCACTGGCGCGAACTTGCGGACTATTTCCTCCCGCGCCGGTACAAGTGGCTAGTCACCCCGAACCAGATGGGCCGGGGCTCGCCGATTAACCAGCACATTCTCGATTCTTCAGGTTGCGTCTACGCGCGCAACCTAGCCTCAGGCCTAGTCTCTGGCAAGTCCTCCCCAACCAGCACATGGTTCCGGATGCGAATCGGCTATCTCGATTCCTCCAAGACCACACCCGGTTCGCTTTGGCTTTCCGAGGTCGAGCGGATCATGAACCTGATCTTCTCGGAATCTAACTTCTACAATTCCATCGCGGTCTTCTACTACGACCTTGTCATCTTCGGCACGGCCGCGATCCTAATCTACGAAGACTTCGACAATGTCGTCAACTGCATTAATCCCTGCCTTGGTGAATACTACATCGACATCGACGGCGTGATATGCACGAACACGGACGGGGACTACCCGCTTGCCGAGCGAATACCGAACAACATCTTGAAGGTTAATGCTCTGTTCGACGAAGGACACCGCATCGTCCTCTGGACGGCGCGCGGTTCTCAAACCAAGAAAGACTGGCGGGCACTGACGGAATGGCAGCTCGAACATTGGGGCGTACGCTACCACG
>OFRG01000427.1_pt1 | contig 16649 bp, 12 predicted proteins | sample 1543071 | NCBI WGS metagenome assembly OFRG01 (sample SAMN07774222, study PRJEB24372) | wastewater metagenome | isolation source: WWTP Verbania (Effluent) | place: Italy: Verbania | collected 2015-12
TCGCGACCACGCCAAGTGGTACGTGAACGCGTGGAAGCTTGTCGAGTACGGCCGGTGGAGCGAGGGCCCTCGAGTCCTTTCTCGCAACTGAACCTTGGGCCATTAACCTTTGAACCTTTGACACTTTGCTTTCGAGCAGGGTGTCAGAGGGTTTTTGTTTTGGTATACTCAATTCAAATCTTGCTAGGCTGTTGGCTACGGCTTACGGCAGAGGTTTTAAGAATTGAAAGTCGAGGTCTGTTGCGGCTACGGTTTCCGCAGGAGTGACTTCCAACTTCTTCAACAAAAAACATATTGTTGGTGTTTGTAGCTCTGGGACTTCGATGTCTCGAATCAGATTCAACCCGAAGATTATTCAACGGGTGGTGGAATGGATGGCCGCAAGCACGAAAGTGTTCGTTGTGAACGTGAACTGGAATCGCGACAACGCCAAGTGGAACGTGAACGCGTGGAAGCTTGACGAGAACGGCCAGTGGAGCGAGGGCAATCGAGTCCTTTCTCGAAACCACATGTTTCTCCCGCTATCTCGCGGGAGTTTTTGCTTGTATGCCCTTCTTCCATCCCCCGAGCATTCTACCAGTTTCTTCAAGTGGGTTGGAAACTTCAAAAAAGAATTCAAGATCAATCCACCCTATAAAACCCTTCATGTGATTTGAGCCAGAGCTCGAGACAGAGGAGAATCCAGGTTTGATAACTTTCTTTCGGGCGTTTGGTGGTGAACGCGGCGGCGAGAATTTTTCGCACTTCTTCTTCACGAAGGAGGCTGTAGATCTTTGCACCTGGCGCGAGATTTTTTTCTACATATTTTTGCATGTCGGGCTGTGAGAGCCAATGTCGCACCGGCGCGCCGAAGCCTTGTTTCTTTCTGTCCACAAACTCTCTCGGCATTATTTCTGCGAGCAAATCTTTCAAAATGAGCTTTCCGGTACCGGTGTTCATTTTATATGCCCGTGGCAAGTTGTATGCATACTCTGCGAGTTGATAGTCGAGAAGTGGGCAACGCACCTCGAGAGAATGTCGCATGCTCATCATGTCGACTTTCGAGAGAAGCTGGCCGGGGAGGTAGGTGGTGATATCGAATGCGTTTATTTTTTCTACGCCAGTGCCGATAAAATCGCGAGAGAAATGCTCCATGTCGACTTTGCTTGAAAGATTGTCCTTCATCAGGCGGCGGCGCTCGGTGGGAGAGAATTGTGTCACGAGGCGGAGGTGCTCGCTGTAGGGCGTGGCGAAGGTGAGCATGTTTTTGAGCCGGGCAAGCTTGGGGCGATTCCAGAAAACAGTGTGCCAGCCATAGCCGAGGAAAAGCTCATCGCCACCGTCGCCTGCGAGCGCCACCTTTACTTCCTTTGCGGTGTATTCGGAGAGAATGTATTGGGCGAGGTCGGCAGAGTCGGCATGCGGCTCGTCGAAATACGCCATCGCGTTTTCGAGCACATCTTTATTCTCTGCAGAAGCGTGGAGGACGTGATGATCGGTGCCGATTTTTTTCGCAGCGACTTCGGCAAACGGCAGTTCATTTTTCTCACCCGCGCCGTCGTATCCCACAGAGAAAGTTTTAATAGGGTGGCTCACAAATTTTTGCGCGTACGCAGTGACGAGCGTCGAGTCTACTCCGCCGGAGAGGAAAGAGCCCACCTCAACATCAGAAGCAAGCATGCGTTTTTCTACCGCTTTTACGAGGAGCTCTTTCACATGGCTTTTTGCATCGTCGTAGGAGACTTCTTTTGGGTCGATAGGTTTTTGTTCGAGTGCCCAGTATCGCACGGGTGAAATTTTCTCGGTAGCATCGACACTGAAATGCGCCGAGTGAGCAGGTGGAATAGGAAAAATATTTTTATACACCGTGCGCCATGGTGGCAGGTACATAAAGGTGAGGTAGGCGTCGATGCCCTCCGGATCAAGCACGGGGCGTATCCCCGCTGCGGCGATGGTTTTTATCTCAGACGCAATCACGATGCCACCTTCTGCATCAAAAGCGTAGTACAGCGGCTTCTTGCCGAAGCGATCTCGGGCGAGAAAAATTTCTTTCTTGCCTCCATTCTTGTCCTGTCGTTCGTCCCAGATCGCAAATGCAAACATGCCGTCGAGATACTTCGGGCACTCTTTTCCATATTCGAGATAGGCTTTCAAGATGACTTCTGTGTCGGATTGCGTAGAAAATTTGTGACCTTTCTTTTCAAGTTCTTCTTTTAGTTCTTTGTAATTATAAATCTCGCCGTTGAAGGTGATAGCAATATTTTCTGTGTTGTTGCGCATCGGCTGTTTGCCCCCACCGAGGTCGATGATGGAGAGCCGTGCTTGCCCGAGGATGCAGTTTTCAAAGCGCATTTCTTTCTGCTCGTCTGGTCCGCGATGGGCGAGAGTCTGTAATGCCACGCCCACTTTTTGCGTGTCATACTTCCCGATATTCTTGCCTGCGATGGTGAGGATGCCGCACATGGTGATTAGTTGTTTATTTTGATTTGACCATATTTCCATTTATATAACAACAACAAGTTAACCACAGGCTAACTTGTTGCACGCGCCTTTGTCTTTCTTTTATTAGATTGCCTCTGCTCTGAGGTAGCTACCTGCCATTACGGTCGTTGGCGCGCCATTTGATGTTGCTTGTGCCCATTTGAGCTGAAAGTCCCCAGAAGCGCTTCCTGTGACCACTGTTCCTTTTATGTGAATTGATGTCGGTGTATTTGCCGGAAGGTTTATTCGCGAGCTTGCAGCCCCAGAACTCAATACCATTTCATTCACGTCATTGGTGTAGCCAATGGTTATTATGGAGCCGGTTTGACCGAAAAACCCTATGAGAATATCTGGTGTTGCACTTGTGGAAGACGCAAAGATTACACCATCGATAATGTATGTTTTATTTGCATCAAGGCTTAAGTTCAAGGCGTCGTCGTTCTGAAGAACAGTAGAGCTTGAGAGGGATTCGCTAGTGGACTTACGAACCTTCAGTAACTCAGTAAAAGAAAATGGTGTATCTGTCGAAAAAATAGCACTATTGTTATTTGTTAGTGTATTTCCGTTGGTTGTTGTGTCTGAGAGGGAGTTGTTGAGTTTCCAATATCCAACAAGGCCTGTCTCGTTACCGTTGAGTTCTCGATCTTTGTCGTCAGAAATTTCTGTTTCTGTTCGTGCGGTGTTCCACACTCGAAGATCATCAATAAGTCCGTCAAAGAAGTTTGTTGGAGAACTTGGGTCGTTTGCACCTACAAGGAAAGATGTACCAGAGTCTTGAATACTTGTAACTAGCCCTGTCTGGGTTGAGCCCTGTTGAGTTCCATTTACATAAAATTTTGCAGTACCACTAGTCGTATAAACAACAGCGACATGATACCAAGTGCCAGTAGATGGTGACCAAGAAACTTCCGGATTATTCCCAGTACTTCCGTTGGAAGTAGAAAGGGTGAGATAATGCGTTCCGCCCGCGTTTCGAACACGAAATTCGTAGGATCCGTTTGCCCAGTCACCGTCTTCCCACTTTGAAGCAATAAAATAATTTTGTCCGTCGGACGGGAGACTTTCAAGTTTAATCCAAGATTCAATGGTAAAGTTTCCTGTTATATCTAGACCAGTTTGACTTCCATCTGATATGGAAAGATATTGAGAACTACCCCTTTCTATGTCTATAGAATGAGTATTTGCAGCTTGCACACTGCTTCCTTTTATCCCAGTAAAACTTGTAATTAAAATTCCGATAAAAAGCAGAACCGCCGCACCCAAACGCTTATATGATTTCATTTTTATGAAAACTATGAGTTATTTGATAATAAATAGCATTATACTCCTACCACCCCATTGGAGCACAAGTAGGAAAAGTGGATATAAAAAAAGACACCAAGGGCGCCAAGTAGATACTTTCTTTTGAAAGAAAGTATCTACAGTTGTTTTATTCTACAAAAATTACTTTTTTAAGGGCGATGTGCGGAGAGAGATAGCGTAGGATCCGTTGTGCGCAAAAGAGAGTTGCTCGGATGCCGCCGGCATGTCTTCGAAATACATCTGTACGCCGAGCCCATTTCGCTCGAAACATTTTACGAGATCGCCGAAATTGTTTTCCGGTACTTGTGGGTAGTAGTGGTATTCCATCACATATTCCTTCACAGAATGAAGTTTCCCCGCATCTTCGAGCTCTTGAATGACACCCCCTTCGCTTCCTTCAATGTCCAGTTTCAAGAGATCGAGAGTTTCTGGAATGTGTGGGGAAAGGCGGACAGTTTTTACGGTATAGGGCTTTTCGGCTAATCCTTTTTTTGGCGTAGCTTCGGATATTCCGGAGAGAAGGGTGTTTCCGGAAGCTGCATTTCCGCGAGGGTGTATCTCAAGTTCGCCATCTTTTGCGCTTACTGCCGCTTCGACAATCTTCACATCTTTGAGTTTGTTCCCTTCGATATTTCGTTTCATCACGGAGAGGACTTCACGTGATGGCTCGAAAACGGTAATGCTCGCATTTGGGTAGAGATATTTGAAATAGAGCACGGACATACCGATATTTCCACCGCAGTCGATAATCTTTGGCGAGGAATTCTTTGTTTCAAGATAGTACGTGTGGCGGACAAATATTTGGCGGAAAATGGCGAGGAAAACATCGTAGTCGGGCACCTCCACACGATAGTCGAGAAAGTGTTCGTGAGTAAAGTGGAACCAGCGGTTGAGTGAAGCCCGTACGCGTATGCGAAGATAGTTGCGCAAGATTTTTCCACGGCGAGGGTGCTTATATGCGGGAGAAAAAATATGCTCGATATCGCTCATCAAGACGATAATTTTGTGTAGCAACATATGGTTTTGGTATTTTATTTTTCGGTATGATATTCAAGAATTGTGGCAATCCTCCCGGCATTGTTGCCGTGGAAAATTTCTGAGACGGGATTTCTCACGTCTGAGACTTCAAAACTTAAATTGAGTTGATAATCAATATCTTCGATAAATGGTTTCTGGAAACGCACATCGAAATAATAATATCCTACATTGAAAAGAAAAGCAGGGATTTCGACAAGTGTGGAATATTGCCCGGGCTCGTAGTCTCGGAGCACGCCATCTTTGTCCGCACTTGAAGAGGAGAGAAGAATTTCTCCCCGGGAGTAAAACCAAAGATACAGGAGTGCTTGTTTTATTGGCTGCCGTACGACGTAATCAATCTTAATAAAAAACTTCTGACTAATGGGCACTTTCCCGGTCGGGTTTTTGTTTGCATCGAGGATTTGTATCTTTCGTATTTGTGCAGACTTCTCCGTGTCTTCTTGAAATTCCGTGGAAGAAACGGCTTCGGAGTGTTCCAGATACGCACGGATGACATCGTCGGTCTTTCCAAACATTTCTATTCTCCCTTTTTTGAGGAATATTGTCTTCTTGCAGAGGTTTTGGATCGCTCCCATGTTGTGGCTGATGAAAAGGATCGTGCGGCCGGATTTTTTGGTCACTTCTTCCATCTTGCCGAGACATTTCTTTTGAAACTCTGCGTCGCCCACCGCGAGTACTTCGTCGACGAGGAGAATGTCGGGCTCCATGTGTGCCGCGACAGAGAAAGCGAGACGGACGTACATGCCGCTCGAATAATATTTCACGGGTGTATCGAGAAATTGTGTGACTCCGGCAAATTCTACGATATCATCAAATTTTTTCGCGATTTCTTTTCGTGTCATACCGAGGATAGCGCCGTTGAGGAAAATATTTTCGCGCCCGGTGAGCTCGGGGTGAAAGCCGGTACCGACTTCGAGGAGAGAGGCGACGCGTCCGCGCATGACCACTTCGCCTTCGGTGGGTGGCGTGATGCCGGTGAGGATTTTGAGAAGAGTCGACTTGCCCGCACCGTTGGCCCCAATGATACCAATGACCTCGCCTTGGTCGATCGAAAAATCAACGCCTCGGAGCGCCCAGAATTCTTCTTTGGTACTCGCGCCGACCATCGATTTTGCTTTTGTTTTCAGGAAAGAGAAAGGTTTTTTGAGGATATAGGCGAGCACGTCACGCAAGGCAATGTACCCACCCTGCTGGTGGGTGATGTTATATTTTTTTCCGAGATTTTTTACTTCGATAATTGGCTGACTCATATAATGTCTGCAAAATAACGTTCTACTGTCTTAAAATACATCACGCCGATTACGAGGGCCACAAGGCTCGCGAGGAAAGAAAGTCCGACGAGGGTGAGGTTGATGGGCGCAGTATTGAAGAGTGCGGCGCGAGCGGTCTGGATCACTCCTGTCATGGGGTTGAAGGCGAGGAGCCAGGAATATTTACCGGCGATACTCGAAGGGTAAATAACTGGAGTAAGAAAGAGAAGCATTTGAATGAAAAAGGGGAGCACGTAGCGTACGTCGCGGTATTTAACATTGACCGCCGCGAGGAAGAGCCCGATACCCGACGATGCCATAAAGGTGATGACGAGGAGGATAGGAAGAATCAAGAATCCCCAAATGTTTGGCGCGTATCCGTAGTACACCATGAGTACGGCGAGGATTACCGAAGAGATGGCAAAGTCTACAAACTTCGTAAACACCGAAGAGAGGGGCAAGAGGAGGCGAGGGAAGTAGACTTTTGTGATGATGGCTTGGTTGCCCACGAGTGTGGCGCTGGTGTCAGAAAGTGCTCCAGAGAAAAACTGCCAAAAGAGCAGCCCCACGTACACAAAGACCGGGTAAGGCACGTTGTCCGAAGGCATTTTGGCGAGGGTGCCAAAAAATACCGTAAAGACCACCATGGTAATGAAGGGTTGGAAGATCGCCCAGCCGACTCCGATGACGGTCTGTTTGTAGCGCACCTTGAGGTCACGCCACGTGAAAAAGTAGAGCAGCTCTTTATACTGCCAGAGCTCGCGGATATCCTGGAGCGAGAACTTTTTCTTCGGTTTTATGATGGTAATTGCTTCAGCCATAATTTGTGCGAATCCTCCGCCTTATGCTATATTGATAGCATGAATTTAGAAAATATTCTACGGCGCATAACCCTTGTCGGGATTTTTGTATTGCCATTTATCCCGTTTATCGTTTTTAGTAATTTATTCTTTCCTTTTATTACCGGCAAGAACTTCGCCTTCCGAATTCTTGTAGAGCTTCTGTTTGCGGTCTGGATCGTCTTGGCCTATATAAATGTCGCCTATCGTCCGAAGAAATCCGCCATACTTTGGGCGCTTTCTGCTTTTGTGGGCATTATGTTCCTGGCCGACCTTTTTGGAGCCAATCATTTCAAGAGTTTTTGGTCAAATTATGAGCGAATGGAAGGCTTTGTCGCTCTCGCGCACCTCTTCCTCTACTTTATTGTGACCACTTCGGTGCTCTCTACTCAAAAGCTCTGGGAGCGATTCATTCAGATGAATGTCTTTGCGAGTGTCATAATGTCTGTATACGGTTTTCTTCAGCTTTCTGGGAGTATCACTATTAATCAGGGTGGTGCGCGCTTGGATGGGACATTTGGTAACGCAGCCTACCTTGCCGTCTACATGATGTGGAGCTTTTTCCTCACGGCATTTCTTTTTGCTCGACACCGCGGGCACGTCTCCATGCGATGGGCATATGGCGTAGCGATGATTCTCCAGCTCGCTATACTGTACTTTACGGAAACTCGTGGCACCATCCTCGGTGTTTTGGCGGGTATTTTCGTTACTTCCGCTCTTACTGCTTTGTTTGAAAAAAAGAACAAGACCCTGAGAAAGGTCGCCATCGGAGGAATACTTACGGTGTTGATACTCATCGGAGGTTTCTTTGCTCTAAAGAACACTGAGTTTGTCCGAAACCATGGAGCCTTGGCTCGTCTTGCATCTATCTCACTCTCTGCTGACACGACGAATGCGCGCTTTATGGTATGGGGCATGGCCATTAATGGTTGGCAAGAACGCCCTATCCTCGGATGGGGACAAGAAGGTTTTAATTTCGTCTTCAACAAATACTACAACCCTGGCATGTATGCTCAAGAGCAGTGGTTTGACCGTGCGCATAACATTTTCTTTGATTGGCTCGTTGCCGGTGGAGCTCTTGGCCTCCTTTCGTACCTCTCTCTCTTCGTTCTCTCTGTTTGGTATATTTGGAAAAACGAAGAAGATAGTAGCCGGCTCTCATTTTTTGCTCGAATAAAACACTGGTTTGCAAATCTTGGACAAGGCGATCCAGAAAAAACAAGATTTACCGTGGTGGAAAAGAGTATTCTTACTGGACTTCTGGTTGCCTACTTCATTCACAACTTCTTCGTATTCGACAACCTCTGGAGCTACGTACTCTTCATTTCTCTCTTGGGTTATCTGCATCACTGTCTTACTGAAAAAGAAAGAGGAGAGATTGTCCCGAGCAACAATGTCCCGGATGGTGCTATTGCGGTAGGAGCCATCACGGTGCTCGCGCTTGTGGTCATCATGTACTTTGTAAACGTGCGTCCGATTCTCGCCAACCTCGCTATTATCGATGGATTCCAACCAAACCAAGACCTCACCAAGAATATCGACGCGTTTGAACGAGCCATTAACTATAACACTTTCGGCACGAGTGAGGCTCGGGAGCAGCTCGCTCAGAACGCTATCCGAGCGAAAGATTCCAGCATTCCTCAGGATATTGTTCAAAAATTCTTCGACGCCGCTCGCAAGCAGGCAATCCTCCAGACCGAAGAGTTTCCCGGAGATGCTCGCAATGAATCCTTCGCCGCGCTTTTGTTCTCGCGCTTTGGTATGTACGACGAAGCTCTCGCTCATCTCGAAAAAGCTCATCAGCTTTCTCCTGCCAAGCAGTCTATCTACTTCGATATGATCAATGCGTATCTCGGCAAGCACGATGCTGCGCACGCCCTCGAGCTCGCAAAAGAAGCTCACGAGCTCGAGCCCCGCTTTGAGCAGGCAACCAAGATATATGCTATTACGGCCATTTATGCTGGTGACGAGAAACTTTCCGATAAGATTTTGATGGAGAATTTCGGTACGACCACGATTATGGAAGATGATTTTGTAAACGCTTACGCCAGTGTAGGTAATTTTCCGAAAGCGGTAGCTATTCTTGAGGCAGAAGTAGCAAAAAGTCCTCAAGATGTAGAGATCCGAGTGCGCCTTGCTGCCGGATATCTCCAGCTCGGACGAAAGAAAGACGCTATTGCTCAGATCCGCCAAGCAGAAGAAATCAATCCACAAATCAAAGACCAAGCTGAAGCTTACATCAAGCAAATCCAATCAACGAAATAGGACGAGAAAGAATAAAACCCCCGGAGAACGGGGGTTTTATGTATGTTTTTTTATTTGTCAGTATCTGTTGTGTCATCCTCAATGTCTTGCGCCTCGATCTTGTCCATGATGGCTTTTACCTCATTGGCATAAGTCGGGACGACGGTACCGTTGTAAGCATGGAGCTTCTTGTCGGTGGAGCCACTGTAGTAGCTCTCGGTCCTGGCTTCATTGCCGCCGAGGTGGCTTGCAACGGTGTTTACCGCTTCGTCAACGCTCTTAAAGCGCACTTTGCACGAGGCCCAACCGAAAGGGTTTGACCCACACATCTGCTTCCCACCGCTTGATTCGCGTACCGCAATAGCTGGCAAAAGCCTCCAGTCGAGATCATTCTCCTCAGCCGCGCGCACCATTAAAAGCCCTCGTCCGGCAAGTGGCATGCCACGGTCTTTGAAGTATGCATCGATTTTCTGGGCGCGTTGCTTAAGCTCTTTTTCGTGCGCGTCTGCCTGAGACTGATCGAGCGCAAATAAAGAGTTTGCCCTAAAGTTTGCAACTCCTACCGAGGAATCCGGTGCAAACAAGAAGGAAAACGGCCAGCCCGCGGTGGCAAAGAAGGGAAGGATAGCCACCATGTGGGGTATTTGTTGTAGTTTGTTACTCATGAATGGCGGTCTTTGCTCCGCCAACTCCGGGTCTGTTTTTCCTTAAAAAGGATGAAAAAGTCCTTATTTCACAATCATTTTGCCGATACCAAACAACCATACTATCCTAGCATAAAACACCCTAAAAAGCAACCATTTTGCCTCGACTATTTTTATGGTATTCTTAAGGCAAGACAGAGGAGCTTCGGGAGTGTTTGCTATAAAAGTTGTATATTTAAAGGTAACTAATTCACTATGAACGACGAAAAAAAGAAGATCTTGGTGGTGGAGGATGACACTGCCCTGCGTAATATAATGAACACGACACTCACCGACGCAGGATATGAGCTTGTTGTTGCAGAAAACGGCAAAGAGGGCCTCGACGCAGCTCTTCGTATTCACCCCGACCTCATTATCCTCGACCTCGAAATGCCGGTCATGAATGGCATCGAAGCCCTGAAGAAACTCCGCGAAGATGAGTGGGGAAAGAGTGCTCTTGTTCTGGTACTTACAAATTCAGGTAGTCCGGAAACTATTTTCGAGGCCGTGAATTCTGGAATTTTGCAGTATATGGAAAAAGCGAATGTAGATATGCAAGAACTCGTGAAGGAGGTAGCGAACGCTCTTGCTTCCAAAAATCACCAGGAGCCAAGGGCTGTGAAAGGGTCTTTTGGAGTAGCTCCGACTTCCTAATGTATCTCAAAGCGAAATTTTCATATAACAAGAAACTCCCAAAGAATTGTACTCTCGTTATGTTAAGCGAGCAGGAGGCTTCTGATTTTGTCCGAAGTATCGATGGTACGAAAGAGCTCGTGGTGAGTACCGGGAAGCGAGAAGAGATGACTCTTCGGAAGCTCGTACTTCTGGCAAGAAAGGTGGTGGTGACCGCAAAGCAGAAGCAGATTCGTCAGATACACCTCAAGTTTTCCGATTTTTCGTTTTCGTCTGTAGAAATTTCTCCTCGCGACTTAGGCGAGCTTTTGGCGGTCAATTTTGAGATGGCGAACTTCGAATTTACGCAATATAAAACCACCCCGAAAGAAGGATGGAATTTTGTCACGGAGATTTCTATCGAGGGGGTTTCAAAAGAAGCAGAAGCAGGCTTTGAGCGGGGAAGACTGGCGGCGGAAGAAATAAATGCGTGCCGTACTCTCGCCAACACTCCGGGCGGAGAAATGACACCCGAGATTCTCGCGACTGCTGCGAAGAATGCCGCGAAGGGTACCGGAATGCAAGTTACCGTCTTGGGAAAAGCTGAGATGAAAAAACTTGGTATGGGCGGAGTCCTCGGTGTGGCGCAAGGGTCTGATCACGATCCGAAGTTTATTGTTATGGAGTACAGCGGCGCTTCAAAGAAAGAAAAGCCTATTGTGTTTGTGGGTAAAGGAGTGACTTTTGATACTGGTGGACTCAATCTCAAGCCGGATAGCGGAATTTATGAAATGCACATGGACATGTCGGGTGGCGCGGCGGTGATACATGCTATTGTACTCGCCGCAAAACTCAAGCTCAAGAAAAATGTAGTCGCGCTCGTACCTGCGGTAGAAAACATGCCTTCTGGATCGAGCTATCGCCCGGGAGATATTTTGCGCAGTATGTCGGGCAAAACGATTGAAGTGCTCAACACTGATGCCGAGGGGCGGATTATCCTCGCCGACGCACTCACGTATGCGGAGAAATATAACCCAGAGCTTGTGGTGGATGTGGCGACACTGACCGGCGCGGCAATGGGCGCACTCGGTCTCCGCGCTTCGGCGATCTTTACGCGAGATACAAAACTCGAAACGCTTTTCCGCGAGCTTGGAGAAACAAGTGGTGATTATGTGTGGCCACTTCCACTCTGGGACGAATATGAAGACGATGTAAAAGGCACGTTTGGCGACTGGGCCAACACGGGGAAAAACAGATACGGTGGCGCTATTACGGCAGCGATGTTTTTGTATCAATTTGCAAAAGAATATCCGTGGGTGCATGTGGACATGGCTCCGCGCATGACTTCTGTCGATGGAGAATTTCTTGCGAAAGGTGCGGCTGGTGCGCCGGTGCGTCTTTTGTGGAAACTTTTAGAGAAATAGTACAATACTGCGAATAAGAAAATAGTTAAAATTTTCAACGGGTCGCTTTGCTCGGCCAGACATTGAAAATTTTAACTATTTTCTTATTCGCAGTATAATAATTTAATGAACAAGCTTCGTGTCGGCGTGCTTCGTGGGGGAGTGAGCCCCGAATATCATGTCTCTCTGAAAACGGGGCAGGCGGTGTTGCGCCATCTTCCCACTGATAAATATGATCCTGTAGATGTACTCATTACCAAAGATGGCCAGTGGCACGTAAATGGCCTCCCAGCAAATCTCGAAAGAGTGTCGCGAAAGACTGATATAATTTTTAATGCGCTTCATGGTGAATACGGCGAAGACGGCAAGGTGCAACGCGAGTTGGAAAAATGGAATATTCCTTACACCGGCTCGGGAATAATTGGTTCCGCTCTCGGCATGCACAAAGCGTTTGCTCGCGAGCATTTCTCCAAAGCAGGACTTCGAGTGCCACTTGGGCGATGGATTCGTGGGGATGATTTTTTGGAAAAGAAAATGAAAGAGGGAAGTGCGGGCATTTCGGCGCTCAGTTTTGAAATCTTCCGGCAAATTACTCCACCGTGGATCGTGAAGCCTATTTCTGGCGGCTCGTCTGTGGGAGTGATAATTGTGCGGAGTTTCCCCGAGCTCAAAGAAGTTTTTGAGTCAGCGGCCGAGAGTGGGGAAGACCTTCTTGTAGAAGAACTTATTCGTGGAAAAGAAGCGACATGCGGCGTGATTGAAAATTTCCGTGGGGAAGATTTGTATGCACTTTTGCCGACCGAAATCCGCCCGCATGAAGAAAAAGATTTTTTTGATTATGAAGCAAAGTATGAGGGGAAGTCGCACGAAATAACTCCGGGCAGTTTTTCGCGAGAAGAGTCAGAGATGATCCAGAATGCCGCTCGCCTCGCACACAAAGCGCTCGGACTCCGCCATTACTCACGCGCGGATTTTATGGTAACGCCACGTGGCATCTATATTCTCGAGACGAATACTCTTCCGGGACTTACCGAAGAGTCTCTCGTGCCACAGCAGCTTCACGCTGTCGGCTCATCACTTCCGGAATTTTTAGATCACGTGATTGGTTTGGCAGCATCAGTCAGGTCTCGGTAACTTTCGTGACGACGCGTTGTGGGCCCCGCTTGCGGGTTAAGACGCTAGGAGGGGAAGTTACCGAGACCTGACTTACCACACCTACCCTTTCATCTTCACCACATCTTTCTCGGCACCTTCGCGCAGGATGAGAATTTTGCTCGGGCGAATTTCAATGAGGGTCGAAGGCTCGGACTCCACCACTCCGCTGTCTGTATAAAAGTCGACCCCATCGCCGAAATATTTTCGCGCCTGCTCGATGTCGAGTGCGGGAAGTTTCCCTTCTGGGTTTGCAGATGGAGCCACGAGGGGGCCGGTTTTTGTGAGCAGCTCGCGCAGGTCGGCTTTGTCGGGGACACGGAAAGCGAGTGTGTTCGTCCCTCGATGAAGATATTCAAATTTCTCCCGCGAATCTTCCGGGAGGGGGAGGATGATACTGATTTTCCCGGGCCAATATCTCTGCGCCGCTTTTCCTGGGCCACTTTCAGAAGAGATGCCGAATTTTTCAACATCCTTTCCATCAGCCAAGAGTATAATGAGCGGTTTCGATGGGCTTCGGTGACGCACGGTGTAAATGCGCTCCACCGTAGCGGGGGAGAGTGCGGTCCCCACGAGACCGTAGAGGGTGTCGGTGGCTATCACGCCAATGCCGCCTTGTTTGAGAGTCTCTGTAGACACAGTATCCATAGCTCTTATGCTACGCTATAGAGACCCTTTCGCAAAGAGAGCAAATATGATATAAAATGAGAGCAAAGAGAGAAAGGCAAAAGGGCCCTTAGCTCAGTTGGTAGAGCGCTACATTTGCAATGTAGATGTCAGCGGTTCGAATCCGCTAGGGTCCACATCATAAGCCGTATGGTTCACCCAGCGGTTTTTCTTTTATTTCAAAATCTCTGCATTATCTGCTACACTAAAGGCACTATGACATACATCATCAAGTGGCTTATTACCGCTCTTTCACTCCTTGCTGTTGCTTATCTTTTCTCGGGCATTCACGTGGCGAGCTTTACCACCGCTATCGTCGTGGCATTTCTTCTCGGGCTTATGAATACTTTCATCCGCCCCGTCCTTCACATACTTGCTCTCCCGATTACCATTATCACGTTCGGGCTTTTTGCTCTGGTAGTAAACGGTGGCATCTTTTGGTTTCTCGCGAAATTCGTAGATGGATTCTCAGTAGACAGTTTTTGGTGGGCGGTACTCGGCGCACTCTTTGTTTCTCTTTTTAGCTCACTTGGTAATCATCTCATTCGTTCGGACGAGCAGTAGAAATCGGGGTGTTTTTATCCACATTTCTCCTTGTCTAGAATAGCTTTTCAAAATACTATTTATACAATAGGTAGTTTTATACGTGATTAATAATAATTATCAATAGTGAAATATTTTATGTATTACTTCCGCAAGAATCTCAGATTATCTTTTTTCGGAGCAGTCTTGGCTGCTTTTTCTTTTTTTGGACTCTCTTTTCTCCCCATCTCTGCTGCGACAAACACCCTCGGCATCACTACCATTGGTGCTACGCCTGACTCTGCGGATTCAAATTACATAAATGCCACTCGTTTCACTATGCCCAACGAGACCGGGACAGCGACTTCGATGTCGGTCTACATTGCGGCACCGATAGGGACCTCCCCCAATAATCAATACTCAATGGCAATATATGCCGATTCGGCTGGTGTCCCCGGCACACTCGTAGCCTCCACGGCGAACGGGACGCTCACAGGAAATGCGTGGAATACTTTGGCTATTACGGCAACACTTTCTCCAAACACCACCTATTGGCTCGGCTACAATACCAACGGTGCCGCGAGTGCGCAGAATAATCTCGTTGGGTCTACAGGAAGTACTGGTCAGACAAAATGGCGAGTGCAGACTTTTGGTACTTGGCCGACCACTTTTGGTGCTGTTGCCGGAAGCTCATCTTTTGCTGCCTCTATTTATGTGACATATACGACAAGTGTGGTAGCTACCGACACCACCCCACCCACCACTCCATCAGGACTCTCCGCTACCGCCGTCTCCACCTCAGGCATCAACCTCTCCTGGACCGCCAGCACCGATGCCGTAGGAGTAACAGGATACAAAATCTACCGAGGAGGAGTACAAATTGGAACATCAGCAACCAATTCCTATTCAGACACCGGACTTGCTGCCTCTACTCTCTACTCCTATACCGTGAGTGCCTATGATGCCGCAGGAAACAATAGTGCGCAGTCGGGGAGTGCGAGTGCGACGACGCAGAGTCCGGCACCGGTAGGAGGGACACAGACTACCGGTGGAGTAAACTGGCTTGATCCGCTCGGATACACAAAACCAGCATTCATGTCGATCAGTGTTCCTGACGAAAGTTTAGTGACGAATAAATATTGGGTGGACCTTTCTTCAGGAAGCGGAACAGCCTGCACGAGTGCATCGCCATGTGCATGGTCTTCGGTCACGAGCAAGCCAGGGGTAAGCTCTGGTGGCCCAGCATATATCTATATCCGTGGCACGGGCGGACTCGCCGACATCTCTCTCATAGGAAGCTCTGGAAGTGAAGTGGTGATTAAACCTTGGGACAACAATACCACTGCCACAATTACCGGACGAAACAACTGGACTGGAAATAAGCAATGGGTCATCTTTGATGGAGGTCCGAATATGCAGATACGCTTTGTGAACAGCAGTGCGGGGACATTCGACCCTTCCATATATTGGAGCTCAGACACAAACAATCAGCACGATATCACTTTCTATCGCACCTTGTGGCAAGTGACAAATGCCGGACTCTGGCAGTCGTCTTGGGGCAGCTTCACAAATTTGAAACTCATTAACTCTGAATTTCACGCTCTCGGAGCGACGGTAGGAAATGCCCAGCACCATCTCTATTTCAGTGGTGGAGACTCGTCTGTTCCAGCACACACGATGGATGGTTTCTACATCCTCAATAATATTATTCGAGACACACCAGGTGAGGCGATGGAGCTTCGAATGGCTCGTTCTGGAAATATTCTCACAAACCTTGTTGTTGATGGAAATGCTTTTCATGACATAGGTAAGGGGACTTGTGGGGGCGGTTGGGGCTGTCGAAGTGCGATCACTCTCTCAAACGAGGGAGGTGGAACATTGACCGCACCAATGCGTATATCAAACAATCTTATCTGGGATACTGGAGAAAACTGTATCCGCACATGGGACAATCCAGCCGGTACGCAAATCTACGGCAATACCTGCTATAACTGGGGAAGTGGTACCACTGCCACGGGTGCTTACGCAAGTGTTGCGTTTTCAAACTACAGCTTCACGAATCCACCCGGCATTTACACGAACAACATTCTCTATGCGACAGGGAATGATGCTAATGGAAATGTAAAACGTCCGTTCCCATCAGGCGCTTCTACTGCGAGTAAAACTTACAATGCCTGTACTTCGGTAGCGACATGCGGAACAAATTCACAACAAAATTTAACAACTGCCAGCTTCCTCTCACTCTCTGAGAACAGTCCCGACTTCCTGAAGCTTGCTTCGGGTGCCAGTGCGATCAATACCGGTACTACTCTTGCGGGAATAACCCCAGACTACTTTGGCACCGCCCGCCCACAAGGCTCGGCCTTTGACATCGGTGCATTTGAATACACAGGCAGTGTTACTCCCCCAGGAGACACCACCCCACCGTCAGTCTCCCTCACTGCACCAACCACTGGCACCACCGTCTCTGGAGCATCA
>OFRG01000428.1_pt1 | contig 16647 bp, 29 predicted proteins | sample 1543071 | NCBI WGS metagenome assembly OFRG01 (sample SAMN07774222, study PRJEB24372) | wastewater metagenome | isolation source: WWTP Verbania (Effluent) | place: Italy: Verbania | collected 2015-12
TTATTTGTTTTTTACTATGAGAAGTTGTTTAATAATGCTAATAAATCCCATTTATTGTCTGTTAAATTATATTGAAATCCTAAATACAATGTTTTACTTATTATTGTTGTTGTTGGTAACGCCAAATCTGACGATGCCCTGTATATTGCGTTCCATGCTAAAGCCCTTGCCGTTCCATTGTCTTTTATTCTTACAATAATCTGTTGTTCGTCTATTGGTGTTCCTGTTGGCTCACCAAACGTAGCCCCTGTTGCCAATGCTGTAATTAAATATACATCTGTCGTACTTGCATCTGGCGTAGGCGTAGCAGATGATGTTATACTTACCACCCGTTTTACTATTCTCTCATTAATGGTAAGGTTTTCTATAATAAATGTCCCGTCTGTATTATATATCTTACGCATCAATCAATAGTTATATAGTAATCCGTACTTCCGCTTGTTGTTATATAAATTGAACTCCCTGCTAATAATTTTAACCCCTCGTCAATATAATAAGACTTCCCAGCCGCTATACTATTATCTTTTGGTGCAATCCTTATATCTACTTCGTTTTCATCCCGTACATAAATATTCAACGTTATAGCCGCTGCGGTATTATTTGTTATAACACCCCCAAGAACCCCACTTGGGATATTAGCAGCCACTTGTAATATTGACCCAGACGTATTTCCACTAAACACAGGCATTATGTCCCAAAGATTGAATTAAGCAAAGTAAGGGCATCTGTTAATGAAGTAGCTGTTGTAGCGGTTACTTTTATATCACCATATGCTAATAAATAATTATCTCCACCAACAGTTATGTACACAGATAACCCATCATTACTTGGATTAAATTTACCATTAGCTAATGCTGTGGCAGCATAATATTTTGGTAGCCCTGCTGTTTGTGTTATAATTAAACAACCACTGACTTTGGTGAATGTAGTTAAACTCATATCATTTAATTTTTAATTATCTAAAATTTTATCGTAGCCGTATATGCTTGCCTGATTACGTTTATTACATCAGCTTTTGTCAACGGATTTAAAAGGGTTTTTAGCCTTCTTTTTTGATTATAAAATGTCAATGCTTCCGGTGAATGTTCATTGGTGGCATTGGGTGAACGCTGCCAATCAATGTAGGTTTTAATACATTGTGTAGCTTTTGTATCTACTTGGCTTGCGCTGTCTGCCCTTTGTCCATCACTGATATAAAGAAGAACAACATTGCTACCTATAAATCCTTCTGTCATTTGTATCTGCCTTCTTTGTTTGAAAACCTGATACCCTGCGTTTATACCTCCATGTGAGCCAAATCTCCTGCCTGTGAATCCACCATAACTGTCAACATTCCAGTAATAAGCCCACGTTCCGGGGAAGCCAAAGAAAGATGTTTCTCCTTCTGGAGTATCATCATCTACTAATTCATTATAAGGCATAAATTCCCCTGTTGTGGTATTATGTATCCTTAACGGGGTTATCCAATCCTGTTTTGGAAGTTCATATAATGCTTGTCCGGCAGGAACACATACAGAAAGGTCTTCATCGAAATCGTCAGGCAAATTAACTTCACCATAGTCACCCACAGGTAAATTGGCTGCATTTACAATCTGTAATGTATCTTGGGTAAGTAGTTGAATACAGGTCGCTGAATGGTAAAGTGCCTCTGAATAGAAATGTATAGGCATACTACGTTCCAGTAACCAACGGCGGCAAATAATATCTATCGTACTAAGCAGCATTATTCAGGTTGTTTTTGTTGGATGATAGGAATACCCTTGTTCTCCGAAGCTGTGCTATCCACGATTTTATCTGGGACAGGTTGAGTACTATACATTTTGTAAACTTCTTTTATCACATCCCACTCCATTTCAGGCGGCAACGGTAAAGTATCGTAATCCCCATATTGCGAAATATCCATTACCACTAATCTCATTGCTAAAACAACATCGGGGAAAAGTGATTTTATGTCTTTTGTGAAGTATAATATTTCACCAAAACATTCATAGCCTACCTGCCCCAATAATTCATTAATCATGGGCTGTGATTTTATCAATCCACCTTGCCCCATTTGAAGTGGTATAAACTCTTTATCGTATTCATAATTACTATCGGTTTCATATTTTGGATATACACCCCATACACCCATATTACGGGGTAGCTTATGTGGCTTAATTGGAAGTGTTGCCTGGCTTTTACCATTACTTGATTGCACCGCTATATCTTCATATAAAGCCAATACAGAACCGTTGGGAATAACCTCACCTAACTGCCCGTTTACTGTCAGGTAATCAATTTTAAGAAGGGAGTTTATAACCTGCCCACAGGCAATCTTAATTTCACCTAAACTAAGGCTTGATGCCACTTTAGGATCACCACCCTCAATGAGAGATAAAGCCTGCTCTGCCAACCGATATATAGTTTGTACTGCCATTTTATTAGTTACGTTTCACGAATCCCATGTATTAAATTCTATTTACATTTATATAATTCCCTTGTGTCTTAACTGCTGCCCATTGTTGTACATCCTCTGCCCTAAGATTAAGACCAGCCGCTTCTAAGGCTTTATCAATTATCATTGGTATTTCGGTATCTCTCCACTCTAATTGAGTAGAAGTGCCTGAATCATAAACGATTACACGACCTGAAATAACTGTGTACCCAAATACAGGCTTAACTGGTCTGCGTAAGTATGTTACGTTACCGTTGTAGGCACTTGCCGGATATAACCTAAATGTCTTTGGGGCTGTTTGTTCTCCTATCGGGCTTGTTGCTGTTACTGGGTCAATTTGGGAATTTAGCCTGTCTGCTCTTTCATCTTCATTATACATTTTTACCCCGTAATAAATGGTACGGTTGCTTATCAGGAAGTAAATTTGTAAGTCCAGTAAGTCAAGGTAGGTTGTATCGGGGACTATAACGTACCCTGATACCAATGTAGTAAAATTATAAGCTGAACGGAAGGGAGAAAGCGCATCTTTTACAAGTTGGGAAGTAGCATATTTTGGTTTCAAATCTGAATATACCCCCATCTGTCCAATGTCAACAATATTTTCAAGTTCTGGAATCGTAAAGAACGAACCAGTTTGTTTGTTAATGTAAAAATTAAGTTCGTTAAAAACGTCCTGTAAGTCCAATATGAATAAAGTTTGCCAAATTTATGCAAAACAGTTATTCATTTACATACTTTTCCTAATACATGGTGCTGTTGGAGAATGATAAATGGCTTGTTGTTTATCTGGTATTTTATGGCAACATTTGGGTTGTAAAATATAGTGTCGCCTTCCTTTGCAGTAATGGGGATTTTGTTTTCTTTTGGATTCCCAATGTATAAAACCTGTGAAGACTTAACGCCTTTGACTTTTTTTGACTTGGCAGCAAGTACAATCAGGTCTTCTGGGAATGTGGTTGCCATTACATACCCGTTTATCATTATTGTTTTTTCATCCCTTATTACCCCGTATATCTTTGTTATGTCTGCTGCCCAGTATTCCTTACCCTGAATACTTATAAGGTTTTTATAGAGCAGTTCTCCGTTATGTTCTTTTTGATACCAGTCATAAATTATACTATGTGAAAATATAGCTATGTCGCCTACCTGAATATCCTTTGTTGTAAATCCTTCGTGGCTTCTGTCTTTTGATACCGTATTAGGGATAGAAACTATTTCACCCACAATATTTACTATATCTTCTGCTTTTACGGTATTTTGATTTTGAAGTTGGGCTACCTTCATTATGTCCGTAAAATTTTTAATGTACTTGGTCTTAACGGTTACGATTACCTTATTTTCTGCATTTCTAATCATAGCTTAAATTTTGAATACTTTTTTTGGTCAGCAAGAATCCTGTTATTAAGAAACCATATAGCCATATCTTCCATTATAATATTAATTTCTTTCAGTACGTCATTATAGGATGGTATAAGGTTGCCTCTTAAAGTTCCATTAAAATTAACATACATTTTATATCCTGCTATTGGTGCTGATGACAATGTATTTTCCAGTTTACCCAATGCAATTATTCCTTTGTAATGTGGAAATTCTTTTTGAAGAATGTAATAACATAACCTTCCCTCTGAATCTATTTCCCTAAAAGTAATGTATGGTATCATCCTTTATAAATATCTTCTTCTTTTAAAACTGAATTATAATTTACATCAGTCATATTGTTTGCGCTGAACCCTGCCCGTTGTAATGCAGGGTATGGTTTACAAAATACATACTTCCCTCCTAAATCATTTGCTGCTGTATCTATATGTTCATGGTCAGGTATGGATAGGAATTTATTATAGAAACTTTCATTTATAACGTACAGGTGGAATCCGCAAATTATATCATTAGGAACATAAGAACATCCTAAATAAATATCGTAATCATCAGGTTTATTCTTTAAAAAATATTTCCACCCGTCTTTTGCAGGAAATGTTAAATCCTGTTCCCCTATGCAAACTTCTTTTTTATTATTATCTTTTGCCCATTGCACTATTTTTTTATGGCTTGCATTTATTGATTTTACTACACTGTCTTTTAATATAACGGCATCCCAAAATTTAAAATCATAAATATCCTGAACCATAAATTCACCTAATAACCTCCCATAATCTTCACTATGCCTGTTATCGTAAATAATGTTTAAATCCATGTCGTAACATCAATAAAATTAGAAACTACTGTTGTATGTGGCTTACCGATAGGTTCGTAATTAAGACGATACTTGAAAGTAGAAAGTATTTCAGCCATGTGGTAAACATACTCTGCCCCTTCTTCTGTATCGTGTACTATAATTACATCGGCATTGTCTTTATGCAATTCAATTAAATCTTTTCTTTGCTCTCCGGGGGCTGAATCAATAAAAAGAATACCCAATGGACTTACTTTCACTTTTGCGTAATCAATAGTTAATTTTGTTTTAGGGTAGTTTTCTGCCCATTTCTCATTAGTTTCAAAAGAAAAAAATCTTTCAGCAGTTAGGCTAAGTAACTTCGTTGATCCTTCCCCACACCCAAACTCAACTACTGCACCATCTTTAACATTATTAATTGCTAACCATAGCAAAGGTCTATGACTTGAATAATCATCCGTACCAATCCAATCATGGGGAGCGTCTATATATTCTACTGTTTTTGTCATTTTATAAAGTGTATTGCGGTTTTCCATTTATTTATTCCATCGTTATCTAAATGGTCTGCCTGTTCAAAAATTAAACTCTCGTAATCTTTCAGTAATTCTTCTGCTGCTGGACACATAAACACATAAGATTGCTGCCAGTTGTCCGTTATTAAAATAAGTGGCTTTTTTAATGTTAGCGAATTTGCAATTACCTCGTACCTGTAAGCGTCATCGTTAATTAAAACATCGCAGTCTGATATTTTACCAAGATAAAATTCATGTTGTCCAGAACTATCGTTACATGGCCTATTATAGTATGTTACATTGTTACAGTTGTTATTAGCACAATTTACACTTGCTTTAAAAGCCCATTCTTCATTTCTTTCTACTATATGAAGCCACTTGCATCTTTTAGAAAGCCACGCATCACCAAATCCTGCACCAAACATCCATACAACCTTATCACTCCAATCCTGTTTTTTTATCCAATCTAAACAACCGTGAGTAAACCAACATTCAACTAACCCATTTTCAGGGTCAATTCTTTGCCCGAAAGATAAATTCTGTTCTGTCATAGTAGTTGTTTATATTGTTCAGTAAAGTTTATAAGCCATGTAAAATCATCTTGTGGGTAATGGTACTTCAATATGGTTAGTATTATTTCAAATTTTTTATCTTCATAGCCGGGGCGGTTCATGTGATAGTCGACCGTATCAGGTGAAAGCCTATCTAAAATGAAACTATCATCTCTATCGTATCTGTTTTGTGCGAATTGGTTTTGCCCGTTGCTTCTATTAATAAAATTTATTCCCTGTGTAAGATTTATTTTATTAAATGCGGTTTCTTGGTCACGACACCATAAATTACCCCTCATGTTTTCACATTCCTCCAAACCTATTGTTTCGTCCAAACACTCTTGATATGATTTATTATGTAAATCAAACGCTATTCTCCAGTCTTTTACACTTGCAGATATGTAACAAATAGGGTATTGCCCTTTCGGAACTAAATCTATACCCGTAATTGTAAATTCTCCAAAATGATAAGGCACTTTAAACACAGCCATATCCACATCGCTTGTAATCAAAATTTCATCTTCTGGTAAATCTAAACAAGCACCATAAAGTCTTGATACCTGTGCGTATGTAGCTTCTTTATGTTCGGGTGCGGCGAACCAATATGTACTTTCATTCCCTCCAAATTTCAATATCGTGTCTTGTGCCATAAAATACCTGTCTGCTTCTTTCTGCGTTTTTAAAGTTATGTCCGGCATAAAGCATATAACATCTACTCCAATTTTATTCCAGCAATACGTTACGATTGGAAGGAAGTAGAGATATTTTGAATCGTAGGTGGAACTTATAACTGCTTTCATAAATTATAATGATTGTATAAACCAAATTATTTTATCAGGGTTGTAATTAGTTCCTTTGTATGCTATCATGTCTTCAATTCTTTCATTCTTTAACCCTAATTCCCAAATGGCTAAATTGAGGCAACTTTGATCTTGTCTGTGGAACTTAAATCTTGGGTCTGCACTTTGATTATCGTGTAGCCTACTGCCTTTGCTTAATCCCATATCCATGTAATACTTCCACCTTTCATAAAGTTTTTTGCCATTGGGATTGTCTATTCGGATACCTACGCATCCACTTGCCCATTCTGTTTGATGTTCTGCTTCATCCCTTGTTTTCCCAAAATTATACAATGCATTATCATTTACTGATTGTGCTAAATTATACCCACTTGAAAAGAACCAATAACCCTGTTCAGAAATTATATCAAACATTGGCATTGGATTTTTTACAGCAAAAAAACTTGCATCTACCCAAAGGATATGTGTGTACCCTTGTGCAATAGCTTCTTCAAATGCGGCTATTTTAAGGTAATATGGTATATCATCGTGTCTTGGGCAGTTGGGTGGGTAATCTTCCCACGTTAAAATATCTCCGCCCCATCCTTCAAAATTTAAGGAACGAACTAATCTACGGATACCAGCCGGATACCAGCCACCTACACCTGCCGAAATAATTACCGCCTTCCGATTTAGTAAGTCCATAATTAATCTTTTATTGGTTTCCATTCGCCCTTAGACGTTCTCCAAAATATTTCTCTGTTTTTATTCATGCCATAATCTCCATGTATAGGTTCTTTTACCTCTAATATACCATCCCATTCATTTAGCTTTTTTATTGGCAATGGATTTTTAGGGTTTAAACACCTTATTTCATCTTCTTTAAAATCATCTGTTATTGCCGTAGATACACAATACCCAACCGCTATTGCTTGAATATCCCACAAACTCATTTTATCGTAGTTAATCTTTGTCAAATCCGTATCGCTCATGGCTTGGTGTTGAATTGTGAATGTATAAATAAAGTTCTTGGTCTATGTGAATTTCATCAGTAAGGAATGGTTTAAGTGCATAAGATTGACGTTCATCTTCGTTCCACCTGATTTTCTCAAACGGTACTTGTTTAGCAATATCGGTACGTATAACATCTTTATAGAACGGGCTGCGGCAATAATCGTAACCATCAAAATTATCGCACCATTTTTCGTACTTTATGGAATGGTTACTACTTTTATAAACACCATCCATCATGCAACTTTCTCTAAAAGTGATAACCGGAATTTCAGGATTACTTTTTATAGCTTCAAGTATTAGCTGTATTGCGCTTGGTGCTATTGAATCATCTGAATCAATTTGCCATGAATATTTACCAATAGCCATCTTGTACATTAATTCTCTTTTCTCTCCTATGGTTAATGATTTATCATCAGTAAATACTACTATTTGAACTAAGTCGTTTTTACCTTCATTTATTTGCCACTTACTCTCATTAAGCCAATAATTAATTATACCAGTTTGTCGGGACAATTCTCCAATTAAGGGCTTTATCATTTCTTCCCTATCAGTGGTATTAGGTATCAAAATACTTAATAATGGTTGTGTCATTTATTTGTTTTTATATAAAAGATAAATTTGCCTACCTGCGAGTATTACGCAAACTGATAAAATACCTATTAATTGAGCAAGTGTCATAAATTAAATTGTTTTAAGTATTCAGGTATGCCTTTTGCAATTATTTCGTAGTATAATTTTTGGTCTGCATCCCAACCTATTTTTTGTTGGTCAATGTACATTTGGTCAGGCTCAAATCTTTCATATCCGTAACTTGGGTTGAAGTGCTGGTATATCTGATAACCTGTATAATGATACTTCCCTAAATGTTTAGCACAATTCTCTTGAAGGTTATCGCAAAAAAGTGACTGAAATTGTTCATCATAAATGAATCCAAAACGGTCATACCATCCTCTGCCGCAAATAAATAAAGTGCTAAGTGCGCCGGAAGTATCAGGGTCAAGGTAAGCCATATAATGAGAAAAATCAGGTGATACATTATTAAAATCCACCCGTATCAAAGTATCCCATCCATACATTGTCCATCTTTGGTCATCTGAAAAGTTACATATTATTGACCAATCTTTCCAATTATCAGGTATTTTATCAAGGTCACGATTACAGGCGTGAATTTTATTCTTGCTTACGCCGTATATAACATTAATATTTTTATAGGTTGATAATTTTTCTTTTACCTCATAATTGTTCATTTCTAAATCATCTAAATCAAGAGTTACCATAACTAACAACCTATCTGGAAATTCAGCTAACTCAAATATATTATCCAACCCATCGAAGAACCTTTGCCTACGACCTCTGCTGGCGTACTTTATAAGTATTTTAAATGGCCATTCATTCATTCATTCTATTGGATTATTGTTCCCCAAATATCACCATTTTCAGAATAGGCTTTACCATTCAACCATAGGCAACTTCTTTTTTGGTAATGGATAGTTTTACCAATCCCCTCGCTGTCGGGAAATAAAACTACATCACCTTTCTTATATTTCCCACTCCATTCATCACTTACTTCAAGTATTTCTCCACGAAGTAAGGCGAAATCCATTACCGTTATCCCACCTTCTGTTTGTGATTCTTCTTTTGGGAGAGGGAAGACTATCAGCATTGAACCCTCTGGTTTTATTTTCTCCATATTTTTATATTATTGAATTGTCCTTAAAATCATTCCAGTTGAAATACCTTTTCTTTTTATTTAACCCCATCATTTCCATCTGCCTCCATACTTTTGATTGGGATATTTTTAACAGTTTCGCTATGAACGCCCCCGACCTTTTTTTAGACACCAATTCCCTTATCGTACTTTTCTGCTCATCTGTAATAGTTATCTTGTTTAATCCCCAATTAGATTTTTGCAAAGATTTGGATTTTTAAATTATTCTGGTATAATCCATTTTCCGGTTAGGTCATTTTTGTACATAATCACATCTACCTGTACATTGCCGTTGGTGTACCATTTACCATCTGCTCTTTTCACTATATAAATCAGGTTACGTAAAGGCAACCCATTGCCAGTTGCAGGTAGTCTTAAAATAGTGCTTGTTAATATTGTATCGCCCTGAATAGGGGGAATACAAGCCTGTGTTAAAACTGGTGGCGTAAGTGGTGTTCCTGTGCAACCTGATGGTGTATAACCTGTAACCGTTCTTGTCTGAACATTATTGATGCAAGGCCCATAGTTAGAATAAACATATCCAGTACAAGGAATTGGTATTGGCGTACAAATACGTGATATGCTGTCGGGTGGTGGTGTACCAGTACAACCAGCAGGTAATCCTGACCATGTTCTTGTTTGATTACCAGTATTATCGCAAGTTGTCCATGCTCCAAAAGTAAATCCTGTACACGGTAAAGGTGAAATGCCGCCAACTTCGGAATAACCTATATCTGGTGCAGACCCGGTAAATACAACAGGTGTTGCATAAGTCGGAAGCAGCAATGGAGTAAAACCATCATCAATCAAAGGTGATGAAGGCTGCAAATGAAAATCTGTTGGAGAAACAAATAACGGATTGAGTAGCTGATTGTTGGCTTGTATTGCCCCTGTCCAACTTACCGTATTGTTACTATTGTTGTAAAAGTCATTATTTGTTATTTGAACATTACTTTGTGAACCACCAGATTGTTTTACAATCGGGTTAGACCGGAAGTTCTGAAAGATGTTATTTCTAATAAATACATTTTTAACATTAGCACCACCTCCCATTCCTCCAAAGTCTAATCCGTTATACGTGCCTCCACCTGACTTTGCAGAGAATGTATTATTATAGATGTACAAGCCATCTATTTGAACATCATTTGTTGCCTCGCTTTGGATAGCAATACCACCAGATGCGCCATTTCCAGCATAAAGGTTTGAAAATACATTGTTACGGATAACATTGTTAATGATCCCACTGCACCCACCCGTACTCCCTCCGTATGTACAAGCGTAGTTGTTTTCGCCTCCATTATTGTTTATACCCCTGGTATTATATGATATACCAACAAATTTATTATTGATAACGTTATTTTCTACAATAATATGGTCAGCTTTAAATTCAAATATAAAACCGCTTTCCACAAAACTATAATTTTGGTTTGGATTATTAAAGGTATTGTTATATGCCCATAATCCGTAAGGGTAGCTACCTTTATACACATAGCTAAAATCTGCTGCTCCCTGTATATAATTATTATAAAGTTGCATCCCCTGTACATTGAAGAACTCAAGAGCAAAATCCCAATTAGGTGGGCTAAATGGAGTTGTACCTTGAAAGGGTGACTTGATAAGAGTATTATCGTGAATCTTAACTCCTTTCAAATACCCATTACTAAGATACTTAATGGGCCAACCATTCCTTGATAGTGGCCTTGCTGTTGTATTCAAATTATTGTCGTGAATATCCATTCCGTCTTGCCAACCAATCATTAAACTACCTTGCCCAGTACCACCATCTATTGCTGCACAATTAACGCTCTCATTATTATAGAAGCTGTTGCCTGTGGCATAAGGCCCACTCGTCCAATTCTTTGCAGTGATGCCATCCAACTGGTTTCCTGCAAAAATAGTTCCCGACATAAAAAAGTTCTGAAGTTTTACATCATGTACACTAACATTACTTCGTCCAGTTATCCATATACCAACACCCGTACCACTTTGGTTACCCGTAGTGTTTGCCTGGCCATCTAATGTCAGTCCGGAGATACTTTGGTTGCCATTAGTATTATCAGGAGATTGTAACTCCAAAAATGATACCCACTGGCCTGTTACGGCACTCTTAATGATGGTAGTGGATTTATTCTCTCCTTTAATAGAAACCCCTGCTTTTAATGAGCAGGTTGATGTTTCGGTATAAGTTCCCGAAAGAACACTAATAACCCCAATGGTTACTGTTGATGTTGCTTTAGAAAGTGTTTTCCAGGGACTTGCAAGTGTACCCGGATTAGCATCATTTCCGGCAGGACTGATGTAATAAGTTTGTGCATTTACCGATAATGATACAAGTAGTAACAATGGTAAGAGATTTTTCATTTTATTTGATTTTTTAATTTTAATTGAAGTTCTTTTATTTTATTTTCTATACTTATGTGAAATACTTTTTTAGAAAAGTAATACGGGTTATTAAGACCTTGTAGTATTACTTTTTTATACCTATGGATTAGTTCTTCTATGTTCTCTGTATCGGTCAATTCTTTTTATTTTTAATTTTATCCAAGCTGTCCTGCAATGCTTTTTGTTTGAACAAACTGTCCTCTGTTTTTAATTGGGATTGAAGTTGAGAACCTATTTTTTGGATTATTTTTTCACGATAATTCTTGGCTACATCATTTGGGTCTGATGTTATGGCTATCCACTCTTGAATGGTACAAGATACTGGGTATTCTTTTTCAGGGGTTAAAGAGGTAAGTTTTTCTTCTTTTGGTTTGGAAGTATTATAATCAGGGGTTAGCCATAGAAGTAATATCATGGTAATAGTAGAAAGTAATTTTATCATTGTATTGTTTTAAATGGTTAATTTATATTCCCTGTTCTGTTACTCCAAGAGTTTCATCGTTTAGTTCTTCTGAACTTTCTGGGCCTTCTCCAATAATATTTGGGTCTTGTATCATTTTTCGTTTATGTTATGGGGTTAGTAAATTTAGTTTCTACAAGTTTTAATTTTTGCCTAAGGTCTATCAAAAGTTGTTTCAATTCCTTTCTTGTCCATTTGTAAGGTTCTCTGGATTGCTCTCTTAATTGTTCTGGGAGACCTTTGTGTTCTTGTTCAAGTCTTTTTTCATACTCTGCTAAGTTCCCGTTAAGTGTTTCATTACAGTACTTGCATTGAACTTTTGCGTTTTGGAATGACCATCGAATTTGAGTGTTACCCCTTTTTACGAAATGTCCACACTGTTGCATTGACCAATGTTTTCCAAAACCACAAGTAAAGCATTCACAAAACCCATGAGCATCCGCTGCCGTCATTCTCACTATTCTTGAAAACACAAAATCAATATCGTGTATCAATGCCTGCCTTTCTGCTGCTCCAAATTCTTCACTATACTGACTTCCCAATATATTCTCTCGTCTAAGTTTATTTCCTGTATTACGGGCAGCGTTCCTTCGGTTACTTTTCTCTACCTGCTTCTCTGCTTTAGCTTTGTTGTTACAAGATAAGCACCAAAGTTCTTTGGCTTTTTTTACACATTCAGTATCCTTTGCAGGACATTGGCTACAATCACCTATCTTGAATTTTGGTATAATTGAATAGGTCATTAGGACAAATCGGTATTAAGTATTTCAGAAAGTGCTTTTAGTTCTTCTTCTTTGAATGGGATATTTCCATGTTTTTTTCGGGAGAATTGAACATCGGTAATCTTAATGCCCATATCATTCATTTTTTTTATTATCGAAGTGTGGCTTCTGCCATCCCTTGCCCTATCTATCCTTTCAGATAGTAAAAACTTCATTTTAGCCATATACTATTTTTTTGTTACTGACGCAAGTTAAATACTTTCACCGAAATATAAAAATTATTTTTCCTACCCCTTGTTTATCTCAATAATGCCTATTATCTTTGAGGTTTGGGTACATTGGTTTTTTCATGTTGGTTTTATTTTAGGGTAAAAAGGAACCCTCCGTAATTGGAGGGTTTTTGTTTGTGGATGTATATTTCCTGATGCTTATAGTTCTACTTTTTTAATGGTATTTATCAATGCTTTCTTATCCACTTCCATTAGTTTTATGATGTCGAATATTTTTTCGGAGAACCCAGCGATAGCAAAAACATTCTGTTCAGGGAATTGCATTGAACCAAGACCATTAAGGTCAAAAGAGTAGATGAACGGAGTTGCATTGTATTTTGCCTTATACTCATTCACTTCTTTTGTTGGTACATTGTAACCCATCCATCCCTGCATATCTGAAAGGACTATTACTCTTTCATATTTTTTATTCGCCGTTGGGAATATAGATTGGAAGTTTGTTCCACCTGCTGCAAACCTTATTGAATTAGCGATTGTAATTGTGCTATCCATTGGGTTTACGTTATGATATTGCGCTCTTTCAGCAAAAACCATAAAGTCAGCATTATTTGATTTAACCAATACAGCAGAAAACAATGAACCGATTTGAGAAGGTTTACCTTGCATTGAGCCGGACACGTCCAATACAACCAATGTTTCACCGTCAAATACAGGTACATTACTTACTGCAATATCAACCGCTTTGTTTAAAGCTATCAATACTTCCCTTACAATCTTCCCGTCTGTGAGTTTTGTTATTTCTTCAAATGCAGTAGTAAATCTGAAAGGTAATACCAATGATTTTTTAATTAATTTTTCATCAGTTAACATTTCAAGTGCCTGTTTGATAACTTCCGGTGCTTGTTCAATTATGTTTCTTAAATTACGAAGCAAAGCGAAGTACCCTATTTTCTTTTCAGTAACCAGCTTTACCCACACATCTTTTTTAAATTCTGCCTTTTCATCTTCATTGGTTGCTTTCTGTCCGGCTTGTGTTAATTCACTTTCCCACGTATCAAAAGATTTAAGATTGCCTTTTACCAGTTCATCAATAGCTTCTTTATTTCCTTCAACCGGGATAGGGTGAACAAGGTTAACCACATCAATAAGTTTAAACCCTTTTCCTTCCCCACGATACTTTGCAAGGTTGTACTTGGTAAACTTATCAAATGCCTTTGCAAATCCTTTCTTCATTGAATTAGGCACTTTACCATTTTTAGAAGTATGGTAAGACAAAATTTCGGTCATATCATCTGGGCGGTACACAATGCTATCATAAAAGTTCTTTGCCCACTTTTCACCCCCTATGTGTTTTGCCAGTTCAGATGCCACACAATGAGTAATAGAACGCATACCGAATTGAGTACGGGCATAAATAGCCGCTTGTGCAACAAACTTCTTATCGCATTTAACTACAAGTTGTTTTAGTCTTTCAAAGGTATCGGTTGCTTTCTCATAAAACTTATCGTTGGCAAACGAAGTAAGCAATATGGAAACAAGTTCCAGTTCCGGGGTTTGAGCATACGCTTCCCCGCCTGCAAGGTTTACTGTTTTAGTAGCCTTTGTTTTTGTGTTGAATGTTGACATGATATGTAATTTTTAATTGGTGACAATAAAAAAGGGATGCCTTGTGAGCATCCCTGTAAAAGTTTTGACAAAGATAATTTCAGTGAGAGCTTTTTTGTTCGGCTGCTCTAACCAACTGAGCTACCGGATACTTTCGTATCCAGATGGGAATCGAACCCACGACCTGCTGATTAGGTTTGAAGTAACTCACCAATCGCTATTGTCAAAAAGTTTTACAAGGGATAAATAACAAGAGTATTTTTTCATTAACATTGAAGTAACTCCCATTTCGCCACTTGTAATAAAGTATGCAGAAGATAAATAGTTTAGGTGTGTTTCACCAAAAGAAGTAACCCAAACTTCGCTATCTGCAATAAGTTCAACGGAGATAAATTAAGTAAGAGTGTGCCTACCAATTAGCACTATAATTCTCCATGCGGAGAATGTGGGATTTGAACCTACAATTTCATTGCTGAAGTAACTCACTTATCGCTACCGTTAAATATCTTTAATCAAAGAACTAATTTTCGTTTCCTGAACGCCTCAACTATTGCTATCCTAACCATACTTGCCCTTGTCACCCCATCTGCTGTTTCCCGTTCCCTCATTTTATCAAGCATGGAAAGTATATTGGCATTTTTTGATAAATCCACATCCAATTCTTTTGTAACCCGTATTCTGTTTTTCTCTTTCACCACACAAATATACACTTTTTAACACTACCAACAAATTTATTTATCCACATTACTGCAATTCATTTCTCCGTTATTTTTATTTTCTACTCTTACTGTATTTTCTCTAAATTCATTTCTTGGATACTCTATTTCATCTTCATAATCGTTTTCTTGTTCTGGGATACTTGGTCTTGGTTCACTGTTATATCCCCATCCATTATTTTCTGGGCAATCATCGAAGCAGGAAAACTCACGGTTTGTTTTTGGTTCGTGTGGCATAGGTTTATTTGTTATTGGTTAATAGTTTAACTTCTTCCATTGCTTTTTCCCAACTCTGCTCACTCATCTTTCCCCCACCCATTACACAAATCTTTTTAACTGGTTTTAATTTTCTATAAGAAAGGTAAGCAAATCTTAAAAGGTGTAGTTTAGTTTTTATCATTTGTTTTTATTTTAAATTTAATTTTATAATCACTTACAGATATTTTATTACACATCTTATTCCGTGTACTGTCATAATATGCGTTACGTAAATCCATTGGTATTCAGTTTATTATTTTTTGTAGCGTAAATCGTAGTGTTGTGTGCAATTAAGCAGACGGATACTCAATGGGCAGCCAATGAGTAATATCATTCCAATCAGCAAATTTTTCATCTTCATCTGACCAGACGGTTGAATAAATTTGTTTACTTTCAATATCTCTAAACACCAAAACCAATTGACCAATTTTCGGCTTTTGTTCATTATATTTAATCCAGTTCATCTTTCAAAATTTAACTGCACACAACATTGGTATTTATGCAAGTGTGGCAGGACGTTATAAATTGGGCGGAAGTACATCACGGGAGCTTTTGTTTTTCAATCAGCAGGTGTGCCGCCAATTCCACACCTGCATAAATACCTACCGTTGGCATCAATTAAGCGACCACATCAGCGGTGAAATAGTCGTCTATCAAATATGACGGATTCCAAAAAAACAAAGTTCCTTTTTTCAACACTTTATCTATGTGCGGTTTTTGAAATCGTGGTTCGTGTCCTGCGGGTCTTGACAAATCATAATCTTGACTTCGCCTTTCAATTACACCTTCCAATCTTTCGCCATCGGAACTTATAAAGTAGACCTTATCACCTTCTTTTACTTTTTTTCCATTAAATAGCAATGCTTCTTTTTGTTTGAATAAGTTGAACATACTTTAAATTTAACTGCTGCCAACAATGTGTTTTGCAAAATGTGGGCAGACGTACACATTCTGAACTTTAGTTTTTCAATTTGGCTTCATCGGTTTGCGAATATTGGTAATTCTATTTCCCACACTTCGCAAAGCACCAACGTTATGTGTTATTACTCACCAGTTTTACTAAATCTTTTTCAGAAAGGGTAAGGGTTAGGTTCTTCTTAGAAATT
>OFRG01000429.1_pt1 | contig 16646 bp, 13 predicted proteins | sample 1543071 | NCBI WGS metagenome assembly OFRG01 (sample SAMN07774222, study PRJEB24372) | wastewater metagenome | isolation source: WWTP Verbania (Effluent) | place: Italy: Verbania | collected 2015-12
CCCCACGCGCTTCATGCGTTTTAGTCCGTCTTGGTTTTTAGAATACTCGTCTACTACTTTTTTGTTTGTCATGGTATAATAATATTGTGTGGCGGCGTGGATGTTGACACGCTAATCAGCAGAGCGAGAACTTGCCCGGTGTTCGGCTACTAGTTGGCCATTGCGATACGGTGGGGGCAAGACCGTCAAAATGAGTATGATAAGGCGGACGGGCAAGACGTAAAACGAGGCGTCACCACAACACGCCTATCGCCTGCATAGCCGGGTCAGAACCGGCCCACACATCTATAAATCAAGTGTAGTGGTCGTGGCCTGCTCAATGGTCATATTGTAGGTGTACATGACGACCGGTTGCCCGTCGATCAATTCCCATTTGTCCACCTGTTCGGATGCCGAAAGAACTTTAACCTCATAGGCCAAGCCGTCAACATCCACGAAAATGACCGGTGGGACCGACTTAATCATGCTATCCAAGTGGCGCCGCATCTGGTAGGCGTTGAAATTATTGAACGCCTGATCAGGGAATTGTTGGTTGTCGCTCACCTCGATAGGGATAGACCATCTGTATCTGTCCATAACCATTGTCATAAACTTGACGCGGATAGCTCGGATTACTGGCGTAGCGCCTGCGGTTTTGCTGTACAGCGCAATCCCGATTTTGATTTGCCGGCTGGCTGGCCTGGTCGTGTAATCGCTCCACCTTAGTTCTGTGCGCGGACTGGTGCATGTCCCCAGTAATTCCCAGTCGGTAGAATCGTCATCTTTCCAGTAGACTTGCGCGTAAAGACTGCTGCTAAGGTTGTGGCCAGAGATATAAACAGACTCAAAGTCTTTATAAATTTCGTACAAGCCGCCGAAAAACCAATCTGTCTCTAGCCAGCCATATGGCGAGAAACGCGGCGTCAACTCCCCGCTATAATTCGCTACGTCAGGAAAGTATATGCTCATCATGCTATAGTTGTTGGATGTCCCCATATAGAGGGTGTTTGTGCTTCTGTCATACAGGAGATCCGAAACGATGGTAGGGATAGTGGCTTCGGGTGTGCGCGGCAACATGCAAACGTGGTGCCATCCCTGGCCATTCCAAGCCCAAATGCTGCTTGCCCCCTGTGGCGCGCTGGCCGCAATCGCAACGAACATCCAGTAATTGCTGAACTCCATAGCACTGATTGACCCGCCGCGCAATGCTGGCAACCCCTCGCCTAGATCCGGCCCCATCGGGAGCACATTCCCCCCCTCGTAACGCATGAGACTACGCCCCAGCGCCACGTACAGCGCGCCCTGGTAGGTGAGCAATTGCGGGGTGCTGCCCAGGCGTGGCCACGGCGTAACCGTCAATACCTGATCACCAAACCCCACATAATAGAGCGTGTTGTTGGTGGCCACATAGAGATAATCGCCCGCGCCTTTCATGGCAACAACGCTTTCCCCTACATCCCCCACGGCGATCACGGTGCTCCACGTTGCGCCGTCTGTGGACCAATACACATTCTCATTTAGTGACCGCCATAGGTAGCCATTCCACAAGGCGAAATAGGTGGCTTGAGTGGCTGCCGGGTCAACCACAAATGCCTCAGCCGTAGACATTGTGTACAGCGCCGCCCCCGACAAGCCTATAAAAAGCGTGCTGCCGACCCCGATCATATCCGTTATGTTGTTGGCGAACGTGTGGACGGTGGTCCACACCCCGCCCACCAGCTTGGAGAGAATGGCATCAGACGCCGCGTACAGGATGTTATTGAAAATCACCAGGCGCGTGATCGAGCCACTTAGCCCGGTCTGGATGGCGAACAGGGTCAAACTCGTGGTGTATGCGCTCCACGTCGAACCGTTATAGGTATTGTTGACACCCGCTACCCCTGGCTGATAAACGGGGATATTCATCGTTCCGCTGGTCGGATACATGACGATATGGTAGGTGGTTCCCGGTGTCGTCGCGCCCAACGAGATCCGATAGAGACTATAGCCGATATTGTTGTAATCAGCCACAGTCAGGGTAACGCCCGACCCCACCAGTGTATCAGGCTTGCCCGCGGTGTCTGTGTAGACGCCACAAAATACGCTGATATTCTCGTTTTTGAGATAGGCGAGAATATAGATACTCCCTGTCTGTGCGGTAAATTTGTGGCTAATTCGCTTGATCGTCTGTGTGCTGCCGACAGGAATTTCGGTGGTTGGATGGTACAAGCCAGCCTGGTAGAGATAAGAATTGTTGTCGGTCGGGTCGTGCTGGATGGGCATGTACGGCAACAGCAACCGATTAGGGAACCGGGTATCAGCTTGCGAGTGTAAGAAACCGCCCGCGCTGGGGTCTTTCTTCCCTTCGCCGCCCTCCCAGTTGTCCATTACCCAGCCGCCCCAGTTCTGCATATCTTCGTACGCGCCCGCGCCTGTGCCCAGCTTGGCCGCCATCGGATTGGCAAGCGTGCGCGAACGCTGTTCGGGCTTCTTGAGTACATAATCACGAAGGGTTAAAGCGGTCGCGCCTAAGCGTATGTGTCCGGGCATTTTACCTCTACAAAATACTAAATGGGGGGAGATTCAAAGAGATCCATGTTGCGCCTACGTCGCCTATATCGACTATGTTACCGCCTGTGTCGATGTCCACCCGGCAAGCGCCGCCAGATGCCCGACTGTCAAAAAGTTGGGTGTAGGTGGCAGGACGATAGCCTGCGGGCAATGTGGCAATGGTTGTCCCTGTGCCCGCGGTGCGTTTGGCAAGACCGCGCACGAAAACGAGATCACCAACTTTCCGGTACTGGCCAACCTGAAAACCGCCCGCAAAATTTGCCCATGTGGTGCCGCCGCTGTTGGTGTAGGTGAGCGCCGTCCACGCGCCAAAGCTGCCCAGGAGCGAAGGATCCAAATAGCCATCAATGCCCAGAACAACCGGCCTGAACGCATCGACCGCCCCATTACTGACATCGGTAAAATTGCGCTTAGAGAAGAAATTGCGTTTGATCCACTCAATTGGATTATCGACCATCGCGCACTATGCCCCGTCTGCCTAACAACAGTTTGGGCGCTTTGGGCGGTACGTAGCTGCGCCAGAATTCCTCGGCCAACTGTTCATAGTAGCGCACTTGGAAAATATGGTTTTGTGTTTCCTGTGGCGCGGCGTTGGTGAGAAATAAGCCGTGAAGGTTTGCCAAGCACTGCTGTTCGAGTTGGCTCCATAAATCCTCACGAAGCACGCCCAGCCCCCAGTAGACGCTGGTCGATGATGTATGACTCGTGGCGGTGGTGCCATTCAGCCCGCGCAGTAGGTTCGTTAGCGTGATCGTCGTCGCGCTGTCAACCGTATAGCCGGCGTAGGCTATCCACTCCTGATCGATACATACGTAGCCGCTGGCGCCGATCACCGGCTTACTGGCAATCGTCAGGCTAGTATCATCTGAATCAATCCCCGCCGAAAGGGTAGGCGCCACGGTCGGCACTGGCCCATTGGTGGCCCACCAGATGATTCTGGCATTGAACGGCCACGGCTCGCTATCTAGCCTAATTTTCTGCCCGCCCGCCCCGTCCGGTTCCAGATGCCAACCAGGGACATCTACCCACGTATTAAGCACGGTGTCAGAGATGTAAATAGGCGTACCATCCTGGTATTGATTCAGCGTGATCTGGTGCTGTAATTCCATTGGACCCTGCACATACCACGGGATCGAATACTCAAAAACTCCCGGTGTAAACACGGTGCTTAGGTCTACCATGAACGGAATGGTCACCCGCTTGCCCCATCGCCTCACCGCGTTGTTGAGCGTGTTATAGTATTCGACCGGCTGCCAGCGGGTGGTGCCTGTCGTATCACGCATCTGCTGCTTGAGGTAGGCGAGAATCTCATTTTGACTGCGCAAGCTGGGGATTATGTCCATAGTTACCTACAATAGATTCTGAAATAGGGATACCAGGTGTTACCGCTATCGGTGTACTTGACATCAACTCGGTAGGTGCTGCCCGATACAAGATTCTGCAAAAGTGGCGTTGTGATTACCGTAGAGGCAACCGACGCGCTACCCGTCGCGCAAGTTGCGGTCTTGTCAACCGGATTATCTTGGTCGTCAATCAGCCAAATGGTGACAACCACACTGGCCGGGCTGCGGCCCGCGGGCACTGTGACGCCATAGGCCACGCGCTCAGATGGGCCCTGGATAACTGGACTTTCAGGTAATTCTCTACTGATCGCCATAGAATTGCTCGGTAAAAATAATATTGCGCTCTAATTCGGTGAGCGTTCCGCGCGCAATTTCGATAAATCCTGTGCCGCGCTCCCGTTCAGTGAATGTATAGCCAGCGGTATAGAAAGCGCTGTCGCTAGGCGCTATCCACGCCAACACCCGCCACAATCGGAGCGTACAAAGTACGCTGGAAACCGTTCTACGCCGCGCCTGTTGTGCGGCGAGTAAACCAATCTGTGCCTGAATTCGTTCATTACGCGTGGCTGATGTGACTGGCGCGGACCGCAATTCGCGCCGCATCAACCGAAGCATGTAATTGGCCTCGGTGGTGGTGGCTGCTCGCTGCCATAATGCGCGCTGGCTGGCTGATTGATTCCCCGTTGGCCGCACTATACGCAGATTTGCCAGCGTCGTTGTTTCGCTGGCCGGGTCTTTACGCCACGGACGACGGCGAAGAAGAACGTTGGCCTGGATGGTAGCGTTATTGCGACTGCGCGCGGCGTCTGACGCCTGCTGTACACCTATTTGCCGTTCATAGCGCGTTTGTAACGCGCTGTCTGGCTGCGCTACGGGTATATCTCTGACCGGGAAGCGCCGCCAGCGTAGGCTGTTGGCTTGGATTGTGACTAGGTTGCGCCGTAAAACTGCATCAGACGCCGCGCGCGAAACGATGAGCCGAGCGCGTTCGTTGGCAATTGCCGTTGTTTCGCTGGCCGGGTCTTTTATTTGCCACGGTCGCCAACTCTGACGGCGCGAGATCGGCATTTACATCATTCCTCGAAGCGAATTTTTGCTCTCGCGTTTACCGTGGCCGGCGCGGTCACTTCAATACCAACGCGCCCCGCGCCCTGCAAGATGACTTCCTGGCCCAGCGGATAAATCACTTCATAGCCCTGTTGCGGGTGACATTCGATCACATCTACCACGTTCCCCGCGGTCGGTTCTGCGCTCGCGGTGTGCTGTGCTGATGTCTGGATCGTTTCGCCCACTGACCCGTCAAGAGCAACGGGGGTTAGGGCTGACATCGTGCCCGCTGTGGTTTGGCGCAGTAAGCGGACTTGCACCGGTTCCGCGGTCACGCTGGTGCCGTCGAAAAAGATACCCCAGCCCAGGATCGCCACGCGGTGGTTAGCCGCTGCGGTGATTTGAATTACAGTCTTTGCGGTCGCCGCGCTTAATGCCACTTCTTGCGTTTGCGCGATTGCATTTAGTCTAGCCATTGTTAAATCCTTAGATATGGTAAAGGTAAGGTCATGGATCTTACCGGTCGAATGTTCGGTCGTGATCGTTCGGTTGCGCCTGGTGGGGCAATGGCAAAGCTGGCCGTCCACCACTGTTCGGAAACATTTAGGGTGGCCGTTCCGCTGGCTTCGGTGCCCGCGGTTGCCAGTGTCTTGTACCAGACGCCCACCGCGCCCGCTGATGTGCCAAAAATCTCATCTAGTAAAGTCCATCCGCTACCCGACATTGCCCCAAATGGAATGGTTGATGTCGCGTTTTGGTCGGTGATACATACTCGGATCCCCAGGCAATCATTCAGCGTTGTTGTCATCGCGGGGAAGGTTGCCGTGCCCCCACTCCCATTATTGCTGGCAGGGGAAACGTGGATCCCGTTGTGCCCTGTGACGGAAAAGGATTGATGCACTTGCCGTTCAGCACTGCTTAGCGTGATGCTATAGTTAGACTCCCCGCCTGCACTGGCCTTGTACGCCACAACAGCCGTCGCAACGGTCTGGAATGCCTCATCACTGTATAGCTTAGTAAAGCCAGCGGGGAAGGTGGACACCTGGCCGTTGGCGTCGCTGCCCATCGGGATAAAGATTAGATCCCCAGCTGGGGCAGTAGTGGGAACCGTAACAACCGTAGTTGTTTCATTCCCACTACTCGCCCCCTTCTGGTTGCCCGTCTGTATCGTTGGTGCTGCCATTAGTACGCGCTCAGTACGCCTGTTACAGTGATTGCGCCACTGGTCCACGCGCTAATTCTGGCGCGCAGTTGGGCCATACCCGTAACGTCTGCCACGTAGATCCCGTCAGCGGTTGCCGTGGTCGCCGCGGTGCCACTGGTAACACCGATGAACTTGATTGCTACCCAGTTCGTACCGTCGATTGTGACTTCAAACGTGATCGTTGCTGTGGTGATACCGACGATCTGAATCGCCGCTATTTTGAAAATCCCGTTGCCGTCCTGCACCGCCATCGTCGTACCGTTGCCCGTGGCAACCGCCGCGGATTGCATGACTGCTTGCTTGAAATCGCCTGGACTCGCCATAGTCGCCCCTTAACTGGTCGTTACGCTGTGCCAGTCACCGGTAGCAGATGTGGACGCCGTTTTGATGTACTTGACCACACTGCCCGCGGCAACGCGCGTGTACTCGCTGCCAAGGGGCGCAATGGCCCAGTCACCCACCGCGCCGTCAATCGCCGCTGCCCCACACCAGACCCAGGGAAAGACCGTGATCCCCCCCTGGCGCTTGATGGGTTGATCTGGAATAAAACCCGCCATAATCCCCCCTTATTTGCGTGTGTAGGTGATGTAAACGCCGTAGAGATACGCGGCGTCTGAAGTGTGTGCGCCCAGTGTCAACTGCGCACTGAGCGTAAGCGGAAGCGTGGGGATGCTGGCCGCGACAATCGTCGCGGTATACTCTGCTACGGTTGTTCCGGTGATCGCGCCTGTGGCCACGGTGCGCTTGGTGCCGCCCACGTTAAAAAAGTAATCGCCCGAAATCGTCGGGGTGTTGGTGGCCCCGGCCATCGCTGCGAGGAACTTGATCACAATCGGATTGCTCGGATCGAGGTCAGGCGGCAACGGGGTTTGGAACGTGAGCAAATCGCTATTGCTCGCGGCCCAGTTGACCCGTAGCGCGCTATCTGTTGCCCCGTTCACCGCCTCTAAAATCGGCGTGGTATCGCTGGCCAACAGACCGCCATTGGCGGCAATATTCATGGTTGCGTTGCTGGACAACTCGCGCAACGAACCCAGCGGAATGGCGATAAACCCTGTTCGCGATAACGGCCCGTCAAGCTGGCGCCAGTTTGAATCCTGATATTCTTGTGTCATAGTAGAGATCCTTTACAGCGTCGCGCTGTGGGTGATAATGGCGTGCGCCTTTTCGTTTTGCACAACGAAGCTGTACTCGCCCTTTACGCTGTTGACGGTGTAATACCCTTGCGGCTCAAACTTGCGGACACCGAACGGATCAACAGTCACCCAGCCGCATTTGTCAGTATCGAGGATGTGTAACTTGGTCGGTGGTGCCATCCAGTCAATCATCACCTCAACCTGACCCACTGGCGTGTTGATGTATTTGATCGTGCCGCCGCCTGTGTCCTCACTGCGCGGTACCTCAACAAACCCCTCATAGAAGCTGTTGATCTTTGTGGCTGCCCAGGGGGAACAGTCGATCAAGTCGGGGGCGCCGCCCGCGGTGTAAATGGCGCGCAACTGGGTTTCAATCGCCGCGCGGGTCAAGGCTGTCGAGGTGTCGCCGGCCAAGTTGGTTGTGATATAGGTACTCAGACCGCCCGCCATGCCCGCTACCGAATCGCTGGGGGCTTGGCGCTTGCCATAGTAGGCCATGTTCGCCAAGAGTAGCGTCAACTGGCCCGCCTTGCCCTTCGTGCCAATGCCTTTCGACCCGCCGATCAACTTGGCGAGGTGATAGGCCATTGTGTCCTCTACGCCATAATCTTTGGCCTTCATTTGGTCGTCATTGACACGGATCGACTCTTCGAGCGTTTGCACGTAGTTGTAGGGGGCAGTCATCAGCGTGGTATTGCCAATGGTGTAGTTGGCCCCAGTCCGTTGCGCAATGCTGCGGATGGTCAAAACTACGTTGTCCGCGTGGGTGGCCGCGGTGGTGCCTCCCTGCGCGCGGATAACGGTCAGCGTGTTATTGCTCACGCTATCTACGATCACGAGTTCGCTTTCTGCCTCAACCACATGGCCGGCGTGGAAGTAAGAGCCGTTGTCAACCACGAAACTTGTCTGGCTGGCATTGACCGACCCGTTCAGCGCGTCGGTTAGGGGACTCATTGAATCCTCCAACCACTCTATCTTTTTGCTGGCGCCGGGAGGCCAGTTAACGAAGTCGAATTTATCTTCGCCGCTCATCCACAGCCGTTTGAGTAGTGGCGCGACGGTCCAATCTAGCAAGCCGATCATCTCAGAGATGACACGCCGCTGAATGGTAGGATCTGTGTACGGGGTGCGTACTGTTGCCATTGTCTATTCCTTATCGAATTAGAAGTTTGGCAAGTTCAAGCGGATTACCTTTGGCCTTCTTAAACTTTGCCTCGTCGGATGCGTCGGACTCGTGCGGTTTGCCGCCGCCCAAATCCACTCGGTTCGCCTTGGCGCGTTCTGCGGCCTTGTCGGTTCGTGCCTTCACTTGCTCGTCAATTTGCTTTTCTTTCCAGTCGGCAACCAGTAGGGCGAGGTCGTCCGGCGTTTCAGCTTGGTTGAGATGTTCAAGCGGCACGCCAGTTTTGATAGAGAGGGCTGAAATGCGTTCAAAGCGCTGTTGGGCCAACATATTGCTTTCAATCTGCTGGCGTAGCGTCATCACTTCGCGTTCGGCCATCTCTGCGCGGTACTGGGCTTTCTGGAAGTCGTCCATGTTCGCCATAGCTGCCTGCTGCGCTCGCAACTCGGCTTGCTGGGCTTGTTGTTGGGCAAAAGCGGCCTGGCGTTTTAGTTCTGCCATCTGGCGGCCTTGCTCACTGCGTAGGCGTTGGATCTCTTTTTCCAAGTCGGTGGCCTGTGGCGCCGCTTGGCTGTCTGGGGACTGGGAACCATTGAGGGCCGTGCTCGTCTCCGAGGCGGTGCCTGTCGTGGTCGTTTCGTCTGCCATAGTTGGGTAAAACTCCTGTGAGAAATGGGAAATAAAAAAGGGCGAACCATTGGCCGCCCCCGTTGTAGGTTGCGGCGAATAGTTCGCCCTGGTTGAACAAGACTTATTTGATTGTGGTAACTCGCTTGCGGCTGATCACGGTGTGCGTAGGCATCCACCTACACATTGACCGCAATCGGGAATTGAACCCCGCTTGCCATGCCACTTAGTTTTACAAGAGCAAGTTACTTTCTGACTTTCTCCCTACGCTTTACCAAAACAGAAATATCGTAGGGGATGTCTAAATAATCTTCTAGGTGCCCTAGCAAGACTATGACAACTTCCCGTAAACCTGTCAAGAGAATGCGGGTTTTTTGGTCGTTCATCGCTTCCACGTTTTGAGCTTGTCAGGTCCGATTGCGTCCCCAGCGTGCATCCACGACAAATCAATGTTCTGTGGGCGCCACTGGCGAAGCTGGTTAAATGAATCCGGCTGCACAAAGAGATCCTCACTCAGCCCGCGCCCCTCCACCTTGGCGTGTGATAGTGGCCCCGGTCCTGTGCCGCCTCCACCGCCTCCATAGCCGCCCGAATAGCCTCCACCGTAGCCGTATCGAGAACTATACGTTCCATGTCCACCAGAATAACCGGCGTATCCTTTTCTGGCGTAACTCCCACCTCTACTGTCGTTTCCATACCACCAGTCAAAGAACTGGGTAAGGGCTGGATGCTCATTAAAAAACGCCCTCTTTTGATTTTTATCGAATCCACTTTTGTATTCTCCAAAGACTTTCCAAATGTCGTCGCCAAACATCTTCTGCGCGGCTGCGTAATCCTTGCCGAAGTCGTATTTAATCCCCTCGCCTGGCGCCTGTTCGCCCCGTTCGGACGGACGCCCGTTCACCCATGCATTGAGCAACTTAGCTGTGGGGTGCTCGTCAAAGTAAGCAGACCGCGCCGCTTTCTCTTCGTCGGTCTGTCCTGACTTCGGCGCCTGCGCCCATTCCATCCAAGCGTTGTCCCCGAATACCTTTTTGGCTTCCGCATACTCTTTGGGGTTGTACGCTGCCATGTCATAGGCGCGTAGCTCAGGGTGAGCGGCTTTATAGTCTTCGCGCGCCTTGCTGCCTTTCGGGAGTTTGCCGTAAGCCTCCCATGCGCCTACAGCGTCGGCGCCGAATTCCTTAGCGAGACTATTACGCGCTGCTGCGTAGGCTGCGGCCTTGGGGCTTTTGCCTGGGTAATAGCCGTGCTCGGCAAAGTATTTCTTTTGATAATCCGCGTCGCTGGCCGCAATGTAATCGCCTGCGGTTTTGGTCGTGGTGCTGGCTGCGCCGCCGCCCGTCTCACTGGCTAATGTCGGCTGGCCACTGGTCAGCGCTGATACATCCCAGCCCGCGGGTGGTTTCTCGCCGGGCGCCAAGCCAATGGGTTGGCGGTCGCTACCGATGGGGCGTGGGCCTTGGTAGCCGTCGAGGTTAACCGCTCCCCCTGCGTTAGCGGCCACATAGTTAGGGGGCTGGTTTTTCACTTCGTTATACCACTGCCAGTAACCAGATAACTCTGGATGGGCCTTGTAATAGAGAGCCACGGTTTTTTTGTCGGCGCCCGATGGGTAGTTGGCCACGACCTTGAAAATGTTCGGGCCAAATATCTTGACGGCTTCCTGATAATCCTGGCCATAGTTGCGTTGGGATACCATGCCCGCGGGGGCTGGCTCGAATTTGCGTGGGCGTCCATCGACCCATAGTTTTATCTGCCCGTACTGGGGGTTATGGGCCTCATAGTTGGCCATAGCCGTTTTGTACTGGGCTTTCTGGCCTTCGGTGGCGTTGTCGCCGGGGTAGGTAGGTTTTCCTGCGTAGACCTTCCAAGCGTTCGCCCCAAATTGCTTGATCGCTTGATCGTACTTGTCAGGGTCATAGGCGGCGATATTTGCCATTGCTAGCTCAGGATGAGCGGCCTTGAATTCCTCGCGCGCCGTGCCCTCTTTGGGCAACTGGCGATACTGGTCAAAGAGTGCCGCTACCTTATCGCCTAGCCTGGCCTTGACATTGTCCACATTGCCCTGCATCTGCGCGCCGGTTAATTCGTTCTGCAAGTCGTTGCGCTTGCTCCAATCCTGTTCGGTTTTGGAGACATCGCGCAGATAAGACTCATGTAAAAGCTCGATTGCATACTTGCCTTTGGTGAGGCCCTTAAACGCCGTCTGCCATTCCTGCGTTGGTTCGCCCTGGTCGGTGAATACCCCGCCCGCGCTGGTTTCAATATTGTCAAGCTGCGTTTGAACAAACGCAGCTTTGGCCTTGTAATAGGCTTGCAATTGTTCCGGTGTGGCGTTTTCTGGTTTCTGTGGCCCGCCCGCCCCACTCCCGTACAAAAGCTGGTCTAATTGCCACTGGGCGCGCTCTTGGGGATTCATGCCCTTGGGTGGCCCGCCCGCGCCTTCGGGATAGCCCGCGTCTGGATACTTGGCGTCGAGCGCCTTCACCTGGTCGAGGAAAGGTTGCTTGATCGCCATGACATCCTTGGTGCTGGCGTTGGGGTTGGCCTTGAGATAGGTTTCCACCGCGCTATTCATCTTGGTTTGGATGGCGTCTTTATCCGCGCTCTTGGCTGTATTCTGCGCGCCGACTGCCGGTTCCATCGGTTGATACTTCGGGTCAGCGCTAGGTACAAGCGCGCTTTTGGTGCTCCAAGGCTGTAGGTAAGGATTTTGCGCGCGCTGTTCGGTCATGGCCTGTTTGCTGCCGTAGGGGTTGTCTGGACCATAGCCCAGCTTATATACATCCCCCTGCGCCTGCTGCATCTGCTTTTCCTGGTCGCTAAAATTGTAACCAGGAACGCCCGTAAAGAATCTTCCTGCGTCTGACCATAGCCGATCCTTGGCTGCCCCTTTCGCCGCCTCTGTGTATAGGCTTTGCGCGGCCTGTTGAAACTCTGTTGGAATCTTGTCGAACGGGTCTTTGCCTGTCTGTTGGTTGAGGGCAATCTGTTGCGCGTACTGAGCAATGGACGGGTCGATTTTTTGTTGCATGGCCAACTCTGCGGCCTTGCGCCCCAGCCGGTAAGGATCAAACTTGTCGCCAAACGTTGGCCCCATTCCGCCCGGAAGCTGCGCCGCGGTGCGCCCGGTGACGGCCTGTACAGCTTCCCAGGCAATGTTCATACCTGGTATGAATTTCTGCGGCGCGTAGTTGGACAAGTCGAAACGCTTTTCGCCGTTGGGCAATGGGTTTGATTTATCGAACGCTGCCGCCGTCGCTGCCTCTAATGCGGGTGCCATGCTGGGAGTAAACTTCTTGATCCGCATGTACCATTTTTCAAAGTCGCTCTGCGCGTCGGCCTCATCAACATATTGATTGCCGCTGAAAGACGCCAGCGGTAACAACCAGGTTAACGGATTGCCCAACCGGTCTGGCCCTATGCCAAATTGCGCCGCTGGATTTGGCACGGTGCCCTCCAAGCGCGCGGGGAGTTGAGATTGTTTATTCTCTTCTGCAATGGCCTGGTTAACCCGGTTGTACATATTGATGATCGCAGGCTTGGCAAAGGCCCGCTGTGCCCAGTTGATAGCCGAACGGGTGTAGTAATAGTGGTAGGGGAAGGCATAGCCCAGCACGGTATCAATATTGCGCTTGTCGTTATAGTTGAGCATGGCGAAGTTCATGCCGTCCTGCGCGCCCTTGCTGGCCTGCATGGTGGCATTGTCAAAATGCCCCATCAGCTTATTAAGCAAGTCAGACGCGCCCAAGCGCTGCGCCTCGGTGAGCGTGTTGGGTTTGCCGGCCAACAGTTCAGGGAGTTGCGCCAGAATCTTCTGCTCGGCTGCTTTAAGTTGGGCGATCATGTGGCTGCCCATGACTTCGCTCACTTCGGGCGCTTTGTTGGCGTTTTGGGCGAGTGACTTACTCGTGTTGTCAGCCAAAACCTTTTCTACCGTCTCGCCCTCGGCTTGCATGTAGGGATCCCACTTCGTTACGGCTTCACGAATGGCCTGCGCATTGGGGGCTTGTTCTGCACCCTGGCGGATAGCCTTGTAACTATCCGTTGCGCCCGCTATACCTGACTTCGCCTTGTCTGCCTGTGCCTTGAGGTCTATGTAATCCTGGATGAACTTCTCCACATCCCCCTGGTTTTCAATGCGATTTCCCGCGATAGTCAGGCCGTACAAATCCTCAAATTTGTTTTCAGGCACGCGAACAATCCCGCCCTTGCCGTACACAGTCGCCGCGGTGTCCAGCTTCAAATAGCCTTTCTCGCCTTTGGCCACTTTATACCACTCGTCGCGCATGGCTTTGCGTGCATCCTCATAACCGCCCACTGTCTCGCCTACCTGGTCGATGGTTTGGCGCGCGTCTTTGAGGTTGGCAATGTCAGACATGGGGTAAAGTTTGTTTTCATTGTTGAGGATCAATAGCTGATCGGCTGGTACTTTCTCCGGTGTGCCGCTGATGCTGTAGTAATCAACCCCGTCGCGCGTGTAGACTTTTCCCAAAATGCTGATCGGCTCGTCCCCCTCCGCAGTTCTGCGCACACCGATCACGCCGCCTTTCGAGGGGTTGTCAATCGGCCCATACTGGACAGGCGCCGCCGCTGGGGTGGCTGCCTTGGCAACCTCCGGTGTAGCTGCTGTTACTGGTGCCGCTTCGGGCGCCACGTAGCTGGATTCTACCGACTTGCTAATATCGTCCATCGTACCATTGACAATATCATCATGATTGACAATCTTTTCCCAAGCCGATTGCACGTTGTCAGGGATAAAATTCTTGGGAACGTCGAATATTTCGCCTTTTTCGTCTGCCACTTTCCAAATGCTGTACTCAGTGACGCGCGGCTGCTTGGTGCCAGTGTTCATTCGCATCATGCGTTGAGCGTCCGCGCTGGCGTTGACCGTTTGCTCGGTGCCTGGTGCAATCGCCCGTAGGGGACCATAGAAAGGATCCTCCCAGGAGAGTAGCTTTTCGTACTCTTTGCTTACCCCGTCGCCGATTACATATCTCTGCGTAGCCTTGTTGTGGATAACCGCATTATCAAAATATTGCCCCCATGCGGCGTTTCGCTCGGCGTAATAGGTGCCCCATTGCCTGGTTTGCATGGCCTCATCGCGTAGGGGCTTGAGATAGGCGGCAACTTGGGCGCCCATTTCCTCTACCTTGTTTTGGGCATGCACGAGCATATCTAGGCTGGTTTGGGTGGGGTTGCGTCGGTAGGCGTCGTACAGTTCAAGCATTGACTTGTCGAGATACTGCCGCCCCGCGCCAATGGTTTTATTCCACTGTTCTTGGTTGCCCAACGGGGAGTTTAGATCCATGCCGGCCGTTCTTTCGGCCTGGACCGCCGCCTCATCATACGCGTGAAAGCGTTCGATAGCTTTCCACCAATCGGTGGCTGCCGCCGCATCTGGCCCCGCTACCCCGTTGAGCCGTGCCCTAGCGTTTTGGAAAAGCGCGCTGGTGTCCGCTGCCAGCTTGTCATAAATTTGTTGGGTGCCCTGCCACTTCTGCGCCCATGCCTCGGGCGAGGGGGTGGCCACGGCTGCGCGGCTCAGTTCATCGACCGCGGCCCGCGCCTCTTGCTTGAGTTGATTGTGCTTGGCCCACACGTCCACGGCCATATTCAGCGCGTCTTTGGGCTGCTGTGCGCTGGCCAAGTCGGTTCGGAAAGCTTGCCAAGCGCCGCCGTTCACCTCGTCAAGCTTCTTGGTAAGTTCAGTAACGGTTTGCTCTACCTGCTCGGCTGGTACGTTGGCGTTTTTGCCTGCCTCTTTTAGATTGTCAATGAGGGCCGCGCTATCGTGGGTGGCCTCTACGTCCGTCCATTTGTAGTTGCCCAGTTGCCGCGGAGACTCGTTGAGAATGCCCGCCCGGTGGGTTAGTTCATCCGTAAAAGCCTGTTGAATCGCCGCCGCCGCCTCGTCCGTCTGCTCTGGAAGGTGACTGCCGATAATGTCTGTGATGTCTTTCCAGCCTTGCATGGAAACAAGCTCGTCAGGTATACCCAGTTCGCGCAGAGAGGGCTTGATCGTCGCTTGGTTAAGCACATTGCGCACGGTGTTGGCCATCTCGGCCTTAGAGCCGTTCACGCCAGCGTCTACCGCGTGATTGACGATATTGCTTACTACATCATCGGCGATCCCTAATTCCTTTAGCCCCGGCCCTAGCACTTCCTTGACGGGCATCTCCCAGGCTTTCTTAAAGCTGCGCGTAAACCCGTTGTAGTAGGCGAGTAGCTTGTAACTGTTCTCGCCTATTGGGACCGCGCCGCCTGTGCCTGGCAGAGTGGTAAGCCCGCCGCGGATGTCCTGCGCGCCCTTCACAAATTTGGCGTAAAAATTGTCTTTGCCGAAAATGGCCTCTGACCAATGGGGGAATTCCGGTTCGTAGCCGCCCACCGCTGCAGCCAGATTCCGCTCAGGGATGACATTGAGCTTGCCTGTCAGCGCGCGCAACATATCTTCCTGCGGGTGAAGAGCGCCGATCCCGTCCACGTTCAGGTGAGCGGCCGCGCTTGCCCCATTGCGAATCCATGACGCCGGGTTGAGCGCCAAGTACATATCGCTGATAATGCCTTTCTGTAATTTCCACGTAAAGTCTAGCGCGTTGGTTGCCTGTGTGATTGCCCCGCCGCCCGTGGCGCCCTTGGCGATTGATTTGAACGCTTGCTCGGCATCGTAAGCCACTTGGGGCGCGCTGCTGCTCACAACTTTCTTGGCTGCGTCCAAATAATCAATGACGGCCGTTCCGTCGCCCAGGTAGCGAAGTTTGGAAGTAACCGCGCCCACGGGCAATTTGGTGATGGCCCCGCCACCGAACGCCTCGCGCGCAGTTTCGTACAAGGTTCCATCGAGCGCGGCCATGAAGTCTTTAGCGACGAAAGCGCCCTCACCGCTCAACTCTGGCAGTTGCAAAATCTTATCCGCGGCCAGCTTGACGATGGGCAATTCGTTCAATAGGGGACGGTTAGCCACAACACTGGCGCCGACCTTGTAAAGCCCCTGATCAGACACCGCCTGTAGCGCTGGGGAAGCCAAGCCCGTAACACCTTCGTTAACGAGCTTGAGCGGGTTTTCCAAGAATGTCTTTACCAGGATTTGAGCATCCTGTTTTGTTGTGGCGCCGCCCACCAATTGCGCGACACTATTCCAGATCACATCCGTTGATTTCTGCGCTTTGTTTTCGAGTGTGGGCGCCAGCGGGTTAATTTTCTCCCACATCGTTCGCGCTAAGGCTGGGGCTGCTGATTTGCCCGCATCGACGAGGGGCGCTTTCGCTGCCTCTGCGCCTTGGATGGCATACTTGGCTAAAATCTTGTCAGCTTCCCCCAGCGCCTTGGGGAGAATCTTGTTGGCCTCTTCGGTCGTGATATTGAACGCGCGCGCTATCCGCCAGTCTTTGATAAACTCTACAGCTTTTTCTGGCCCTGGAATATGGTTAACAGGATTGAATACCAAATCCGCCGCTAGTTCTGCCCACGGGTCAGCGTTTTTATCTACATAGTCAAGCGCGGTGTAACTCTTTTCCTCCTGCGCTTTCTTGCCCATCTGCGCCGCCTTGAGTGCCGCCGCTGCTGCCTGGTCGGGTGGCGTGGCTGGATTCTGCGCAATGGCCTGCGCCTCTTGCGCCTGCTGGGTGTAA
>OFRG01000432.1_pt1 | contig 16589 bp, 18 predicted proteins | sample 1543071 | NCBI WGS metagenome assembly OFRG01 (sample SAMN07774222, study PRJEB24372) | wastewater metagenome | isolation source: WWTP Verbania (Effluent) | place: Italy: Verbania | collected 2015-12
GTTGCACCAGAGGGTGTATTACACGATGAATGGGCACCAACAAACCCGTCTAACCCATATGCTGCCTCAAAAGCTGCACAGGAGGCTATAGCAATCTCGTACTGGAGAACTTATACTTTACCAGTAGTAGTTACTCAAACTATGAATGTGTTTTCACCTCATCAAGATTGGGAAAAATTTATCCCTCTATGTGTTCAAAAAATTCTAAAAGGAGAAGAAATACAAATTCATGCTTATCCAGGTGCAACTAAGGCAGGGAGTAGATTCTATATCCATGCTGATAGTGTTGCTGAAGCTCTACTATTTATTATGCAAAAAACTCCCCTTCAATACCCAGAATCCGAAAGACTGGATAGATATAATATCGTTGGAGATAAAGAAGTAGACAACTTAACTCTAGCTAAAACAATTTCTGAAATTCTAGAAAAACCCTTATATTACAAGCTAACTGACGCACATTCGGCTAGGCCAGGTCACGATTGCAGGTACGGATTATTGGGTGAAAAGATGGAAAACTTAGGCTGGAAACCAACTGCAAACTTCGATGAAAAACTAAAAGAAGTAGTACTTCAACTAAAAGATAAATATGTTAAAGAAAATTAAAAACATGTGGAAGCAACCAAAGGAGGAAATAGAAAAACATTACGAAAAAAAAGATCCATGGGAGTACCAAACAAATTCAGACGACTTAATAAGGAAAAACAAAATCCTAGAGAAATTGAACGGGAGGACTTACCAGCGAGCCTTAGATATTGGTGGTGGGGAGGGGTGGATTAGTAAAGATTTACCTGCTGATTCTATCGAGGTGCTAGAGATATCAGAGAACGCAAAGAAACGTCTCCCAGAGGGTGTTTTAGGTGTTACAGAGCCTACTGGTACGTATGATCTCATCATAGCAACAGGCGTAATGTATCATCACTATTCTTATCAAGAATTTATAGACATAATTAAAAAACATTCAAGTGGTAATGTACTTTTGTGTAATATTTCTACATGGGAAGTTGATGAAGTATCTCAACTAGGAGAAAGTACAGTAGAAGAGTTCCCTTACAGAGAATTTACACAAAGATTAGAATTTTATGAAAACATTTAGACTCTTGCACAACATCGGAGATACAAAAAACTCTAACTACAATACTAGAGAAGAAGTTTTAGCTTGTAATGACATACTTACTTTTGATGGAATTTATAAAAACGTACTAGACAATGTAGATGTTTTGAAGTGGAAAGATGTAATTCTATTTGTCATGGGTAATTACGAAGGCAAAGACAATTCTTTTGATTTACATGCCGTTCCAAAGCTAGAAAAATACTGTACATGGGAAGAAATAGGTAGAATTTGTGGGATGGTAATTGTTACAGGAGGTCATGTAGAAATAGGTTGGCATACCTGGTCTCATCCAGACCTAACAACCCTCACCAAAGAAGAAATCATGAAAGAAATAACCCCACCTTTTCCTATGAAGTCATTTGCTTATCCCCATGGGAGATACAATGACCTAGTCATAGAATGTGTTAAAGAAGCAGGCTATGAAAGAGCTTTCTCTGTATTTAACACAGACGGAACTCAATGGACAATACCTCGTCCTTACTTAAATCATTAATATGAAACCAACTCTAACAATAGTAATCTGTAGTTATAAGTACGGACACCTAGCAAGTCATGCTATAGAATCAGTCTTGGCTCAAACAGTTAAACCAGATAAGATACTTTTTGTAGATGATGGAGCAGGAGATTGTAAACACTTACTCTCTCTTTACCCAGAAGTAGAATACATACTAAGGGAAAAGAACCTAGGTACAGTAGACAACTTCCAAGATATGCTGAACCGAGTAACCACTGACTATGTTATGTTCCTAGGAGCAGATAATTGGTTACGACCAGATACAGTAGAAATACTAATAAATACTATTAAAGAAACCCCTAACGACATCATCATGTATGACATCTATGTAACAGGAGAGTTAGCTAAACAATGGTTTACTTCACGTTCTGTACCAACAATCGAACACGAAGGAGGCTATGTCTGGAATAGACAAGGAGGACATCATGGCTCAATGTGTTATAATGTAAGTAAGGCTAAAGAAGTAGGAGGGTACAATGAAGGTTATGGTAAAGTAACTCTCGAAGACCAAGCCTTGTTTACTAGAATGCGTAACAATGGCTCCCTGGTAACTCATATCCATGAACCACTTCTATTCTATAGACGCCACAGAGAAAACTATAACAAAATATGATATGGCTAAAATAATAAACACAGGTAAAAATGAATACACAGTAGTATCTCAAAAGACTCAAAAACCAATGGGTACATACTCTACCTACCTAGAAGCACAAAAGAAACTAATAGACTTAGTACATAGACTACAAAAATAATATGGAACATGAAACTAATGAAACAATAGATAAGCCGATTTCTAACGGGGTGAATCCGATTAGAGATGAACAAGGTAAGTTCTTACCAGGTAACCCAGGAGGAGGTAGACCTAAGGGTTCTGTTAGTGTGATGACTAGATTGAAACAGATGTTTGAAAATGACCCAGAAGACTTTGAAAGGTTTGTAAAAACCTACAAAGAAAACCCTGATAACCAAAAGCATATTGTGGAGATGATAGATGGTAAACCTAAACAATCTATGGACTTAGCAGTAAAGGAATTACCTATCATAGAGATAAGTGAGACTATAATAAATAAGCATGATAATAAATAATGATTGCCTAATAGCATTAAAAGAATTACCAGAGAACTCAATAGACGCTATTGTAACTGACCCACCCTATGGACTTTCATTCATGGGTAAGAAATGGGACTATGATGTACCTAGTGTAGAGATATGGGCTGAGTGTTTAAGAGTATTAAAGCCAGGAGGTTACTTACTAGCCTTTGCAGGTACTAGAACCCAACATAGAATGGCTGTAAGAATAGAAGATGCAGGGTTCGAGATAAGAGATATGATTGCATGGATATATGGGCAGGGATTCCCGAAATCTACAAACATATTTAAACAGTTGCAAAAGAATTGCACTTGTGGTAATATGGAAGCATATGAAAAGGAAACAATACAAGGCGAACAGAGTTCCGAATCACACTTGCGACCTATGCCAGAAACCGATATATCGGAGACCGTCAACTCTCAAAATAAACAAGGGGAAGTTTTGCAGTCGGAGTTGTCGGAACAAAGTTCACACGAAACAATGCTACGGGAAGAATCCAAAGAAAGCAGTATTCGGGGAGAAGAATGGGTTTTGGAAGGGGGGGATAACACTCAAAAGACCGAAGGGAAATTACAAGGGAGTGACTTATCAAAGATGCCCAAAGGAGTTTCTGCCAATGGCGAGGAAGGATGGTTACATAATGCAACACAGATTAGTCATGGCTCAATACTTGAACAGACTATTGACCAGAACGGAAGTAATACATCACATAGACCACAATCCGAGCAACAACAAGATAGAGAACCTTGTACTTTTTGCAAACAATGGGGAACACAAGCGTTGGGAGCACTCGGTTATGGGTCAGCACTCAAGCCAAGCCTCGAGCCAATAACTGTTGCACGAAAGCCAATCTCCGAAAAAAGTCTTGCTCTTAATTTTCTTAAATGGGGAGTAGGTGGGATAAATATAGATGGGAGTAGGGTGGGGACAGAAGAAATAACGACCAATGGAAAGGGTAATCAAGATGGCAACACCCCAATAGTTCCACAATCACTAGATTTTGTAGGAGAAACACATACAGGTCGCTTCCCAGCAAACCTAATCCACGATGGTAGTGATGAAGTATTAGGATTGTTTCCAGAGAGTAAATCAGGAAATGGAAAAGCAAATAAATACAAAGAAGAAAATCCTTCACTTTATTATGGTGGTTGGGGTTATCAGAGAAATGAGGATTATGGGGATAATGGAAGTGCGGCTAGATTTTTTTATTGTGCGAAAAGTTCAAAACGTGAGCGTAACAAAGGGCTTGACGGAACACTTACAGTAAAATATACTGGTACTATATGGAAAGAAGAAAATATCGTAGCGGCTCAATTACTAAAAAAGGTTATATCAGGTATGGCTCAAATGAGTTTCAGCACAGGAGAGTCTGGAGAAAGTTTAATGGTGCAGTTCCCCAAGGGTTCTTCATTCATCACAGAGACCATAATAAACAAAATAATGACATCTCAAATCTTGAACTCGTTGACGCTCTCACTCACAAACGAATACACTCAGGATGCGAACTTAGAAGTGGAACTTGGTGGAAACCTTGTAGAAAATGTGGCGAATTTAAAAGCGTGGATACTGACTATTACAAAAGACAATCTGGGATTAGCCCTTGGTGCAAATCATGTTGCGTTGGAAATGCTGTCGCAAATAAGCAAAAAAGAAAACTGGAAAGAGGCAACTAATTTTCATAGTACAGTTAAACCAATAGCTCTAATGGAATACCTAGTAAAGCTAGTAAGTAAAGAAGGACATACTGTATTAGACCCATTCTTAGGTAGTGGAACAACAGGAATTGCTTGTAAGAATCTAAATAGAAACTGTATAGGAATAGAAAGAGACTCAGAATATGTAAAGATAGCAGAAGCAAGAATCAATGCAGTATGATACTCCATGAAAATCAAAACCAGATAGCCAAATCAACTAAGAGATTTAGAGTTGTAAATTGTGGTAGAAGATTTGGTAAGACCTACCTAGCAAGTGAGGAGATAAAAGGTAAAGCATTATTCTCTAAAGAAGGATCTAAGATAGTTTACATAGCTCCTACCTATGGACAGGCCCATGACATTATGTGGGGAATATTAAAGAAAGAGTTTTCTGCTATTACCTTAAAAGCTAACGAAACTAAGTTGGAACTTGAGGTAATGAATAAGGAAGGCAAGACTGTACATATTCTCCTACGTGGTTGGGAAGCAATAGAAACCTTAAGAGGGCAAGAGTTTGTACTGGTAGTACTAGACGAGGTAGCCAGCATGAAGAAGTTTTGGGTAGGTTGGCATGAGGTATTACGTCCAGCCCTAGCTTCTACTAAAGGAGATGCTCTGTTCCTATCAACTCCTAAAGGCTTTAACCACTTCTATGACCTGTATAACATGCAGAATGATAAGGAGAGAGGACTAGACTATGAATCCTTCCACTTCACTACCTATGACAATCCTCATATTGCTAAAGAGGAAATAGACTCAGCCAGACGGGAAATGGTAGAGGATAAATTTGCTCAAGAATATCTAGCTGACTTTAGAAAACAAGAAGGACTGGTATATAAAGAGTTTAATCGTAAATATCACCTCTTTGACTTTGATGTTATTCCTAATGAAAGTGAAAAGATTGCTGGTATAGACTTTGGATTCACTAACCCTACAGCTATCCTGGACATTAGACGTGACTACGATAACAATTACTTTGTTGTGAGAGAATACTACAAGACTCAACAGACGGAAGAAAACATAGCAGAGTATGTTGCTAATCAGAGATTTAATGCAGTCTACCCTGACCCAGAAAACCCCTCTGCAATCAAAAAATTGACCGATTACGGGGTTAATGTACGAGAAGTGATAAAGAACAAGGATAGTGTTACTTCAGGCATAAACGTGGTACGTGAGTTGTTTAAGCAATTTAAACTTAAAATACATGTGTCTTGTCATAACCTAATCAACGAATTAGAAACCTACCACTATCCAGAGAATATGAAAGGAGATAATGAGAACCCAGAAAAAGAGAATGACCACCTACTAGACGCCCTACGTTATGCCCTCTCAACTAACCGACCAGTAGAAAGAGAAACCTATACTCAGATAGTTGAATATGCTAACCAAAGAGAAGAGAGATTAAGGAATGATGCTGAATAGCTTGACAATATTCACACGTTCACATATACTAGGAACATAAGAACTAATTGACCTTAGTTGTTTTCAAAGAAAGCCACAGGGTCAAATGTGGCTCTTTTTGTTTAAAAAAGTCCAGAGCAAACAAGTAGGTGGAATTGGACTCCACACCCGTCTGTAACGTAGTTAATGTTTTAAACGTAACAGAGGCGACCTCGGCGAGACCCAAGTATACCGAGAGAGTACAGAAGCATTGAGGAAGTCTGTTTGGGGAGAGAAGTACCAACTTAAAAGTAAAAGTAATAACCCCCCACGGAACACAGAGCTGTTCCGACCCCCTCAAGGGGGATATTTTAATATAATCTTTTAAAGACTTTTATAGTTAAGTAAAACTAACGAGGGGATATTTGCATTTACATAAGAAAAGAAATATACTACTCACTAGCGAAGGTTCTAAACATTTAATGAACGATAACATATACGGATTGGTACAAGACTACCGAAATAACTACAAGTACGAGTTTATTAAACTTGCTGATGGTTATGAGTTTTCTCAGTATCAACAATTAAACCTCATAGAACTATACTTTAACTCACGTTTTGAAACAGGACCTAAAGACTCCCAAGGAGTAACTAAGGCTTTTTATAATATTAACAAGAGCCGTGTACAAGTAGAGACAAGAGCTACTGACATAGACACAAAAGACCTACAGATTACAACGGATGATATGGACCAATATACTAAGGCCATGCTTTTCTCTAAAGAAAATAAGAAGTGGATTAAAGAGGCCCAGATAGGGAAATTTCTAAATGAAGCAGGTTTTACCGCTTCTAAATGTGGTGGAGTATTAATAAAGAAGACTGAGAAGAAAGGGGTGCTTAACCTTTCTGTAGTTCCTTGGAAGTATCTAACCACTGACCAGACTGACATAATGAACGGGATTATAATCGAGCAACACTACTACACGCCTTCACAGCTTCTTAAAATGAAAGACTCAGGTTGGGAGAATTTGAATGAAGCAATACAGACAGCTAAACAAAGTAAAGCACAAAACTATGAGACTGGAACTGTTCCTACTCAAGGAGAATATATTGAAGTTTGGGAAGTACACGGAGAAATGCCAACATATTTTATGACTGGAGAATATCCAGACCCAGCCAACATTGAGTACTCTCGTCAAATCCACATCATCACAGGACTAACTACGGCATCAGTTAACAACGGTTCGCAGAATATCTCCCAAGGTATAACCCTTTTTAAAGGACTAGAGAAAGAAAACCCATATAAATACTACAATCGTCAGAAAGTAGATGGTAGAGCATTAGGAGTAGGAGTAGTAGAAGACTGCCAACAAGCTCAAGTGTGGACTAATAAAGCCATTAACGAGGAAAAGAAAGTAATGGAATTAGCAGGCAAAGTAATCTTTCAACAGCAAGGTAAGGGAGTTGTTAAGAATATACTCTCAGATGTCGACAATGGGGCAATTCTGGACAATAAAGGGGCAATAATTAGCCAACTACAATCTACTCCAACCTCTCTTCCTCACTTCCAAAACCTCATAGATAAATGGAACACTCAAGCAGAACGTGTTACTTCAACCTTCGCAGCTGTAACAGGAGCAGACCAACCAAGTGGAACTCCATATCGTTCAGTAGCCCTTCAAAACCAAGAAGCTAATAGTCAATTTGAATACTTAAAAGAAAACTTTGGGCTATTCCTCCAAGAAGTGTACATGGACTGGGTATTCCCGTACTTAACACGTAAATTAAAAGACCCACACACTCTTACATCTGACTTCTCAGTAGAAGAGTTACAAATCATCGATGAATCATTTATTAACTACAATGTTAATCAACATATCAAAGAACAAATACTTTCTGGTAAAATAGTTACGCAAGAACAAATAGATGGTGCTAAAGACTTCTACCGTGAGTTCATTCAAAAGACCTCTAACAAACGCGGGCTTACTATCCCTAAAGGTTACTATGATGGTATAGAGTGGAAGCTAGATATTCATATTACTAACGAGCAAAGAATCAAAGCTGTATATCTTGAAACTCTAAGTAATATCTTAACTACTGTAGCTCAAAACCCAGCAGTACTCACTGACCCTAAGATGAGTCAAATCTTCGGAGAAATTATGCAAGTAGCAGGATTTAACAGTGAAAGACTTACACAGATAAGTAACGCTAAAAGTCCTCAACCACAACAAACACAAACTCAAACAAACCAACCAAACCCCGCAGTTGCGACATAACGACTCGGGATAAACAATTATGAACATAGATAAGAAATACGAATTAACAGAAGCTGAAAAGCAAGCCATCGTTGCCTTCATGGGTAATGAACAAATGCGAGAAGCTGTGAAGAAACATCTTCTTATGTCTATCTCTAAGAGAAACAACATAGAAGAACTACAAAGCCACTGGGTGTATACTCTAGACCGTTCTTGGGATGACGCTAAATACGGTAACTTTGTAAAGATGGTAGCCCAAGCTCATGCAGAACTAGAAGACGCTTTCAGTAGACTACAAGATGTAGTAGATGACTCTAAGAAGTCTGAGGAGGTTCCAACTGAAACATACGCATAAAATTAATACTGGGCTTCAGGGTACGGTAACCAATTAAAAAACTAACCCAAATAATCGAGACCAAACTCTTAAAGGAAAAACAAACTATGGACGAAACTCCAACTGTGGACATCGACACTACAACCGATGATTCTCAAGTAGATGCAACAGCAGAACTACAAGAGAAATACGCTAAATTAGAGGAACAGAATAAACAACTCTATGAACGAGCTAAAAAGGCTGAAGAAAAAGCCAAAGAAACTCGTTCGGTAAACAAATCTCCTGAGGAACTGCAAGAAGTTATTAAGCAACTTAAAACGACTCAACTCATGGCTAAAGGTCACACTGAAGCCGAGATTGAAATCATCAATAACGTTGCTTTACAAACTGGTGCAGACCCACTAGAGGTGGCTAACCGAAAATATGTACAAGCTGAAATAGCTGAATATAGAGAAGCTCAAAGAGTTGCCAACGCTACTCCTAGTAATGGCGGACGTGCTGACGGTGTGCGCAAGGATGCAGACTATTACATGTCTAAAGACCAATTACCAGATGACCCAGAAATACTTCGTCAAATAATTGCTAAAAAGGCTGGTAAAGTTTACAAACCTCTAAAGTAAACCTGTTGCGAGTTACTTATTAACAAATTAATATTTAACTAATACATGGCAAATGCAATTACTGCGTTAAACGCAGAAATGTGGTCAAAGAAGATTTCATTACTCCTTAAGAAAGCTCTTGTGGGAATGGATATCTGTGAAGTGATTGGTGGGGAAGGATTGAAAGGGTATGACACTATTAATAGACCATACATGAACGACCTAAGTGTTACAACTTACGTTCCTGGTACAGCTGTTACTATTCAAGACCTAGGTGCTACGAATGAACAATTAGCACTAAGTACTTTCAAAGAAGTTTCTTTCTATGTTGATGATATTGAGAACGAGCAATCATTCTACAATGTGATGGATGTACAAACTGACCGTGCAACTTACCAATTGGCCTCTACACTAGATACAGCTATTTTGGCTCAGTATACAGCGTTCCTTACTACTGACCTAACAAACGCTAACCTATCTGGTGGAACAGGAGTAGCAGGTGCAATTACAGCTTCAACTTCAAACATTCAAGCGGTATTCACATCACTACGAAAGTTGATGAGAGCGGGTAATGTTCCAATGACAGGTGATACTTTCATTGTACTAGACCCTACAGAAGCAGAACTATTGGAAAGACAATTCTCAGCAGTTGGATTCTCAACAGCAGATGCAACTCTACGAAATGGTTTTGCAGGAAATGCTTACGGTGTTCAAGTTTACGTGTCTAATAACTTAACAACTTCTTCTAACGTTCTTCACTCAATTGGTGGACGTAAAGGTTCAATCTCATTGGCCTTTACTCAAGTACCGAAAGTTACTATCCAAAGAGCTGATAAGAAAATTGGTGTTAACGTAATGTGTGTGCTAGCGTATGGTATTAAGACATACTATACAGGTGCAGTTTCGATGTTTGATATTAACTTCTACAGAGCTTAATATGAAAGTTGAGAAGAAAACTATAAAAGGTAAGAAAGGTAAAGGCAAGAACTGCTAATACCCTAACCAGACTGGCAGAGTCCAAGGTTCAACTCCTTGGCTGGTGCATGAATAAAAAAGCGAAGGTGAATAAAGAAAAGAAAATGAAGATTTTGGGCGTGGCTGGGGAATATAACGCCGTATCTTGGTATCGTATTATGAACCCAGTATGGAGGTATGGTGGTGATTTAACATTCAAAGTTGGGGTGGATGCAGAAGGCCAATACGACGAGAGACAGGTATTCAAGTCTCCTGGACTCAAAGAAGCTATTAAAGAGCATGGCGAGGCATTTTTTAAAGCCTACGACCTGGTTATAGTGAAGTATGTGGCCACTAAAAGAGATGCACAGAGCATAATTAACTGGAAACGACTTGCACCTGATACAAAACTCTACATGGATGTAGATGATAATGTATTTGAAATACCTGAAGGTAACACAGCTGGTGAGAAATGGGACGAAGAAGCTCAATCTATCTATGCCTATCTTTGTAGAGTGGTAGACGGTATAACTTGCTCTACTAAACCCCTAGCTGATTATTTTAAAATGCTGAATAAGAATGTATACGTTGTACCAAACATGGTTAATTCCGAGAGATGGAAGTACCCTAGAGTAAAAGATAACGACCAAGTAGTAATCGGGTGGACATATTCTACTACTCATACACCTGATGTACCTGTTTTAGGTAACACTTTTAAAAGATTGCGTGAAAAGTACGGAGACAAAATAAGAATCGAGGCAACAGGTGAAGTAGTAGACACAATTCCAGTCAAAGGATGTCCCTTTCATCTACTACCTAAGTGGATGAGGGAGCATAACTGGGATATATCTATAGGTGCATTAGCAACGAATGAATTTAACCGAGGTAAATCTAACATTAAATGGCTTGAAGCTACCATGAATGAGAGTGTATTTGTAGGTTCACGAGTATATCCTTATGTAAGTACAATCAAACACGGAGAAACAGGCTTTTTAGCCTCTACAGAGGATGAATGGTTCGACATTCTGTCTAAGCTAATTGAAGATAAAGAGCTTAGACAATCTGTAGCCAAGAAAGCTAAGGAAGTAGTGCTACGTGATTATGATATTAAGAATCATAACCCTCTTTCCATTTTAGAAGCGGGGATACTAGAGGATTAAAAACCCTTCGCAACCTAGTATCTCCACTTTTGAACTGGAAGTTTGCAAACAATTCTTTTTTAACATATACTTATAATCAAGATAAAGTTGCGAGTATCCATAATTAAAACTATGGAATATTCCAATGATTCAACTAAAGAAGGTATCGTTCAAGAATGTGATTTCTGGGCTACATCTGACGCTACTTCTTACCCTATCGCACAGAAAACACGTAACGCCAATAATGCTTTAAATAAAGTAATATCTCTTATCCTTGGTGCAGACGGTAGATGGCAATATGATGATACAAACAGAACTGATTTACCAATTGGTACAACTGACCTAGTAGCTAACCAACAAGACTACGGTATTTCAACTGACATGTTGTTGATTACTCGTGTAGAAATTAAAGACTCTAATGGTAAGTGGCAACTGCTCACTCCAATGGACCAAAATGACCTTAACTCCCCTTCTTTTAACCAATATGACTCTAAGGTACCAGGTGGCTACTATACAGGTGGACTAGCTTTAACAGACTTCCTGAATACTCCTGGCATTCCTCTTTACTACGATAACATCGCTAACTCTTTATTTCTTTACCCTAAACCTAATTACAACTCTACAGGAGGACTTAAAGTCTACTACCAAAGAGTACCTAGCTACTTTGCTACATCTGATACTACAAAGAAACCAGGATTTGCACCACATCTAAACCGTTATATCTCACTCTCAATGGCTTATGACTATGCTTTTGCTAAAGGCCTAGACAAACAACCAACCCTTAAACAAGAGATGATTAACTATGAACAGGCTATTAAAGACTTCTATGAATACAAACCTAAGTATGAACAGGTTAATTTAAAACCTCATATAGAAAACTACTCATAGTATGACAACTTATAATAACCAAAGTAAAAATACCTCAAGCTACTCAAATGGAACTAAGAATACTAGTTCTTTTTCTAATGGTAGTAAAAACAGCTCTAGTTATTCCAATCAAGCCAAGACTCCAGTTATAACCACCAACACCTACAACTCAATCTACCCCTATAACTCTGCTGTAGTGATTTACAATGGTTTAATTGGCTATTCAGACTTTACTAATGAGAGCAAGAACTCGTCGAGCTACTCTAATCAAGCAAAAACATAATATGGCAAATTTCCCAACATCTCTCGACACTCTCTCTAATCCTACTGGAGCTGATATTACTGAAAACAGTAATCCTCTTTTAGACCATGACTATCAACACTCTACGGCTAACGATATATTAGAGGCTTTAGAAGCTAAAGTAGGGGTAAACTCTTCTGCTGTTACTACAAGTTTTGATTATAAACTAAGTGCGGTAACAGGAAGTGAAAAAGCTCTAACATCTGGTACAAGTACACAATCAGTAACAGGAATAACCTTAACTTCACCTAAGGTAAATGAAGCTGTAGCTTTAACTACCACAGCTACAAAGTTAAACTATCTTACTTCAGCAACTGGGACTACAGGGACTACGTCAACCAATCTAGTTTTCTCCACCTCACCTACTCTAGTAACCCCAGCTCTAGGTACTCCTTCATCAGGAGTCTTAACTAGTTGTACAGGACTTCCACTAACTACAGGTGTAACGGGAAATCTACCAGTTGCAAATCTAAACTCTGGAACTTCTGCTTCATCTTCAACTTTCTGGCGTGGGGATGCAACTTGGGCTGCTCCTACAGTTGCTCCGGCTGGTTCTACTACCCAAATTCAATACAACTCTAGCGGGGTTTTATCAGCTTCTAACCAACTAACCTTTGTTGGTATTCCAGGAAGTAACACATTAGTTATAGGTACAGGAACTAGTGGTTCAGGAGATACTGACGGTTATATTCAAATAGGTATTTATAATGGTTCTACGTCTAAGACAATAATTTCACCTAGCTCAACAGCAGGTACTACTAACATATCCATGCCTACCGCTTCTTGTACCCTTGTAGGGGATACAACGGCTATAACAACTACTAGTTCCAGCGGTGTTGGCTATAGAACTGGTGCAGGTGGAACTCAAACACAAGGAACAAGTAGAACTACTGGTGTAACTTTAAATAAAATATGTGGTGCTATTACTCTATTCTCAGCAGCTGGCTCAACAACCCCAGCTACTTTTACTGTTACAAACAGTACTGTAGCAGCAACAGATACAATCATTGTGAATCAAAAAAGTGGCACAGACTTGTATACTTTGGATATAACTAGAGTTGCAGCAGGAGCTTTTGATATTACTTTTAATACTAAATCAGGTACAACAACTGAACAACCAGTATTTAACTTTGCGGTAATCAAGGCAGTAGCCTCATAAATATATGTCATACAGAGTACAAGATAGTCAAATAAAAGGAGCAAAGGAAATAGTAATCAGTAAGTGTCTATGGTATACTTTATCTATGATAAAAGATATACAAGGATTTGAAGGTTTATACGCAATTACTACAGATGGGAAAATATGGTCTTACCCAAGAAACCGACGCCACAAAAGTAAGAAAGGTCTTGAGTTTGATGTTTTGTATAAAGGAAAATGGCTAACAAATAAGTTTAATAAAAAAGATGGATACTTTTACATAATTCTTTCAGATAAAAACCACAAAGAAATTACTCAGAAAGTTCATAGATTAGTGGCTATGAACTTCATTCCCAACACTGAAACCAAAAAAGAAGTTAATCATAAAAATGCAATCAAGACTGATAACAGAGTAGAAAATCTTGAGTGGGTGACTAGACAGGAGAACGCTACACACGCTGCTGAAAATGGACTTTTGCCTAGCGGGGAAAAACACCATAATGCAAGGTTATCAGATAATGATATAATTAAAATTAAAGAACTTAGTACACAAGGTTTAAGCCAACCAAAAATAGCAAAAATGTTTGGGGTTAGACAACCACACATAAGTCGAATTATTACTGGAGTAAGAAGAAAAACATATGGGATATATAACTAGAAAAAGTCAAAATGGGGGGCAGGAAATTGTGATTAGTTCTTGGGAGAAAGGAATAGCACCTTCTCCTTATACTGGTATTAATGATATTCGGGCTGTAAATGTATCTGATATTCCAGGTGCAGTATTTGCCTCAGCTAAGACTACTAATGACCTCTTAACTAATGGAGAATCACCTGGGGCGGCTTACCTTGGTCTTTCAAGAACCTTCACAGTGAATACTTCAACTGAAGAAATTACTGTCTCTTCTGCGGTTCCTTGGGGCTACACGGTGGTTAGATTCACTACTTCCAGTGCTTTACCAGCTTCTACACCACAAATTGCCATAAATACTGATTATTGGCTTTATACTGTATCTAGTACGGTCTATAAAGTAGCCACATCATACGCAAATTTAATTGCTGGTACCTTCGTAAACTTTACTGGAACTGGTACAGGCACACAAACAGTTACAAGTACCACTATAGGTATAATAAATGCTACAGCTAAAGATGAAAGAACTGGATTTATTTATGCCATAGATAGTAATAACCGAGTGTGGTGTAATTCTCCATCCTCTGCCGGAGGTAATAAATGGACTCTCATACCTGGAAACACTCTAACTAGTGGAGCAGGGAATGGGATAGCCGTGTGGCAAAATTATGTTTTTGCTTTTCGTGGGGCTAAGATTGACGTGTTTGGACCAGCTAATGATTGGACGACCGCTGCCTGGACTAATGACTGGCAGACAATGAACTCACCAAGTGGTTATTCTGGCTTACACAAAACATTTGTTGCTAGTAATAATACTCTTTATTGGACTGACTTTACCAATAACTCTTCTGCAGGACAAAACCCTGGTTATGTAGGTAGTTTGGGATTGAATGGTGGTGGAAACTTCACTCCAAATGCATCTGCTTCGGTAGGTAATTATATCTACAACTATCGTGCTTTGGATTTACCTGATAATGAACAACCTGTAGCTTTAAATGAGTTAAATGGATACTTAGCGATTGGCACAAATATTGCAGGATTCACGGTCTCTAAACTCTATTATTGGGATACTGTTTCTCCCTCTTTCCAAAATCCCTTGATTGTACCCGAGGCACCTATTTATGAAATAGTAAATGCGAACAATATTATCTACGTTTTCTGTGGTTGGAGGGGAAGAGTCTACAAAACTAACCTAGCTTCGATTGCAGAAGCATTTAAAATACCAGACCATCTGTATTATCCAGCTAGTTCTGTGACTGGTTATGAAGGATTACCATTGTTTGGCCGTACATCTCAATATCTAAATACCTATCAATACAAAATGACTTTTGCACCTCAAGCTAGAGTCAGTAGAAAAAAAATACTGTTTTGTGTGAATCTCTATGGCTCTACAGCTCTTTGGTCATATGACTCAATAACGGGTAATCTACAAATAGACGCCAAACCATCTAATGGTTATGGTTCAAGTGCTACAGATTCTCCTCAATTATATGGAGTAGAAATACTTTCAGCACAGACAGGTACAACCCTTTTAGGTACAGAAATACTATTCTTTGGGCTCTACTACAATACAGGTACAACTACGTATACTATTGACCAATATAATCCAATAACAAGTAGCGATACAGCTAACTTTACAACCTACAACGGTACAATCATAACTGATTATATCAATGTAGGTTCCGTGAATAATCTGAAAACCTTTCAACAATTAGAGTATTCCCTAGATAGAAAAATGATAACTGGTTCAGGGCTTAAAATATATTACCGATACTCAATAGGAGATTCTTGGACACTACTAAGTACAGAAGATTATGCTACTTATGGAGCCATTAACGGAAGAGTAATTGACTTCCCTACCATAGGAACTGAATGGATACAATTAAAGGTTGAGTTTAATCCTTTCACAGTTTTGCGTGATATAATTCTAAGGTAGTATGGATACTTTAAACACACAAAACAACGGCTTCCCAGCTTACCACACTCACAACTCAGCTGATGGCACACCTTACCTAGATGAAGAATTGAGTATTATAAACACTCGGAGATTTGTCTTGTATAGATGTGTAGGAGATACAATTAATACAGCCGTAGCTAACAACGTAGGAGGTTACCTAGTTATGCCTTTTGACGGATATATTTTAGACGGTGGAATAGGAGCCACAGTAGATACAGCAGGAACTACAAGTACTATGACCATAGACGCTAATAAAAACGGTTCTACAATTCTGTCTACCAAGATATCCATTGAGACTACCGAAACCTCTTCTAGGACAGCTACTACCCAACCAGTTTTAAAGCCAGACATGAAACAATTCTCTATCGGGGACAAGTTTTCTTTTGATATAGATGCAATTAACACTACTCCAGCAAAAGGTCTAACCATCTATATGAATGTAGTTCGAGCAAACCTTTAATATGGCAATCACAATCCTCTCTTCTAGCTACACTCAAACCACAACCTCAGTAAGTGTGGCTATTCCTTTTGACAGAACTACTTTAATTGTAGCTACTACAACTAACTCTGCTCCTACTTTCGATAGTGTGTCTTTGACCGCAGGCACAAGCTATAATTCTAACTCTAC